>Ga0123342_1000248_pt1 | contig 78113 bp, 40 predicted proteins | sample Turbeawhitnodule_FD_89960 | JGI IMG/M metagenome (GOLD analysis project Ga0123342, IMG submission 89960) | Root nodule microbial communities of legume samples collected from Mexico - Turtle bean Mexico white nodule | ecosystem: Host-associated > Plants > Roots > Nodule | place: Mexico: Nepantla... | reverse complement strand
TTTTGGCTGAGGTTTGAGCCCTAGATTCGTCCCAAAAGATATGCAATAAATTTTTTATTTGTCACTGTCAGGGTTGAAAGGATGGTTCGTCTGTGTGTGTAATTGTTTGATTTTTTTCGTGGGTGAATACTCATCCGTTTGACCTGAAATTTGTCATGTTTTGTCCCAAATTCAGTGAAAATTCTTGGGTTGAATTTCAAGAAAAAACTATTCCGAGAGAATTTTTCATAAATTTTGTGCAAACCAAGGCTATCCTCTACCGAAACTTGTGAAATTCCGGCCTAATTTTTGTAATTTCATTCTGGGTCCGTATTGCGCTGAAAAGAATTCACGCAAGCACTTTCGTGTGTTGTTTGCACCCAGACAATGAGGCATGTCCATAAACGAATCACAAAAAGAAGATACAGGAAAGAAAAACCTGGACATTTTGTTTTCGGAAAACCGAATTTGTTCAGTCTCGGTCTTGGACTTACTACGCCTTACTCCTTGGGTATATTGGTCTGAAATTTTTACCAAACATTTGTCACTGTGTCTATTGAGTTTTGGCTGAGGTTTGAGCCCAGATTCGTTCCACAAGATTCATAATAAATTTTTCATTCGTCACTGTCAGGGTAGAAAGTAAGGTTTGTTTGTGTGTGAAACTGTTTTATTTTTTTCGTGGGTGAATACTCATCCATTTGACCTTAAATTTGTCGTGTTTTGTCCTAAATTCAGTGGAGATTCTTTGATGGAATTTCAGGAAAAAAACTATTCCGGAAGAATTTTTCAGAAATTTTGTGCAAACCAACGCTATCTTCTACCAAATTTTTGAAATTTGAACCTACTTTCGACAATTTTATTTTAGGTTCGTATTACATTGAAAAAATTCACATACGTACTTTCTTATGTTGTTTGCACCCAGGTAAGGAGGAACGTCAATAAACAAATCACAAAAAAAGATACGGGAAAGAAACACCGGAACTTTTTATTTTTGGAAAATCAATGTTTTTCACTCTCGGTCTGGGACTTACTACACCTTACTCCTTGGGTATTTTGGTATGAAATTTTTATCAGTCATTCGTCACTGTGTCTATTGCGTTTTCGCGTAGCTTTGAGCCATAAATTTGTCCCACAAGATTCATAATAAATTTTTTATTCATCACTGCCTGGGTTGAAAGGAAGGTTCGTTTGTGTGAAATTGTTTGATTTTTTTCTTGGGTGAATACTCATCCGTTGGATCTGAATTTTGTCGCGTTTTGTCCCAAATTCAGTTGAGATTCTTACATGGAATTTCAATTAAAAAACTATTCCGGGAGAATTTTTCAGAAATTTTGTGTAAACCAAGGCTATGCTCTACAAAAAAATTTGAAATTTGAGCCTACTTTCGGCAATTTTATTTTGGGTCCGTATTACGTTGAAAAAATTTACGTACATTCTTTCATATGTTTTTTGCACCCAGGTAAGGAGAAACGTCCATAAAAAGATCACACTAAACAAATACGGAGAAGATAAGCCGGAACGTTTTGTTTTCGGAAAACCAATTTTGTTCACTCTCGGTCTGGGACTTACTACACCTTACTCCTTGGGTATTTTGGTATGAAATTTTTACCAGACATTTGTCACTGTGTCTATTGAGTTTTGGCTGAGATTTGATCCCCAAATTCGTCCCACAAGATTCATAATAAATTTTTTATTCATCATTGCCTGGGCTGAAAGGAAGGTTCGTTTGTGTGAAACTGTTTGGTTTTTTTCATTGGTGAATACTCATCCGTTGGACTTGAATGTTGTCGCGTTTTTTCCCAAATTCAGTCGAGATTCTTACATGGAATTTCAATAAAAAACTATTTCGGGAGAATTTTTCAGAAATTTTGTGCAAACCAAGGTTATCCTCTACCAAAATTTGTGACATTTTAGCCTACTTTCGACAATTTTATTTTGGGTCCGTATTACGTTGAAAAAATTTACATACGTACTTTCATATGTTGTTTGCACCCAGGTAAGGAGGAACATCCATAAACAAATCTCAAAAAAAAGATATGGGGAAGAAAAGTCGAAACGTTTTGTTTTCGGAAAACCAATTTTGTTCACTCTCGGTCTGGGACTTACTACACCTTACTCCTTGGATATTTTGGTATGAAATTTTCACCAGACATTCGTCACTGTGTCTATTGAGTTTTGGCTGAGATTTGATCCCCTAATTCGTCCCACAAGATTCATAATAAATTTTTTATTTATCACTGCCTGGGCTGAAAGGAAGGTTCGTTTGTGTGATACTGTTTGATTTTTTTCGTGAGTGAATACTCATCCGTTGGACCTAAATTTTGTCGCATTTTATTCCAAATTCAGTCGAGATTCTTACATGGAATTTCAATATAAAAAAATCTATTCCAGGAGAATTTTTCAGAAATTTTGTACAAACCAAGGCTATCCTCTACTAATATTTGTGAAATTTGAGCATACTTTCGACAATTTTATTCTGGGTCCGTATTACGTTGAAAAAATTCACATACGTACTTTCATATTTTTTTGCACCCGGGTAAAGATGAACGTCCATAAACAAATCACAAAAAAAAAAAATACGGGGAAGAAAAGCCAGAACGTTTTGTTTTCGAAAAACCAATTTTGTTCACTCTCGGTCTGGAACTTACTACACCGTACTCCTTGGGTATTTTGGTATGAAATTTTTACCAGTCATTCGTCACTGTGTCTATTGAGTTGTTGCGTAGATTTGAGCCCCAAATTCGTCCCACAAGATTCATAATAAATTTTTTATTCATCAATGCCTGGGCTGAAAGGAAGGTTCGTTTGTGTGAAACTGTTTGATTTTTTTCTTGGGTGAATACTCATCCGTTGGACCTGAATTTTGTCGCGTTTTGTCCCAAATTCAGTCGAGATTCTTACATGGAATTTCAATAAAAAACTATTATGAGAGAATTTTTTAGAAATTTTGTGCAAACCAAGGCTATATATATTCTCTACCAAAATTTGTGAAATTTTAGCCTACTTTCTGTAATTTTATTCTGGGTCCGTATTACGTTGCAAAAATTCACATACGTACTTTCATATGTTTTTTGCACCTAGGTAAGGAGGAACGTCCATAAACAAATCACAAAAAAAGGATACGGGAAAGAAAAACCGAAACATTTTGTTTTTGGAAAACCAATTTTGTTCACTCTTGGTTTGGGACTTACGACACCTTACTCCTTGGGTATTTTGGTATGAAATTTTTACCAGACATTCGTCACTGTGTCTATTGAGTTTTTGCGTAGATTTGAGCCCCAAATTCGTCCCACAAGATTCATAATAAATTTTTTATTCATCAATGCCTGGGCTGAAAGGAAGGTTCGTTTGTGTGTGAAACTGTTTAATTTTTTTCCTGGGTGAATACTCATCCGTTGGACCTGAATTTTGTCGCGTTTTTTCCCAAATTCATTCAAGATTCTTACGTGGAATTTCAGGATAAATTTCAGCCTTGCCAATGAAAGGAAGGTTTGTTTGTGTGTGAAACTGTTTGATTTTTTTCCTAGGTGAAGTCTCATCTGTTGGACCTGAAATTTGTCGCGTTTTGTTTCAAATTTAGTCTAGATTCTCAAGTGGAATTTTAGGAAAAATCTATTACAGGAGATTTTTTCAGAAATTTTGTGTAAACCAAGGCTATCTTCTGCCAAAACTTGTGAAACTTCGCTATACTTTCTGTAATTTTTTTCTAGGCCCGTATTGCGTTGAAAAACTCACACAAGTGCTTTCATATGTTCTTTGCACCTAGGTAAGGAGGCACATCCATAAACAAATCACAAAAAGAAGATACGGAGAAGAAAAGTCGGGACGTTTTGTTTTCGAAAAACCAGTTTTGTTCACTCTCGGTCTGGAACTTACTACGCCTTACTACTTGGGTATTTTGGTTTGAAATTTTTACCAGACATTTGTCACTGTGTCTATTGAGTTTTGGCTGAGATTTGAGCCCCAAATTCGTTCCACAAGATTCGCACTAAATTTTTTATTAATCATTGTCGGGGCCGAAAGGAAGGTTTGTTTGTGTGTGAAACTATTTGATTTTTTTCTTGGGTGAATACTCGTCCGTTGGACCTGAAATTTGTCGTGTTTTATCCCAAACTTAGTTGAGATTCTTACATGGAATTTCAGTAAAAAACTATTCCGGAAGAATTTTTCATAAATTTTATGCAAACCAATGTTAAGAGCTTTTGTAAATGCGTTCTATTATTTTCTTTTTGCACCACCTTCTAATATCAAATTTACTTTTTTATATGATTTTTATTTTTATTTAAATGAAAAATACTCACTTAAAACATTATTTATTAGACTAATTTTATAGGTTAAAAATTCAATATTATATTTTTTATTATACAATTTAACCTAATTTCTTTAAAGTTTTTCTATATCTTTACATATTATAATTTGGAATATATTCTATGGTCCAATATAATATGTAAAACGTCTTTGTATAAATATATTGTGAATTTAGGTGTATATAATTTTATTGTTGATAACAAAAAAAAAAGTGTATAAAATTCATTTTGCAAACCATAAGTTTAAATTATAATCATTATTTTACATTAATAAGTTTAAACTATGAATTTATATTTTATATTTTTGATCTTAAATTATATTCGTTTTATTTATTGTTTTACCATCTGATAATGTTTGTTATAGATAATGCACTGCGAAATTTAACAATCATATATATAGATATTTGTAACTTCAATAAATATCAAATAATTAGGTTACATTTATAATTAAGCATTTTACTTTCATAATCCATTTATATTTCTACATTATGGATAATATCATATTTATTTAAGCATTTATTTCCCATTATAAAATTATTGATTTAAGTATTATACCTACAAACTCTACAAAAACCATAAATCTTACATTAAAAAAAATCAAAATAGTAATACTATATATGGTTAAATACCTTTTTTTTATAGTTACGTAACTTTAGTAAATAAAGTTTCTTTTTGGTTAAAATTACAACATTTCCATACACCACGAAACTTTATTGTTACACTTTTTTTTTTCAATGTATATTTTATTAAAAATCTACTAGGGGAACATATCCACATTTTTTCACTTTAATTATTATTATTAAAAGCAGAAACTAAAAGTGTCCGTACATCCATATTTTTTTATTATTACTATTGTATATTATTATATCCATTTATATCTTTTAAATATTAAATAAAAATAAAATAAAAACATTTTTTTTATCATTTTATTATTTTAATAATTAAAATATATTACAAAATTTAAAATTGAAAAAATAAAAATATATTTTAAAAAAATAAATTCAAAAATTTTATTCTAATAACTGTTTTAATATTTACAAAATTACAAAATAACTAAAAATAAAATTAACATTTTTATATATAAAAAATCATTTATATATATCAAAAATAATTATAAAAATATAGATATATATAAAAAAACAGTTATGGAAAGAATTCTTATTATATATAGGTATAAATATGTGTTCCTATCTTTTAAATATGTTACGAAGAAGAAATAAGATAAAAATATTAATTACTAAATAAAATAATTAAAATAAGTTAATAAAATAAAATATTAATAAAAAAATAAAATAAATTTGTATAAAAAAAAATAGTTAAAAATTGACTATTAAATTTTATACTAAATTAAAATTACCTTCGGAATCAAAATAAAAAAAACAAACAACTGTAGTACCTGTGATATAATAATATATAGTGCTGTGTAACTAAATACCTGTACATTATCCTCAAAAAACCTTGTTTTTCTGGAAAAGGAGAAGAAGAAGAAACACAACAGAACCCAAAAAAACAACTTCCTTACAGAACGAAGCCTCACCATTCCAGGGCTGCCACCAAGGTAACACACACAACACAACCGCCATAGCTCTCTTCCTTCCTTCATTCTCCCTTTTATATTCTCATTTTTCTCTCTCTTCTCTTTCTTCTTCAAATAAATTACTAACACAAATCCCAATTCACTTCTTCACCCTTCTCTTCTTAATTTTTTTCAAAATTTTCTGGATTGCACCCTGACTTCGTCTTTCTACTTCTTCATTCAACCGCGGATTCGTTTCAGCAGATCTGACTAGGGTTTTTGGGGGGTTTTCAGACATTGCATGCATATGGGGTATGTTTTCTCTGTCCCACTGTAACCAACCGAATAAATTTATCTCCTTTTTTAATTATTTTTCATTTGTTTACTTTTCCCCTTTATGGGTATCGATGATTTTGCTCATACTAACAAAGAGTCAATGATCATGTATGCGTGTTAATATAATCTGGGAATATTTTTTAAATTTTTATTTAGAGAGTTCTTTTATTGATATGGTTGTCTAGAATATGCAAGGGACTAAGCTTAGCTATTTAATCAAATAGTTGGTGGGTAGGTGAAACGAAAATGAAGTTACTTACAAGGAACTGTGTATGTGTTTCTTATATACATTTTACTCTTGGCTTAATTTTCTGAGTTGAAGTGGTTGGAAATCTTGTTGGAGATTTCAGATTAGACATTTCATAATTTATAAGTTGGTTTAAATATCACCTTATAAACATATTTTAAACATGTTTTATGAGGTTGAATTAGGCTTAAAATTCAGTTTTTAATATAGTATTAGAGTCATTTCAAGTCCATCTTAACAATTGTTTATTTTGCGGACTACTCATAATATATAGTGAGTTGGTAACCTTCTGAGTGATGTGTGTGGGATCCATACGAGAATTATAGTGTTCTGGGAGTTGTCAAATCATAACTTCTCAAATCATTCATGTAATAATTGTTAGAGGTATTGCTAATGATCTAATGCCGAGGTTAAGATCATATATTAGCTTGAAGAAGAACATCTCTATGCCTATGTAATTTTCATTCAGGTGGTTTTTAGAAAATGTCGTATTAGATTGTAAGTGAATGCTATTCTTCTATTTGTTCTCCATGTATAGACAGTGAAAACAGTGTTGTTCTAACACATTGAAAATACATTTTGCTAGCTATCAATACTCAGAAGTCAGAACTTTGAATTCGTGGAGGGTGATTTAGAAAATTATATTGATATGATTATATTACCGTGCATAACAGAATTAAATGTGATTGCAACAGCACAGTGGTTGTCTTGGACCCTTTAAAAAGCCCCCTCTAATTGCTAATGTTGATGTTCCACCAAAAGGATTGAAGAAGCGAGGTAAGGCAGCAAAGATACCTAGCACATCAGAGGATTTCTGGATCACCAGCACACATGATATGGACAACAGTGCTGTTCAGTCACAGGGAAGCATCTCATCAGCCAGTATAACCAATCAAGCAGCAGATCCTCATGGAGGTTCATGCAACCCCACTGAATTTGTGAATCATGGTATACTATGTTAATTCATGCACACCCTTGTGGGTTTCTGTGGCTTTGCACAATGTATCATATGCATGTTGAAATAATATAGGAAATGTATTTTGAGTGTAATGGTGATTCAATTCGGCTTTCACCTTCACTTTATTGAGGTGACGACTTGGTTGCTACTTAATACCCTTTTGGGAGAGCAAATTCTTACATGACACATTGTTATAACTTATATGTGATTTCAAATAAAAATATCTTTAATCAGTTTGAAGATTACAGTTCATGTACATTATTTTGGTCATGTGACATTCATGTGCTTTTTCCTCTTTTTATTTTGTCATGGTATATTCTTTTATCCAATCTTCTGTTTTCTGTTCTGATGTGGATAGACTATCGATTGTTTTATTACTGAATAGACTTTGGTCAGTTTTTCATTTTGTCTCCCCATTTATATGTTGTTGATTGTGAATCACTACCTGTATTAAAGTGTAGTGTACATGAGATTTTGGAAGAGATCATAGTGGTGCAATCATTTTTTGTTTTATTTGGTTGCTACTTACGAGAATGGGCAAAGAAAGGAAGGGAAAAAAATTCTGACCATGAGATTTTCTTTGTCAGGTCTTACCCTTTGGAATCAGAACCGGCAAGCTTGGATCGGAAGTAAGAGGTCCGAGAACCGAACCGAAAAGTCACGAGAATCAAAAGTGAGGTAAAGTACATTGTTTGTTACCACCTTTTTGAGAATCCATGTTTCTAAGAGGATAAATGTGAGGCAAGTAGGATGCAAGTTCATTTTCCTATACTACTACTTTCTTCTTTTGTTGATTTGTGTAATACAATGTATTGGATTTCATCAGCAAGTTAAAATCCCCTCATGCACTTTAACTTTTGTAAAATTCCACTCATCTATAAGTTCCTATGGAAAATTTTATCCAAAAACAAATTGGAGAAAATACCTATTCCATCCATGGCCTAATGAAAATCTCTATGGTGCTGCAGTTGGAATGCAACATATGAAAGTTTATTGGGTGGCAACAAGCCATTCCCTCAGCATATTCCCCTCGCGGAAATGGTAGATTTCCTTGTGGACATCTGGGAACAAGAGGGTCTCTATGACTAACCTATACAAGATTGTAGCAGTGAAAGTTGGTTTGATCATTGCAAAACCTATACAAGATTGTAGCAGTGAAAGTTGGTTTGATCATTGCAATAATTATAGTTCTTTCTTCTGAAGGAAGAGGAAAATTTGGCATACTGCAGTTAGTGACTTAGGGACTTTGTATATCTGTTGTAACTTTTGCAGTTCACAATGACAAGGAATTTTATTGTAATTTTTTCACAGTCTGGAGATAGTTGTATTATTATTTGATTCAATTGATGAAAAAGGCTCTGAAGATATTTGTTTTGCAAAATTATTCTCCTTTGAATGATCAGTTGCACATTTTTTTATAACAATATTTTACAACTGAGTTGAAGCATTCAAATATAGTGTGGTGAGGGTTGAAATCACAAGTCTAGGTATCATAAATGCCAATTCAATTACACAAAAAGATCTTGCAAAACATTATTAAAGGATAAATTTGTGAAAAAGTATATGGAAAGTGTAGATGTTTTAATTAAGGGAAAGATAATGAAAAGTGAAGGGAAAAAAAAAAGTTATAAAATTTGTCTAAGATGTGTTTGATTTTTTTTTAATTCATAAAAATGAGATTACATTTTTTTATAAAAAAAATTATTAAAAATTAAGTGTGAATAACTTTCATACTAAATTTGAAAATTTTGTAATAACAGAAAAAAATTTAACAATGAATTTGCCAAGAAATTTGCTGTGGGAATTCCAAAACTGAAATGATAAGGGCAAGAGACAGCACGGGGAGAATCGTACGGTGATGACGTACATTACCGTAATGATCTGAACAGTTACATTACCTGAGAAGGAAGGACAAGCACGTTTTACCGTCAGATCCAAATACGGATTCTAATAACAGCCTTTGGATGCATTTCCTCTGTGAGCCTCAGGTGCTTCCACTTCTTTAGAACATTGTGATTTGTGAAGAAAAATATTTAAAACATAAATATTTTTATTTTATTTGATGTATTTAAATAATAAATACCAGCTACAAAAATAATAATCATAATAAAAAAATAAATAGCATAGGATTCAACTTGAAATTTATTCCATCCTTTTTAAGTAAAAAGAAAATCTAGAAAAGTTTCTTTATGAAGAAAAAGAGGTTGCTGTTTTGTTTCCTCGGTTTGTTCAGTGTGGGACAACAAGTTCAAGATTCGAGGAAACTCATTGTTTAGCCTTCAACTATAATAATATCAGTTTATAAGGAAAACAAATCTCAAACTGAAATTATTAATTAATTATAATAAAATATATATATATATACTTATTATATTATATTATTCCATCTATTATTAACTTTTTTAATCTATATAAAAAAAAGTGTAGATAGAGTATGAAATGAGTATCTCAAAATTCAGAAAAAGAAAATACCTATAAAACTTCTGGTGTCAGATCAAGAAAGATTATTGATTAAACAAATAAATGGAAAGAATATTCTTGTACACAAAATATATAATACTTTTTACTTGTTTTCTCTTTATTGTTATTTCAATATATCACACTTTTTTTAAGAAAAATGAGATTTTGACACCTTAATAAATATTAATATTTTAATTATTTTTAATTTTAAAAATGATTTTAATATTTTGTATTTTATTTATATTTTTATTAATAATTTTTTTAAATTTTTTTTATTATAAATATTAATATTTTGTTGTTAGGATAAAGTGGACCAAGAGTTTAGTTTCAAACCAGAGTTTCAAAAATATCATGATATTTTTTTTAAACATTTACATGGTATCAAATAACTTCACTTTTTACATTATTTGAATATTTTCTAATTTATTTTTATTGTTTTCTCTATTAAATTATCATTGCAGCACTTTATTATTTCTATTAATTTTTCTTAATTTTTTCAAATTAAATCTTAAAACAAGTAAAAAACATTCCATAGATTTGATATCAATTTTGTTGATAATGAATGTACAAAGAATATTAATAAACCCTAAACCCCATTAATGGATTAACCTAGAATGTATCACCCCTATGAGAAAAGTTATAACCTTTGTTCATCTCCATTAATGAACCAAAAACAATGTTGACTTTGTAGCCAATTGGTGCAGTGATCTTTCTTAGGAAGAAGAGATAAGGAATCTGATGCCACTCTTCATACCCTCAGTCAGACACTATTTACAAACAATATTCAGATCTTTATGAACCCTAAAAAATTGACCAACAATCCAAAGTCAGGTCTTCAATTTCCCAAAAGGACTCAACCACACATTTCGACTGTGTGACCTCTATTTTCATTGGGGGAACAAACCATTGAAGCAGTGCATTGTCTCTCCAACAGGAAACATCTCTCAACTTTATCAAACACATTCAATGTCTTCTTTTCCTTGCAATCATATTTCATTGCCACACCCTTTCACTCTTCCTCCAAAACACCATTGCATCACTGCTCTTTCTCACTCATGGCACCACAAGGCAGCAGAACCTACAAACTACATGGACTCCAACTTGCACTCACTCTAACCTTCTTTCTCTTTCTCATTGTTCTACTTCCTCATTCAGGTAACAGAAACTCCCCATTTAACCCATGTAATAAGTCTAGAGTTATTTGATCATGGTTCTATATATTCAGAAATATCAAGCTAGAAATTCATCATTGATTCTCATATATGTTTTTCTTTTTCTTTCTGATTGATGTATGAACTTGTTTGTTTTTCATCAAAAGCTTTGATAGTTCTGAGTAGATGGATTCTGTGGAGTTTCTCTAAGACTTGTGTGTTTAAGGTGTGGTAGGTGGATCTGTGTTGTCTGATAGAAGAAAGAGTTTGGAAGAGAAGAAAGTGGGGATAGGGTCAAAGCCTCCAGCTTGTGGAAACAAGTGCATGAACTGTAGGCCTTGCACAGCAACTGTGGTGGTTCCTGATCACAAGAACAAGAAGAAGGGTTTCATGGAAGATGATAACTATTACCTTCTTTCATGGAAATGCAGATGTGGGGATAAGTTCTTTCAACCATAAGAACCAACCCTACATCTTCTAGCCCTATATATCTATGTACATTATTTTCCAATCCATTATATTATTGTATACAAGGGAAAAGTCGAATCTACCCTACTTTGGTTAGTGCTTGCTTTTATTCAACTTGTCTTCCTATTTATCCATTAATTTAAGATGTGTTCATGTTCTTACCCTTGGTAACTTCTTATATATGCCTACTTATATGGCCATATAACTAAATGAATGAGATCTATCAGAAAAAAAAAGTTTGCACCCACTTATATACAATGAAAGGTTCTAATCTCTAGTCGATGTGGGATCTCCAACACACCCTCCTCACGCCGAGACTACCAACTCGTGCGTGAGACTATATATTATGGGTGGTCCGATAGCGGGTGGCACGATAGGTCCAACAAACACTCGCTAGGATAGGCTCGAAAATGACTCTATACCATATTACGAAAGTGAACTTTAAGCCTAACTCAACTCCATAAAACCGGCTCATGGGGTGAGGTTTGCACCCACTTATATACAATGAAAGACTCTAATATCTAGTCCATGTGAGATCTCCAAGAGTATATTTTGTATATCTGAGAAATAAGATCCATTTTTTTCTCTAAAATTAATTTTTATTCAATTCAATGATTTTTTTTGGAGTGTTTTTTCATTCAAATCACTTGCATAATTATTTAGAATCTTCTTAAATATAAAAAAAAGCATATAATTGTGTAATTTTATATATATTGTGACACTTTAATAAAAGTAATGTCTCTATAACTATGTTTTAGAATAAAATATTATAAACTAATCAGATAAATGAAGCTGAATATATCATTGTCCTGAAATTTCGTTAGGAGACAAATTAACTGTGTAGTTATTTGCTTTAACTATGTGACAACACAAATTTATGTTAATTCACCAATTTTTTTGTTACATTAAAATTGTATCCATCACACTAAAGTGATAACTTTATCTAATTAATTAGCAAAACTTTGTCTCTAATTTTTTTATACGATAATCCTTAATCTTTTTATAGAGAATATTAGAAGGTTTTTTTATGTTATTTGGAAGTATATATCAAGTCACATTTTAGAAAAAAGTTACAAAATCAAGTGAAAAAGGATTATATATACTTTTTTGATATAACCCTCGAAGTATTCCAAAGTATCATAGTATATGAGAAAAAAAAAGGTAAAAATTAAAATAAAATATTAAATACTTTTTTGAACATATTTGAAAGTATTGGAAAAATACTGGTATCTGACACTTACGATAAAAATACTCTTCCTTCTCTGAAGTATACGAGCTTCATAGTTTTTTTTATCTATTTTTAAATTAAAAATAAATGTATAAATTAAGAAATGTAATTTACATTTCATTTATGATAAAAATAGACTTTCTGTATGATTAAAAATTCCTAATAAAAAAATTGATTATCCCCTTTTAATTGAGATATCTCACCACTCACATTTTTCATCCACAAAATTCAAATTAGAAACATTACTTAATTAAACTCCCAGTAACATTTTAATACACAATCAAATAGTTAGAATAGATTTTAATATAAATGACTGTTTTTATATAACTTTTATGTTACAGTTGCTAATTTCAGTGAAATTAAAAAAACATTATTTTTATAAAAATTAACCAAACATGAACCTTAGAAATATGTTACTTGTGCATACAAATATGCTATACATTTCAAGATTAATTTCCTTTGCCAAACAGGAACCTTAGAACTACTAAATCACATTAGCATGGAGAGTATTTCTTTCTGCACCCCTACATTTTTCTTCCTGCACCCCTATATTCTTTGTAATACCATAATTAACCATAATAATTTTGAATGATTCCGGAATAAAGCTTGTAAAAGGTATTTTCTGAATAGGATTTCGTAAGTAAAGTGTATTTTCAAAATAAAAAATTTTGGAAGGCAAAAACCATTCCAGAATATCATTTCTGTAATACATTTTTTTAATTTTTAGAATGATAAATTCGAAATTTATAAAATATATTTTGGAAATTATGTCCCGAAAATATTCCAAACAAATAATTTAAAAGTTATTTTAAAAAATGTAAAATGGTATTTTCTGATAATGATGAGATGCAGGAAGACATTTATTAGGGTGCAGGAAGTAACACTATGAAGTTCAAAAAGCCCAAAAGGGTTTGGGTCAACAACAGTGGACTATTCCAAAAATATCTTTTACATAAAGCAAATAAAAATCCCTCATATCCTTTGCTTCTCCCAATGCTCTATCTAATCAAAACCGACCTTGACATTAGAGGAAAAGGAATCTTGGAACATTTTTTATTTTTAAATTAAAACAATCATATAATAGTCTTACAAATAACTAAAATACTCAAAATTTCTATTTTTTTTATACTGTATTGTTTTTATTTTTAAATTATTAAATTAGACTAATTATTAAAAATAAAAATCTCACAATTCCCTAACACAACTTGTCTTTTTTATTTTTGACACTTTAAAAAAAATTGAACAAAAATTTGTAATGATCAATTTTAATATAGAATAAGTTTTAGTTCTAGGAGCTAGAAGTTACCTTTTCTACTTTACTTTTACTTTCTTTTAGGCAAATAAAAGAAAAATCTTCATTATATGTATTTGCCCCCTCTCTATCTAGAGGCAAAACGAATTTATCTGTATAATTTAAGAATAAAATGGTGTAAAATTTGAGTGTAAAAACAGTACTTTACAAGCAGAATTTGTTCACGTAACAATGCTTAGTATATGATTAGAGTGTTTGAAGTAAATGAGTGACAAGATGGGGATAAGAATGAAGCATAGATGACAGCAGCAAAGTGTGTTGAAGCTTAGTGGAAAAAGATAGAATAATAGCTTCAAAATATCCCATGCTGTCACTTTTTACTCACAAGATTTCACTCTCCTAATCAAAACTGTCTTACCCTATTTTGGAAATCGGTGCAAACTTTTTTTTTTAAAGCGATAAGGACTGAATCTCAGTGGACCGTGGCAATGAGATTACTCTGCCACTTACAATATCCCATCGCGTATTTAAGTCGTCTGAAAAGAATTCTATCCGTCGCTCGATGGGAATTGCGCTTCAAGGCGTCTCGCAAGACTGATTCACCTTACGAAGGCCACCAACACGTGCCTCTGGGAGCTAAGATCCCTAGTAAATTTTATTTCATAAGTCGATTTGTTATCAGAGTTATTTCGAGTTTATTCTCATAATAATTTGTCACTTCATAATAAATATACTATGTTTAATGAGTTCAATCATAATAAGCATGGGCATAGTTGGTGAGCCAAGGAAGTGTTGACGCATGTTCATGAACAATTGGTTGAAAGTGTGGCTAGATGGTGACACCATTTCTGTCACTTAGAGAATCCCTTCATGGCCGTTCAATTTTGCACTCAGGTACTCAGACATGGGTCCACACTGCTTCAACTCACACAATCGTGTCCGCGCCAAACAGATCCTAATCTGCAACTTGGATTTTTCTAATGCTGAAATGCTACATGGTGTTTTCTGGTGCTAGTGTATAAAAATGACTCATCCCTTGTTTGGTTTTTGTGTTGGGGAGGTTTTTCTTCTCTAGTTTTCTTCACACACTCACTCACTCACTCACTCTCAAATCACTCCCTCTCTGTGTTTTCTTTCATAGTTAAGCACTTTATTACACTTTCAGTCCCTACCACCTTCCAAATGTGACTTCATCTACTACTACCATTTCTTTCTTGCCATCATACACCTTCCTTCATGTCATTCCCTTCGACCCTTTTGATTTTTTCCTTGTTTTTGTCTCTCTGAAGTGCAAAAACATGTCACTCAGAAGTTGCACCCTACCAACTATAACACAGAACTTGGTGGTAGACCGTACCCTTCCAAAGTCTGGGAAGAAAAATTGCATGTCACTAAGAGATAAAGTAATGAAGAATCGATGGAGCATGAAGATGAAAGAGAGTGAAGAAGTGGAGGAAACAAAGCAGGAATTTTTCAAGAAGAAAGGAACACCACCTTTAGTTCGAGAACTGTTTTCAAGTTGTGGTTTAGATGGGCATGGAGAGGGTGGTTCGGGGAAGAGAGATGGTAGGTTGCAGACTTCGGTGATGGGTGGTGGGATGGGGAGTGGTGGTGGCAGGATTTGTGGTGGTTTTAATGGGAGTGGAAGAGGCTCACATGGTAGGGATTGGACAGATGCTTATTACCAGAACATGATTGAGGCAAACCCCAATAATGCTCTTTTGCTTGGAAATTATGCCAAGTTTTTGAAGGAGGTAATAGGTTCTCTTTTGGTTGGTGCTTAAAATGATGGACACATGCTGTTAATTGAAACAAGAACAGAAAAAGGGTCTAATATCTAAGATTATTCATCAACCAGAAAGTGAAAAGTAGAAAAAAAAGACCAAGCAGCTACAATAGTAGTTATCAAAACATATCCTTGTTTCTTGTTTCTTTCTATTACTATTTAGTGTTTTTCTGACATTGAATTTGCAAATAGGTTCGTGGAGATTATCCCAAAGCAGGGGAGTATCTTGAAAGAGCCATTTTGGCTAATCCTGGTGATGCTAATGTTTTGTCCCTCTATGCGGATTTGATATGGCAAACAGAGAAGAATGCTGATCGAGCTGAGGGCTATTTTGATCAAGCTGTTAAGAGTGCCCCAGATGATTGGTGAGAAAAATATACATGGATTATGATTGTTCTTCTTTACTTGCATTCTCCTAATACTTTTTTATAGAATCAGATGCAGTTTAGAAATATATGGTGTTTGTTTCTTTGGTAGTAGTGTTAGATGACTTGCATCAAGAAAGTGTTCTTTGTTTCCTTTTTCCAAATAGACATTCTATGATTTGTTAAAAATTTGAAACTCATTAGCTAAGTTATGTTATAAATTATAATTAGTTGAGGTGTGATCCAAGGCAATGAATTGTTGATAAAACTAATGTATGAACCTTCATTGTTGCCCATCTTCAGCTATGTTCTGGCTTCTTATGCAAAATTCCTCTGGGATGTTGAAGAAGATGAAGACAAAGAGTGCCAACAAAAGACTGATCTCTGCCATGCATATCCACTTCATCTCTTTGAAGAATGACAGGAGCAAGAAAAAAAGATGTTTCTATATGTACTCCATTACAAGAGAGAGTGGAAAACATTATATAAGAGAAAACCAAAGTAACTGATATAACTAAATCATGTGTTCTCAGCTTCCTCTCTCAGTTTAGTAGACTAGAGTTGACCGTCTAGTTGTAAATAGCTTATGCTACAAATAAGAGAAATCAAACATGTATTCTGTCTTCTGTAGTATATCAGCTAGGCTTTCACTGCTGAATCTTGAGAATATGAAATTTTGGTTGAAATTAAAGAAAAGAGAACAACCCTTTTATGGTTTCATCATGTTCTTTAATTGACTATCTTGAACTAGAATTATTTGAAAGAGTCACTAGTGTAGAAAAGACATTTTACACCTGTTTTAGGAGACATTTTACACTAATCCTATCATCGGTGTAGATGTGAACGTTGTAAAATGTCAATTACATGTAACACCGGTTGTTTCACAGGTGTTATATGTATCTCCATGTTACACTGGTTACTCATTCCAACCTTTATAATATAGGAGTTTAAAATATATGTTGTGTGGAAGACACTAGTGATCATCATAATACAATGAGATTATTCCATCATATGGATATTGGTTGATTCATATATGAAAGTTTCCTATAAAATAAAAATGAGCAAGAGCAGCAAAATTTGGAATTAAAAGTGGTGTTTTAGTCTCAAATCTTCTTTTTGTTTCCCTTTAAAGAACCCCACACCTTGTCCTACCTTTTATCAAGGATTAAATATGTTGGGGAAGAAGTTGATCCAATCCCACGACAAGAATGGAAAAAAACAAAAATAAAACATAGAATATTCATGTGATAGGTTTAAATAACAATATAAATGAACAATGGCTCCAAATGTAGATGGGACATGACAACTCCATCTTTGTCGTCTCAATGTCTTTCATTTTAACCTGTCACATAGACTCCTTGATAAGGTGGTACCATGTTTGAGATGCGTCTTATTTAAACAGTCTTTTCTCATAACTTTGTACTCACTCCATGAGAAATAATATCCCCGTTAATTTAGCCTTATTTACTAATGCATTATCTGAGGCTTCAAAAATATTCACAAGTTTTTATTTCTGGCTAGACGATATTTTGAAACAGTAAGAAAAGGTAATGCTATGTGAAAATATGTGTCAATCATATTATATCGATTAGAAATAAAGATATTTTATAATATGCAAACAACTTCAAACTTTATCTCATCAGTTGATTTTGTAAGATTGAGTTATGTTTAAAGTTTACTTTCAATTTTTCAAAATTGAGTTAGGTTTAAAATTCGCTTCTCTTAACAATATGTATCAAGAATTCATCATAATGTTATGAAATTGCAATAGACGGAGGTTGTGCATAACCTTCTGAAGCCTCTGTTCGAAGAGAATGAACATGTAGAAACCTTCTGGGATAGATTCTCAACGTCCCGCATCCTAAGGGGACCTTCAGAAACAATTCCTATCTTGAATGAGTCATCCTAGAACGTGCTCTCAACGGATCTGGATCTCCTCCGCACTCTCCGGAACACTCAACCTTCCTCTCCACAACGAAATTGAGTAGCTTTGACCGTGGGAAGCAGTTTTACTCACGTAGTAGGATATGGGATACAATTATTTTTCCTTCTATAAATATGAGTTTTCTCCTTTCCTCCAAGCATCACTCACCGTGCACCCTTTCTCCATTTTTTCTCTTTTTCTTATTTCTAAATATTTTTGAGATCTTGGAATCTTACTCTTTTAAAAGTATCTTACTAATTTTGATCCTCAAAAATTTCTGAAAAATTCCTATTATATCTCGGGAGACTTACCCAATACATCGCGGATAAATCATCAAATATCTAACTACATTATACTAACACAAATTTGCAAGAAAGGGTAAAATTTAGAGGTGAAAATATGGTAGAAACCATGGTGGTGATATGAGTTATGAATAAAGGTTAGAGTTAGGTGTTTAATTTTCTTTCTTATCTGTATGAATAATTAATTGGTCCGAAGTCTATCTACAGATGTGAAGAGAAATAGCCTCTCTGCCACTCATCTTCTCTTCTCCAATAAGAGTCTAAGCCCAGTATGGGTTAGGTACCGCAAATAGCGTATGAATCAAGATTTTTTTGTTCCTTTCTTTCTCCTTTTTAAGGTTACATCATACTTAATCCGCATCATTTGACTTTAATCTTGTTTCTACACTGTTCTTGATAGAACCTAAATTTCAGACTAATTTCACATAGTTTTTTATAATTAAAAAAACAATTAAATATATTTTTTATTCATGTATAATAAGGTGAAAATAGATTTGTTTTCTCTATTCTAAACTTTACACTTCGTGATTACTACTAAGGAAACTATTGGAATTGATATGTTTTTTTTTATTACATAATAAATGAATTTTGAGCGTGTATTATAATATTATAACATTCACCTATGAAATATTTTAATATCTTACAGTTTGTTAGGTAAAAAAATTAGACAATGGTTCATTCCAATAGTTTTTTTAGTATAATATCTAGAAAATCTAAAATTTGGACTAAAGACGAAAAATAACTTCTAATTTAAACTTTAAACCTCGTGTTTACTTGTAATAAAAAAACTATTAAAATTGATATGTTTTTTTTATTACATAACACACTAATTTTGAGTATTTGTATTGTAATATTGTAATATTATGTCAGTAATAAATATTTTAATATCCTACCGTTTTATCATGTAATTTTTTTTTTACAATGACTTATTCAAATAGTTTTTTACTACAAGTACCTAATGATCTAAAATTTAGATTAAAGAGGAAAATCAGTTTTATATAAAAATAAAATGACGAAAAATATATTTAACTAAAAAAATAAACGATGATGAACACTTGGTTTCTAAAGTGTAATTACAAAGAATAACCAACTAACTAAATAGTATTGTAAATGTTGGCCTCTTATTGGGTCATCCCTTGTCCGTGAATTTAAAGAGCCAATAAAAACCAAGGGAAAATCACGAGAAGATTGTTATCCATTGGCAGAAGAAAGACAAGTTCAATTCTGCATTTGGTATGTGCAAAATTCCATAGGATTTCTGAATCTAAACGCAATGACAAGCAAAATTGATGTTCATAGAATTGAAACTAAACATTAAAAAAGCACGTATGAATGAGTGATTTAGGTACTTGCATTGCACTTGATCTCATCTTGGTCCTGATAATTGAACACATGACATTGGTACATTGCTAAAAAAACTAGCCTGTGATGAAGTAGCTTCTCCACTGCTCAATTTCATGAAAGCTGAATAAGTACCAGCTTGAGATAATGATGGTGGATCAGGTACATGGCACAACCCTTCAAGCATTTGAGCTACTTTTGCCATTGAAGGCCTCAAACTCACATCATCTTGTATGCACCAAAGACCAACTTTTAGAGCAGCTTCAACCCTTTCATCCTTCTCATCAACATCTATCTTTGGATCAACAACTTCTCTCAGTTTCCCTTCATCCATCATTCTGAACACATAGGAAGGAAAATGTGCCTTCTCAGCCCCTTCCCACTGATCATAGTTCTTCCTCCCTCCTATTATCTCAAGCAAGAGCATGCCATAGCTGAACACATCACTCTTCTCCGAAATTGCATAGTTAGTAATCCATTCTGGTGCCAAATACCCTCTTGTGCCTCTCATAGTTGTGAACACATGGCTCTGCTCACGGCTCATTAGCTTGGCCAATCCAAAATCTGAAACCTTTGCTGTGAAGTTATCATCAAGAAGAACATTCTGTGGCTTGATGTCACAGTGGATGATCCTCACTTCACACTCCTCGTGGAGATAGGCCAATCCCTTAGCCGTGCCTATTGCAATGTTGTGCCTTGTCTCCCAGTTCAGCAAGAAACTGTTCTCACTGTTCTTGAAGATCCATTTGTCCAAAGAACCCCTTGCCATGTATTCATACACAAGAAGGCGATGAGGACCCTCAGCACAGAACCCTTTGAGCTTCACCAAATGAACATGGTGAATACTTCCAATTATGGACACTTCTGCTTTGAACTCTTTTGCTCCTTGTCCAACACCTTCCAACTTTTTCACAGCCAATTGGGTGCCATCTTCAAGCTCACCTAAATACACTGAGCCAAAACCTCCTTCTCCAATCTTTGTGGAAAAGTCCTTGGTTGCTCTACAAAGAGCAGCAAAAGTAAAACGTGCAGGCATCCCTGAGATACTCTCCAAGAAATCATCATCTTCCTCAAAGGTGTCTTGAGGGTACCTTGCAACATTCTTCTTCTTGTAGTAGTACCTGAATCCTGTGACAAGACCAACAATAACCAGAACTGTGAGAATCACTATGACTACAACTAGCACAGTGTCATTCCTTCCATTTTTGTTACTATGTACTCCATCATCACTACTAATGGAGACCTTCATGAATGAAACATAACCACCATCGCCCCCCTTACTGCGTTGGAAACTCCCAGTCTCATCAAAATGAAAGCATCTACCGGTGCTGTTTTCAAAGAAAAGCACAAGGCAAGAGCAGTTTCCTAAACAACCCTCTTTGCAAGAACTGAGGGTGGATTTTGAGACCGGTGTAGTGTACTTGAGAGCAAAATAATCAAGCTTTTCACCCACAAAAACAAGTTCTTTTGATGTAGTGGAACAGGTGGAGATGTTGGGAGGTTTGCAGTTAAAACTAGATTTGAGAAGTTTGGGGCAGATGCACCAGTTTTGAAAGAAGCAAACATAGTAGGAATCACAAGGCAGGGGAGTGCCACAGGGGTCTTTTGGTACCTTAACTGCATCAGGGTTAGGAGACCTCCCTTTGTTGAGATCATAAAAAGTGATAGCACCAGTTGGATCCAAGGTTGCAGCCCACAATGAGTTGGGATCTGAGGTGTCAGAGAAGTCAATTTTCCACAGCAAAACTTGATCTTTGTCATAAAATCTCCATGAATTGGACACCAAAGAAGCTGAGTGAACCTTGGTAGTGATATTTTTTGAGATTCTCTGAGCATCACCCTCTTCTCCTGACAGGGACCAGTACACTTGTGGAGTTTCAAATCCTGCATAGAGAAACAAATCACCTTGCTTATAACCAAGATAATAATACATGTTCAAGGTGTTGTGGAAGCTTTTGAGGGTCATTCCCTCCACAAAGTGTTGACCAGGCAAAAGGGTATCAGTGGGATGGCTAAAACTTTGCCAAATAGCTCTCCCATTATCCCCAACCAACACCAAATTCCCTGAGTCTTGCAACTCCATGGCTCTCACTTTCTGCCCTGTTGTATTTGTTGCCCAAACCACACCGCCATCACCTTCCAAATACGCATTCCCACTAAGGTCAAGCTCAAATTTAGCAGATTTCCCAACAAGTAAGCCTCTGTTGGCAGTCCAAACCACTTTGTAGCTGCTCAAGTGCAAGACAACTAAGACAAACGATGAAACATCAAGAGTAGTGAAGAATCCAAAAGCGAAAGCTGAGCTGTTGGATACCAAGAAAAAACCATTATGGTCGCTCCAATCAGGTTGAGAAGCACTGAAACCAGGATATATCCGAATAATGTGTTGATCTTTTGCCAAACAGGTACTAAACAAAAGGAACACACAGAAAACCAAGGTTCCCCATCTTAACATGTCCATCATTCTATAACTGCATCAAAACATTGAGTATTAACTCAAAAAAGGATCATGTAAGATCTGAGAAGATAATAAATAATTTGGTGCCCCTTGATAAAATATGGAGTGAAACAGAAGGAAGCCACGAGTGAGAGTGAAACTACTGTAAATAGATGGAGATTTTCATGGAAAAATATGGTTGTTAGTGCAGGAAAGCATGTTACAAAACATAGAAGGAAGTGCAGAATGAGTTGAGGAGAAATAGTGATACAGGTATGAATATAACACACCTTATTTTGCATTGAGTAGGAAAAGTGATGTTGTGATGTTAGAATGTGGAAGGAAGGAGGAAGAAGAGGAAGATTAGAGAGAGTTCTGTGCATTTTGTTCATGGCTACATGTGGTTGAAATACTATGTGTTTTCACTACTATCTAATAAATGATGATCTTGTTGCACACTTCATTATACTCCTAAACTTCCCTGTTTTTGAGGTTATTGACCTTATTGACTCTTTTTTTGGTATATATATCCATTTTGAAGGCAATTTGTAAATAAATAATAAAATTAAAATCAATCATTTTTTATTTTTAAATTGGTTCAGGTTTTTTTATTTATTTTGTTTTACATGATCTTACTTAAATTAATTTGAGTAAGAACAATTTAATTTAATTTTGATCAATATGAAAACATATTACTTAATAAACAAACTATTTTATCCCGAATTCACTGTAACTATCTTTTATAAAGTAAATAATTAAAAAAATATGATATCATAATTTTCCAAATATAACAATTAATAATATAAGATATATCGATATGATTGTAATTCTTTAAATTTTTAAGGAAACAATAATGTTGAAATTTAATTTTGACTTCTACTTGATTAACCTAAAATCCCAAACATTTAAACTTTTATAGTTAATCTAAACTAATAAACTAATAAATACTTCTATGGTGACTATTTAGGTTTGGACTGTTAAGAAAATGGAATGAAATAAAAAAAATATTTCTACCTCAAATTTGTGTAATTTTCTTTTCATCATCTTAAATATTATTATTATTATTATTATTATTATTATTATATTATTATTATTATATTATTATTATTATTATTATTATTATTATTATTTTAAACAATTTGAAATTTTAGGACTTTGACTTGGTTTCAGAATGAGTTGGCAGAGCCACCTGCCACATAAGTTTCCACCCAACCCTATTTATTAGAGTACTCTTTTTACTTAATGTCACACCTCAACATCAGAGGATGCATTTATTAATTATGAAATAATTATTAAATAGTAGAACTTTCATGAACATTTATATATATATATATATTCTATAACTCTATTATTAATAAATCAAGTAGGCAGAATGAAAAATTCATAACTTTAATTTTCCATGTAGTTTTCGATATTTTAGTTTACAAAATATTTACTAAATAAAAAATGTTGAAACCTACAGAGAAAATGGAGATATTAAAATTGAAGACAAATTGTTAATTTTTAAAACAAAATATGTTTTGAAAACTAAAAGGTACAAAAATATTTTCAATGAATTTTTTTAACTTGCTGAAAATTTTGATATCTTTTATATATATAAAGTTTAAGTATGTTTTATCTCTCTTTAAGAATTAAAACCACATAGAAATTCTATGGAAATATATTATATTACAATCACTTTGAAGAAGGTTTTTTTTTTTAAATAACAGAAGAGGACAGATATTTTTAATAATATCATTCCAACCTAATAAAGCTAGTGGAAAATATAAAATAAAGAAAGAAACCCTTAATTAATATTTCTTTTTCTGAACTGATTTTGAAAAGTCTAAAGTTATGTAGAAAAAAATTGACAGGTAAATCAAAAGTCACAGCCTATCTTGTGAATTCAATCAATCCTAAAGTTTTATTTTCTTCGAACTTATAACAGTTCATAATATCAAATTTTTTAAGACATTTTTTAATGTAATTATATCATAATGTATTCAAATCCATATTTTTAGTAAAATAAAATGCATCAATTAATAAAAAACTAAACAAATAAAACTCTAAGAAAAGAAATTTGATAAGGGCTTAACCTGGAAGTGAATTAAGTAACTTGTTGCAAAAAATGAATTCAAGAATGAAAGTAAGATTAAATAAAACAAATTTTTGAAATCATATTATTGAATTTATCTTTTAAAATGAACAAAATTATATTATAGGAAACCTTTGCCACATATTTTTTCTTATTATTTACTAAGTGGTCATGTTAAAAAATATTCAACTTCAAATTAAAGAGATTATAATATACTATTTCAATGACTCAAACCTAATAAAGATAAAAGGTCATTATCTTCCAATAAAAATTAATAATTAAAATTTAAGGTTATTGAAATCTTTGTTTGAGAAAACAAAAGTATTAATTAGTTATGAAGTTGATATTAAATAAGCTATTCAATCTTAGGTTTTAAAGTTCAAACCTTTAGCCCATAATAGGTAGCACACTGAGAAAGAAGAAATAAAAAAACCCTAATTAGTTCTACACATTGCATTAAATGAACTATGTCATTCTAGGGTTTTAAAGTTGTACCCTATCAAAATAAATTATAAAGTTGAGTAAGTCATATTTTATAAATATAATTTTAACTTTTTATTCTTTTCCTAAGTCTTATTTAATATATAACTTTATTTTTTATATTTTTAAATTGTGTTTGGTAAATATTATTTTTCTTTTACCTTCACAGTTTTTTTTCTCATTCCCCTAATATACAAATATCAACATATTTTGGTTATAATATATTCTAAATTATGTAATTTAAATTATATAACTTCAAATATAATTTTGAAATGGGTAGTTTAAAATAAAATTTTATAATCTAAAATAGGATTATATAAATTATGAATTAAATAATTCAAAAAAATACTTTAAATTGTGTAATTTAAAATAATATTATAAAATAAAATATAATTTTAGATTAGTTAATTTAAAATTAAATAATATATGTGATATGAAATATTGTGATTTTAGATTATATAATTTAGAATTTACTCTCTTTATAGTTGTAGATGGTATAATATAGAAATGTTTTACACTAAGTATTTCAATATAATTTCCAATTGAGCATGAGGTGTTATAAGGGAAACATGTTATCATTTTCTATATCATGCGGTAGGAGAAAAAATTGTAGGAGTGCAAAAAGAAAAATCTCCTTTTTTGTCCCAAGTTTGTTGCCACCATACTTGGGCTTTCTTACTCGTGCTTTTCACAATCACAATCTTTTGATAGAAACATTAGCAACCTTTGTCGCACACATTTTATTAACGAAATATTAAACATTGTGTATAATGAGTTTTGGACACGTCGGTTATTGATATGTTCGTGTTAGACATACGTATTAAACACGATACTCGTAGGACACGTATCGATGAAGTGTCTAATTCAAAAAATGTTAAAAAATAAATTTTTTAAATTAGTCATGAAAAATATCTTTATGCTAAAAAAAAACTAAAACATACTTGTGCACATAAATATTTATTGTCAATTTATACAATACATAATTATATAATATATGGATTTGTATCATGTGTCATTTATTTTAGAGATTATACGTACCTCTGTGTCGGTATCTATATTGTATGTGATTTTGGTTTGTTATATGTATGGGTTGTTGTCCGTGTGATACCTTGACACCAATTTGATACATTTGACACCTAAATAAATTATTATTTTATTATAATATTATATTTTATTTTATGTTTTTTTTCTCTTAGTTTTCGCTTTCTTTCTCTCTTTCTTAACATAAAACCATGAGTTGAATTAAAGTTTTATTTTGACAACTTAGCATTATTTTATTTAATTAAAAAGTCTTTTTTCTATTGTAATCTAATAAAGAATTGTCAATTTATGATTAGTGATCTAATTTCGAGACTGAATTAGAATATGCAGTCTTGGTTGAATGCTATAGAAAGTGGGCACACCAATAAAGGGTGAATTGTATTAATTTCTCCAAGTATTAGAGTGTGGAAAAGTTGAAATGAATAGAGTAAAAAGTGGAAAAGGTATACTTAAAAGAGGAGTTAAGGGAAGAATCTATTCTAATCCCCTCAAAACAGACTCTTTTTGCAACCATCTTGGGTTAAAGACTAAGAATCTATAGTTTTTGGAGGAAAAGTATTGCATCCACAAGAGGATTACTAATTTAATTTTGCTAATGAAGTTACCCAATTACATAACACATGCATCTACCACATTTTTTTTCCACAATTGGAATGCTCTTCCACTCTTAACATGCTTAGACCACATATCATGCTTCTGCTCTTCTTCTTTCTTCTATTTTCTCTTGGTATGTACTACTCTTTCTAATTATCTATCTCACATTCTATTTTCTATGTATAATACTATTAACAGATGTGTATTTTGATTTTTTCATCCATCACAATATTTGATTTTGTGTTCAAAGTTCTAGATTCAAATCTCCCTAATGCCATTACAACTAGCATTTGCATCAACAATAATAGCTTACATCTGCTATCTGTTCCATGCATACCTTAATTAGACTCAAGTCATTTTGATAATTACATACACAGTTAATTTTGATTACAAAATTTTATAAGACCTTACTATAAACTCGTGATCACTTATAATCTTTTTGTCACTCATATGACATTGATACAACACGAACACGGAGATACGTATCATCTCTAAAATGTAAGATACAGAGAACAAATATATATATTATATAATTATGAATTATATAAATTGACAATAAAGATTTATGTACACAAGTATGTTTCAATGTTTTTTTTTTAACAGAAAGATGTTTCTCATTATTTCAAAATGATTTGTTCCTTATTTTTATAATCATAATAAAAATTTATACAATAAATTTAAGTTTTTTGAAAATTAATGTATTTCTATTTTTTAAAATTGTGTTAGAACTGTGTTAGAATTGTTAAAAAATCAACAAATATTTTTTGAATTAGATATTTCACCGATACGTGTCGTACGAGTATCAATGTTTGATACGTGTGTCCGACACGGATACATCATTTAAGAGACATGTCCGATCATCATAACTTATTATAATAATGACTCTTATAAAAATGACTTTGAGTTATAATCTATCTAATCAAACACATATTCTTGCACTAAGCAAAGTTCAACATTCTGGTGTGATGCAGTTTTAGGGGATAAAGCATTTACAGGAACATATGGTGTAAACTATGGTAGGATAGCTAATAACCTTCCTCCCCCAGAAAGTGTGGTTACCTTACTGAAAGCAGCAAAAATCAAGAACATCAGAATATATGATGCTGATCACCAAGTTCTCCGTGCCTTCAAAGGCTCTGGCATTGAAATTGTGGTTGGGATTGGCAATGAATTTCTCACTGACATGAGTGTGGGAGAGGACAGAGCCATGACTTGGGTCAAAGAAAACGTTCAGCAGTTTCTTCCAGGAACCAAAATTCGTGGAATTGCAGTGGGAAATGAGATCTTGGGAGGCTCAGATAAAACCCTCTGGGAAGTTCTGCTACCTGCAGCAAAGAATGTTCACAATGCTCTTAGCAAGCTTGGTCTAGCAAAAAGTGTTCAAGTTTCAAGTCCACATTCTGAGGCTGTTTTTGCTACCTCTTTTCCTCCATCATCATGCACTTTCAAGGAAGATATTCTTCCATATATGAAGCCTCTCTTGCAATTCTTCTCACAAATTGGCACCCCTTTTTTCATAAATGCATATCCCTTCCTTGCCTACAAGAATGATCCACAGCACATTGATCTTAACTATGCTCTCATGGAGAAAAATCCAGGGATTTATGATGCAAAGACAAAGCTGCATTATGGTAACATGTTTGAGGCTCAGGTTGATGCAGCTTATGCTGCCTTGGAGAAGGTTGGTTTTGAGAAGATGGAAGTGATTGTTTCTGAGACTGGTTGGGCTTCTCGTGGAGATGATGATGAAGCTGGTGCAACAGTGAAGAATGCAAGGACCTATAATCTTAATCTGCGTAAACGATTACTGAAGAAGAAAGGAACCCCTTATAGGCCAAAAATGGTGGCGAAAGCTTATATCTTTGCTTTGTTCAATGAAAATTCGAAACCTGGTCCCACATCGGAGAGAAACTTTGGACTGTTTAAGGCTGATGGAAGCATTGCATATGATATTGGCTTCACTGGACTTGTACCATCTTCAGCAGCTTCATCTTTTCTTTCCTTCAAGGTACTTTTTCATAATATTTTATCAACAAAACATTGACATTATTAAAAAATTATTAAATGAAAATTAATTTAAAAAAAAATATTAATTTCTATAATAATTAGAATAGATACTAAAAAATAAAAAAATTATTGATATCTAAATTAGTTTTTATTATTGATAAATAGTTTTTAAATTATAATCTAATTAACTACTTAAGTTTTAACAATTAATTATTATTTTTAAAATCTTAATATCTAATTAGATATCAATTTAAAAATTATTTATAAATAATAAAAACTAATTTAGATACTAATAATTTTTTAATCTTTAAAATAATGTATAAATTTATTAATATAATAAATAATTATTTTTTGTTTTTAAAATTAATTTTTATTTAATAATTTTCTTGTGTATTTTAAAATTTATGTTCTTCTTCCTGTTACATGTTTCTAATAATTATGCTTTTACAGGGTGCTGGAACCTCGATTGTGCTAGCTTTTACTATGATTGCTTTGGTTTTGTAGCATTTTAAATAACTGTAGTTAAATCGATGATTCTTTGGATTCTGTAGCAGCAGTTTTCTGTATTTTCAAATTTTTACAATAATAAATATAATATTATAGTCATTTAAAATTTAATATAATAAGAGTTTGTTGAATTTATCATGTCACTTGACAATTTCGATATAAGAGACGTACGGTGCAAATCACACATCAATTCGTAGTATATAAATGCATACAAATCTTATTTTATAAATAGATTGAATTAAACTTAAAAGTTTATCTCTTAATAAATCTAAAATATTTTGTTAATATTTTATTTATTTTTATAAATATTACACTACTCTCTTAATTTATAAAGGAAAACTATCACCAAAGCATCTTATGCACGATCACTTTACAACTTTTTGACAAATTAATTAATTATTATATAAAGCCTCTATCTTCCCATCTAAAAAAAATAATTAATGCATTTGCCAAAGTGAAAAAGTTCTACTAAACTAAACAAAAATTAAGAAGTGAAACTTTAATTAATTTACTGAATGTTGAACAGAGTTTGTGTAGCTGTACTATGATGGATAGTGATTAGATTTAATTAATGAAATATATTACTGATTAATTCTGGTAACTGTCAAAATCACATTTAACTTTTGTCAAACTAGTGTCCATAAAAAAATATAAATATATAGCTATCTTAGAAAGGTAGAAAATTATGAAACTTGCATATATTACACAGAATTTAGTTAAAATATATTAATAATTTATGTGTGTTTGGTTTTAAAGATATACTCTTTACAGTGCCCAAATATAACTAAAAACTATGAAAAGTAGACTTTAATTTACTAAAAATAAAATAAATTTATGGCTAAATTTTCACGTTTAATAAAATATTTAATAATTGATTATGTTTTCATCATGATTAATTATAAATAACAATAAAATATTTACGATGTACTATTTACTTTTAAATAATTTTGAATATTTTAAAATCGTAACTATTGAATATTTTTATTTGTAATTGATCAAACACAAACAAAATATATATAACAATGTTTTTTTATTTATTTAGTGAACAAACTCGTTTTTAGTTTAATTTATTTGAATTAGATTAATCGGGGAAAACGTGCCAAAAAAATAGCATTATAATATATTGTGAAGTACACTATTAAAAAGTATTTTTAATGTATAATTATACGGTTTGACCCTCGTGCGTATAAGATTTTGTTCTTTTAAATTCCTAGTATATAATTATATGGAATACGAGATTAAGGTGAAAAATGAATATAATTATACATAAATGAAAAATGCTTGTGATAATTAAATTATGTATATAATAAAGCATGATTTCATTTTATAATTGTTAATTATATATGAAGATTTTGATTCTTCGCAGTTCAACTTATTCAGTCAAAAGATATTCTCCCATGCCAAAACTTCTCCTATTATTGGTTCAATAATATTTTTATAATTATTAATACGTGTTCAAAATCTTTGCCCCATTTATTTTTTCTTTCTTCTACAACCAATAATATTTGGCAATATCTGCAGAATATTTTCATGGAATCTTTGAGTAAAACACATGCGATAAAAAAAATCGATTTTTCAATAACATTAATCAATTAATTATTTGTTATTAAATATTGATTATTAACAGTTTCTTCAAATAAATAATCATCTCCTTGTTTATTTATTATACCGCTTATGATTGCCGTGCTCCATGATAGTGGCAGCAACATCACGTTTTTTAAACATGATAGCAACGTTTCTTTTATATTCAATTATACTTTTTGGTTTATAAAGTTTTAAATCCGAAACTTTATAATTAAGTTTACTAAAGTTTTGTAATAATTATGAAAAAATATAAATATTAAATTTTCATATGATCAACAAATGAAACTTTTTAATGTGGAGGTATGTATATATTGGTCGTACCGAAATAATAGTCCGATTTTCGATAATAAATTTAGGATTTTCACAATAGTGTTAATGTTTTGATCTCAAATTTGTATTTTTTTTGAAAATTTTAAATTTTATTAGAGTTTTATCTTTAAAATACGTCTCAATGGAGTAAAGAAGCAAAATATTTTCGATTACGGGTCAATTTCGATTCCTAAACAATGAATTAAAGAAGAAAAATGCATTAGACTACATTTTATCTCAATTTCTAATCGATGTGAAACTATATATTAACCCGAAATTGTTGAAAATAAAAAGCTCATCTTATACTTTTATGCATAATATAATATAAAATTTACATAATCGCATTGTGAATTGAAAATTTTATTCTTTCAAGGGCATGACCCCAGAAAAGAAGGGGAAGAGGTACCCTTCTTAAGGGACAATCCAAACCCCAAAGATTAGTGAGTTGAATTAAACAAAGCACAACCCATCACCAGATTCACGCAATGCCAGTGTGATCAAATCTGGAACTGCACTCTATTATTCCCTTTCAATCTTCTGTGGCCGGGTGCACCGCAGGCTCCGTGGTCGCACCACTGTCAACGTAGTCCTCGCCGTTGATCTGATCGAGAACCAGCACAAATCCCATGGCAAAAGCCGCGTCAAACCCAGCCTTCACACAAAGAGAGAACACTTCCCTACCAAGCACAACGCTGGTGGTGGGGTCCACCTTCCGTCGAATCTCAGCCACAGATTCCTTCGTCACGTTGAAGACCGTGCAGCATCGCTGCGAGAAGCACCCTTCGATCTGGTACTCCTCACCGGGGCTATCGTACATCTCCACCGTCAAACTCGCACGCGCCCGTCCAATGATCGACGCTCGCTTCACGCTGAAGATAGGTTTATCACCGTCCATTCTCTCCCCCTTGAAGCCCTCCCACCGTTGATGCAAACTCGGCCTCTGCAACGCCAAAAACACGATACACAACTCACTGAGTCCACTCCACTCAAATCAAATCACCCAACCACGATAATTCTAAACACAACTATTCACAAATTCACAAATGAAATCATATAATGCGCATATCAAATCAAGAATCACCTAAAAGAAAAAAAAAAAAACCAAACAACATGTTTCTTTTACGCTGAACTACGAATCCTTAACAGACAACCTTAGTGAAGCAGAAGGAACAGACAGAGAAGGGATTCGGTACCTTTCGACGAACAGTGAGGAGACAGCGTCCGTTAGGATCCATGAGAACGAGTTCGTCTCTGTCGCGAGTGTCGGGTCCGTACGAGTCAACTCGGAAGACGAGTTCACCTTTGCAGTCGTAGACGGTGAAGCCGTCGCCGGCGAAGAACAGAGAGGTTTTGAGGACGGTGAGATGAATCTCTTCTTTGAAAACGTAGCCAGGTCCCACATCGTTCATGTTCTCCGCAGCAGCGCCAGAAGCCATATACAAAAGGTAGTGTGGAATGTTGTTTGGGTTTCTTTCGTTCCTATTTGTATTACAGGTACGTTGTTTTAACGCGGATAAAGGGAAAGCACTATTCGTATTCTGGAATTCAATAATCCTCCACCATAACCAAATTAATTATTAATTCGTAAAGTGTGGGGCACAGAAATGGAACCGTGCATGGGGTGGGTTATCGCTATCCCCAAAAGTGGGGATAAAAGATTAAAAATATCTACGAAGATGATGCCATAGGACTTTTAGTTTTAGGGCACGCTAAAATTATTTTTATTTATCTTCAGAAATTATTTTTGTGTTTATTCTAACAAGTAGTATAATGCATTTTATTGAGAGATGAGGTTATTTAATAAAATAAAGATGATTAAATATTAAAAAATAAGGAAAAATAAAGTTTGAAAATATTAGAGTGAGATTTGTTTGGCAGTGTGGACAGTGGGAGCGTTAATTGACTAAAATTAGTTTGGACTAACCCGGTGCAAGTTGTTGGCCGTCTCTACTGTTACATTTGACAACCACACACTTTTTCTCCTAAAATAAAAAAGACAAATTTATGGAAAAAGAAATGTGTGGAAGTATTCTTGAGTTTGATTTTCACTCATCATTTCATTTTTTAATACAATTTAATTCTAACAATACAAGTTTTCATCTGATCAGATAGGGTTTTTGTTGTCAGAAAACGAATATAAAATTAAATTTATATAACTAAAAAATGTCACCATGTAAATATAGTTTGATTATACAAAATTAAAATAAAATTTAAACGACATTAAAATAATATCCAACTATTTTACTAACATTATCAAAATTCTTATTGTTATTTCCATCATGATTGTATTTCTATTTTTGTAAGTATAAAATGAACTTAGGTATCTAAAACTAGTTATATAATTGTTAACATGTTAGGTTATTTTTATTTCTTTCTTTAAGTTTTTTTTCTCAAGTATTGGTGCTCGGTCGGGATTGACCTGAAAAAGGTATTCTGACGATCAAGTAAGTACTATGTGCAAATAGTATATATTTGTAAATTGATTAAAACATGCATTATACATCTACAAATGATTTATTTATAGTGTTGGTCATGGATTCTTGTTGTGATGAACTGAATATCACCGATGTGTACCGTAATTTCTAATTTATAGGAAGATGTATTGGTATTTAGGTATGTTGGTACATATGAAAAATATCTTTAGTATATTTTCGTCAATTAGTATTTAGCTAATTTCCCATAGATATTTTCCGCATAATGTAGAACGTGATTATGACTCACAAAGAACTTTGTCATTGTCATTTATTAAGTGCCTTGAAGTATGATTTGACATGGCCAGTCGATCACCAAGACTGAATGACTGACTCGTTCAGTACGATTGGTACAATAATATTATATCTTGTATGTATGAAGAGAAGAAAGAATAATCGAGATGAAAATACAGAAATGGAGAGACTACAAAGAAAATACAAAAAAAAAATAAAAATTTGAAATAGTAAAAAATGAAAATGTTAACCATTGAAAGTTGTCTATCATGGAATCCCACACCTATGATAATTTGTTCCGAAAGTCAAAAGGCAGCACTTATAAGGAGGTGGTGTGAATGTATGCCATTATCACCCTCACAATTTGCTAAATGTCACCCTCAATCATACACTTAATTCACAACTCTAACCACGATCAGTTCAACCACAGTAACAACCCTCAATGAATTCCATAGTGATGCAGAAATTTTACATCCTAACTTTATTTAATTCTTATTTCATATGCATGCTTTTACTTTACTTTACTCAATTAAAGTTGGTGGTGTTGAAACTTGAGAGTGGAATTTCAGGGTTACATTATCCATTCACACACGCCCAAAACACGTAATTTCACTCAAAATTAGGAGAAAAAATTTCTCAAAATGTTAAATGTTATTATCCAGCTCAAGTGTGCCACCATGACTTCTTAGGTCAATATAGTCATACATCGATCCAGGAGTTGAGTAGTTTATAAACTCTCTGAAAACAAAATCGTGACTAAATTCAAAAATTCTAAAGTTAACAATACTTTAAATACTGTGATTAATTCTGATACTACTATCTCAACAGACTTGAAGTCGGAACATTGAAACCCATCGTGAACCACACAAATTTCTTAACCCGGTCTCCGTTAATATATACACAATAGTTAATATTTAAAATAAAAATAAAATATGTAAAATTGAAGTTTCAATAAATATCAAATTAAATATAATATTATATAATTAAAGCCACTAAAATAAATATAATAAAGTTTCTAGAATAATTCAACACATTATATTATTTTTTTAAATATCATTTTATATTTTTAAAAACTAAATTAAATTATTTAACTTTTACTGATGTACTAAAAAAATCTTTGAGACTTACAATATGATGACTTAAATTACCAAAAATATGTGAAAAACATTGAATGAGTATATATTTATTAGTTTAATCACTGATCCAACTTTTTTTTGAAAATATCAGAAGTTAGTAACCTATATTTTTACTAACTTCATTTGACGTGATGGCTTCTAATGTTAATTAGCTTTCAATATACTTTTAGTATCATAAGTTAACCCTATCTTTACGTGACCACTTTCAATTGGCTCACCAAATTTTTAGTTGCACAAATCTCATCTCTATAAACACAAGATAAAAATCTCTTTTATCTATATTTTTATTACTCTTCAATTTACATAAATATGTAAAATAAATAAAAAATAATTATATCATTATTATTTTTTTCTTTCTAGTATTGATTCTTAGATACTGTTCTTACTAATTTATTTAGCACGATAAACGAATATAACTATTCTCATTCGATTTATACTCTTGAAGTCCAGCAAAATCGAATCTGAACAAAAGCACTGGTAAAGCTTTCCAAAAGTAGGTTTGTTTTTAGTTAAACACGCAAATTAATTTGGTATTAATTTAATTTGAAATGTTTAATAACTTTTTCCCTTTGTTTGAGATAAGTGAACAAAGATTTGCCACATTTAAAGGTATTAATGTTTGTTTATTTGGACTATCTTTTTAGTCAAAAAAGTTGATTTTTCATTGCAATTGGGTCGGTTAGGGAAAGTGTGGTGTGGACAAAGAAAGGTGGTGTGTCGTGTAATCCAAACATGGAGTAGTTGGTGATGGGCCTACTTGCTGGGCTCCAAGAGACATGGACTTTTGTGTGTGATGACAAGGTAAATATAATTAATTTTATTAATTTTTTTAGTAATTTATTAGGAATTTTATTAGTGAATTTATAAATAAGAAGAGAATGAGAGAGACACTACAAGAAAAACATGAAATATAAACTAATTTTAGAGAAAAAAATAATTAGTTGTTATAGTAACTAAATTAGATACCATTTTAGAAACTAAAAAAAAATTGGTTTCTAAATTAGTTTTTATTATTGATAAATGATTTCTAAATTGGTGGTATCTACCAAAGTTTTAACTACCAATTATTTAGTTTCTAAATTTGATAGCAAAAACTTTGGTTGCTCATTAGATACCAATTTAGGAACCATTTAACAATAATATAAACTAATATAGAAACCAAAATTTTTTTAGTCTCTAAAATGGTTTCTAATTTAGTCACTTTAGCAACTAATTATTTTTTTTCTCTAAAAATTGGTTTTATTTCATTACTCTCTTGTAGTGAGATGATTAAAGATGTAATAATTAAATTTTTTTGAAAAGAGATATGAATGAAAATCATAAAACAGATATTCTTAGGTGAATTCTTTGATTCTGATTTCACTTTTAATTTTTAGGTTTGATTGAAAATTCAGTTCATATAAATTTGAGGCATGATATCACATAACGTTTTATTAGGAAATTTTCCATTAGAAGTAGGAGAATATATATTAATCAAAATGCACACTAGATTGGAAAAACAAAATACGAGCAATATTTAAAATATGCTAGTATTTTATTTCTAAAGTAAAGTTTTGTTGTATAATCCCTACACAAGTTACAAGTTGTTTGATGAACAATGTCAACTTTTCATACAATTCACCATAATCAACCTTTACCATTATCAAATTAATAATTTTAATGTTGTCATTAAACCTATTTTTCACACACATGATGGTTGAACAAAAGAAATATAGTTTCACTTTTTTATCCCTCATATGAGATAAATTGAGGTATGTTTAGTATAGTCATTTACAATACTAAAAAAATACTAGAAAAAACTTACACTACTAGAAAATCACTAAATAAAAACCAATTTTAAAGACAAAAAATAATTAGTTGTTATAGTGATTAAATTAGAAATTATTTTAGAAACTTCAAAAATTATTGGTTTCTAAATTAGTTTTTATATTGAAAAATAGTATATAAATTGGTATATAATTAACTACAAAGATTTTAACTACCAATTATTTAAATTAAATCTGATAGCAAAAATCTTGATAGCTAATTAAATACCAATTTAAAAACTATTTATCAATAACAGAAACTAATTTAGAATATTTTTTTTTTCTCTAACCATATTTTCTTGTAGTGTAATAATATTAGCCTTTTTGTAACTTTGGATAGTAGCATAGAACTTAGTCTTTTTAGGAGCAGAAAGAGAAATATTGAAGAAAATGCAATCCTTTATTTAAATTAGCTTGTCGAATCATGTTGGATGTACATTTTCTTGAATGTGGAAAAGCTTGTGAAAAATAAAGCTCAGTTTGTTCTTGAGAAGAGGGCAAGTTTCATACTTCTACCCCAAGATTGTTAGTTGATTTTCTCTTTTTTTTTTGGAACCCTAACACGTGAGTTGAATCTTACTTGCCATTCTCCTCTATTCAAAATCAAAACATAGATAATTTTGATTTTATACAATTGGATTGATTACAAGTTAATGAAAGAAATTTGTTAATTAACGGAATTCAAGATACGTAACAATTGGCAAATTCATGTATGAAAGTTAACATAAAGTTAATTAAGTAGGAATCCACTTTCACTCATCACTTTTCCTTCAAAAGTTAAACCACGCACAGCAAAGCATGCTGCAAGAAGAGCCAACATGATACCACCATTTACGTATACAAGAGAATTCAAAATAGCAAAGGTGATGATCATCCCTAACCTAGGTGTGTATATATATATAGATATAGATATTTATATAACTTTGGTGGTTTTGTCTCTAAAACAACTTGCTAGAAAGGCGTGCCTTTATCCTTGCAAAGCCACAAAAGAGAAGAAAAAGCAAAGCAAAGGCCAAAAGGGAAGACAAAATCTGCAGATATTTTTGTTCCACCAATTCTCTTGCACTATTGATTCTGCACAGGGTATCTCACTCCAGCTACCAAAGCACGTTGCTGCTCTATCTGCATGAAACCATAGGGTATACTAAATTACTATCAAATCTTAATAGTAAAAAATGACAAATGTAGTATTAAAATCTTTATATATGCAATGCAAAACCTACTTGGAACAGTTCATGCAACTTGTTCTTGAGATAGCAATATTCGTGCTCTAGCATCTCCAAAGCTCGCAAGCATCTGCAATTTGTCACGTGGACAGTTTCAGTTACCATGCAATAAACAATAAGTATTATCAGTGTTAAAGCAATTGTTGATTATTTATCGGGTAGAGAAAAAGAAGGGATGAACACGAATTTTGAGAGGGAGTTAGGTGCGTGTGTACCCTCCACGGTTGCTCTGGTCTGTGGCAGCACGAAAGGCAATGCAAATGTTTGTGACTCTCTTGGCACCAATGCTTGAGCTGCTTCCCATGAACTGGTTCAAATGGATTCCCATTTTCTTGTAGTCTGATAACTCCCTTTCCATTCTGCATCAAACCACACATGCATGCACAAATCAATTCAACAAACACCATTCACAACAACTAATCCAAATGCTTTTTGAAGAAGATTAATTACATACAGCAATCCTCTCAGATTGTTGAGCAGCTTCTCGGACTCGTGAAAATAAATGTTCACAACCTCAGAGACGAAGTTGGGCGAGGCCTCATCTTGCAGCTGCTGAAGCTGCAAAAATTGCTCATCCAACACTCCCTGCATGTATGCATGGAATGGAATCAGACCAAACATACAGTATCATACAATATTGTACAACAAAATTACGTAAATGTTGTTATATATATGGTTGCAGAACTCGTAAATGTTGTTGGTGATGTTTTTTACCTGGTGGAAAAGAAAAGCAAGTAGACGGTTCATGTCGGCCCACAAGAGGTCCGCACCGAAACCAAGCATCCACAGAGGGAGACCCGTTTTGGCTATTTGATTGAACCACTGTGTGCAGTGAAGAATTATGCAGAAGCCACCACTAACAGTGACTTATGAAGTGACACCAACAACACCAAGAAGAAGAAGAAGAAGAAGAAGAAGAAGAAGAAAGGACACTAATACTCACACAGTGCAGCTTCTATTGCTGTCACGGGAATGCCAATGCTCCTATTTAAAGCATTCCACGAGTTTCTTCTACCACTCTTTGCTTCTGAATCATTAAGAGATTATAAATGAATATACTGTGGAAAGGTGTTTCTCATTAGTATATTATGATTAGAATATTGGTTAAGAAATCAATACATATAAAATATATATGCTTTCTTTCTAATTCCTTATATAGTATCCTTAACCATTTGCATTTGCATTGTTTAAAATCTCAGTGTAGCTCATGCTAGTGTATGCTATATGCAAACATAAAATATTGTTTTTTTTATAAAAATAGATATGTTTAAAGGTAGTAAGTATAAGAATAGTTTGAATGAAAGGGTTATTTGATAACTGTGATGAAATTATTTGAAAGTTGTGCTTAATAGTCCTATGAAAGTAGTAATGATGGTATTGATTAGTTAAGTTGATGAGAGTGAGAGTGGTTTTTTGGGGTGTGGGTGTTAATTAAAATATATGTAGAAAGGAAGGAAGGCATGGAGATGATTGGGAGTAATCGAGGTGAATGTGGGGTATCTACCCTACCATTTGAAGGGCATTGCCCCAGGCATTTCTTCTCCTTCTGTTCCCTTCACACCTCACTTCACATCTTCCCACCAAAATGCTCCATTCACCCCACACTGCACCTGCACCTGCACATTCTTATTACTGTCACTCTACACACCTATACTGAAAACCACACTCAAAAATCTGTTAATGACATTTTTTTAGTTTCAATTTCTTAATCAAACTTCAAAACACTATGGTTATAGTGTTAGTCTGTTCATGTAGTTTCTATAGTTTTGCCTCTAAGTTGTGCTTATATATATACATAAAAAGAAAAGTATAAATTCAATACTTTTATAGAAAACCATTGGTTGATAAAAGAATATACTTTTAATTCTAATTTCATCTTATAAAATCGATTTACATCTATTTATATATCAGTGTATTTATTTCTAATTGATGTGGAATCTTTAATACATTCTCTCACGCAGAATCCTATCAACTCGAGACTTTTTTTTTATCAGCAAAGAATAAATAAAATAAAAAGAGACACTTCAGGGGTGTCTCAACCCTTATACAAAACCCCAAAATTACATGATCCTAGAACCCTACCAACTAAGGATCCGACAAACATTGTACTACATATCAAGGTAAAAAACCAAACCAAGATATAGAAACTCACCCGATATAGATGTCTCACCCCACCAAAGCGGTTACACCCTCAAATAAAGACATGCATCAAACAACAAAACAAGATCATTATAATCAAGTTGAAGGACCTTACCCAAGAGACAAACTCAAAAATACAAGACACACCTTCCAACTCGTATATGAGACTATATATTATAGGTGGTCTGATAATACTCTGATAGTGGATAATCTAATAAAACCAATAAATTTTTGCTAGAATCTAAAATAGATGCTTCTGATATGATCTTATGTTAAGAAGTAGATTTAGGAATAACTTTATTTTATAAAATCGATTTATTATCTCTATAAGATTTTCACTGAGATTTTATTAATTGTATGGTATGTGAGGTGGTTTAAATAAGAGAAGATGGGAATTTTGTCTGTTTGTGGAATTTTGTGGAGGAAAAGTAAAGGTGGTTTACAGTGGAAGTGCAGTGCAGTCCATAGCAGACAGAGCATGAATGAATGGATAGACTTTTGAAGTCATCATGGTCTAAACACCAAACTACACTCCATCTTCTGACACCCACTTCACACGCCCAGGAATCAACCACTAAATTATACCTTTCCTCTTATTATTTTATCATCCAATTACTGTTAGGGCCACACTATTACCTCTTGCATAATAGTTTTTTTTTATTTACATACTAAATTCATACGTAACCAACTCTTTTCTCCTAATTTTTCTGAGTTTCTGGTGTCTATCAAGCATATCTGATATTCAAAATTTGTGTATTTTGCAAAGTGACTTACAATTTGCTATCAAGTGCACAAATCAACTAGTAATTAACATACTGTCTAATATAAACATAATTAGACGGTTCAACAATGAAATGAAAGACATTCGATATACCAATTATTTGACTCAAATAGAACTATGTCAGATCCACTAAAGAATGATTTGGCTTTTTGAAAAAAGATGAGATCGATTTATAACGAAGATTAAATTATAATCAAAACGATTAAACACTTCTTAAATAAGATTAAGGGAATATTAAACTTTCATGGATATGACAAAAAAAGTTTCATAGAAAAACTATAAATAGATAAGTGTTCTAAGATAAAAAGTTAATGATTCTTTAACTTCGATACTTATAACATATACATATATTCAACGTTAAAGTATTTTTACAGATATTTTCATCTGATGGAGCCGAGAGACAAAGAACACTACAAAGAAGATCTTGATAGAAAAATATGAGCTTATAATAACAATAATCATCTTTAATTAAAGGTACTATTGTATTGTAAAAAAAATGCAAATAGCTTCCACAATATATTAATACTTTAACTAGGGAATTTGCATTTTTGTTTATCGCTTTCTGCATAGCATTTCAGTAAGTTTGAGCAAAAAGGTGAAGCAGGAGTGGAGTGCATTGCATACTTTTCATGTACACCTTTTTTTTTTTTTTTGTCTCACACATGCAAGTGTTAAATATGCACTTTAATAACCTTGCAGTGTGAATGCAAATTGCTACTACCAAGCTTGGGCATGGGTTATCGTCTACTTTAACTGGTTTTATAGTGCTATACTCAGAATCATGCATTTTCATTTGAATTAATTATAGATTCCTCGAAATCCTTGCTTGAAAGGCATACTTTGTTCATAATCAACTGACGTAAGCAAACTTAATTGCCCAATAAAGTCTTTTTCTGATGTTTTTGTAGTAGATTATAGTAACATGCACCCAATAATTAATGTTGGTTATGAGAACTTTTTTTCCAATAATTAAGCTCATACGATGTGAAAACAAGTTTCTATTAAGTCATCATAATAGAGTGGTTCATCATCTAAGGCACATGGTTATGATTATACTTGGATTTAGCAAAGTAGTGTATTTGGTTTTGAAAATTAGGGTTAATTTTTTTTTACAATGGTTAAATGGTATCCCACGAATCCGACTTTAAAGTAAAAGTTGTATCTTATAAATACGATTTCAGAATGAAAGTCGTATATAGATATGATTTTAGAGTGAAAGTTGTATCTAATGGAGATGACTTCAGAGTGAAAATCATTCCAAAATTGTATTTATGTAATACGACTTTCATTCTGAAATCGTATCTACATTAAAAGAAAATCATTAAATAGTGACAAAAAAAATGATTAATGACTATATTGACTAAATTAGATACTAATTTAGAGACTAAATAATTATTCATATCGATCTAAAATGATTTCTATTATTAATAAGAAAAATTAAAATAATTTTTAAATTGATATCTAAATTAGGTACCTAAGTTTTAACTATTAATATTTTAGATTCTAAATTAGTATCTAAAAGACTATTAGAGACTAATTTAGAATATAGGATAGTAAGTAACTTGGTAACTAGTAGTTAAATATTACTTTAAAAATTATTTTATAAATTTTTTTAATAATAGAAACTACTTTAGATACCAATAATTTTTTTAATTTATAAAATAATTTTTAATTTAGTAAAATATTAACTAATTATTTTGATATCTAAAATTAACTTTTATTCAATGATTTTCTTGCCGATATAAATACGACTTAACCATTATGATAAAAAAATATCTAAAATCTAAATTTTGAAAAAAAAAAGACTAGTTTCATGAAAAAACCTTATATATACTTGTGTATGTTTTTATATATATTTGATTAGGATAATTAAGCATGCTTGGGCATGACGTAAGCAGAATGTGAGTGTTATATTAAAATGATAAAGAATAGTTAACCTTATTCCATAGAGTTCATAATGGTGTTAACTTTTTGTTCTCCCGTGCTTATTTACAGTCACCATTATTGCAACAACCAATATTTCTTCATATGATTTTGGTTTCGAAATGCTAAATGAGTTTTTGTTCTCAAGGAGGTGGAGTTAAAAAATGTTTATTAGGTTATGGTGATTAAGTTAGAAAGAAAGACAATGGAAAAAAGGTGGTCTCAAAGCTCGAGGTTGTTGTTGTCTTCAATGTTTTTAACTTCATGCTCTTCTCTTCTTTACCTTTCTTTCCCTTTCCCTTTCCTTCTTCCAACAATAATCTCTTGCTTCATTCGATCATCTACTTCATCATATCATATGTTTCCATAATTCTATGATCAAGCTTTTTATCATTTTATCTCTGCTAAAACATAAAAAGTTCATCATGTTATCAAAATTTAGTTGCATAAGAATGTAAAGAGATTATTAGAATTATGAAGCTTAACACGTCTTTTAATAGTCTGTCGGACAATTGGTTATACGTATAATTTTAATAGTCTGTCGGACAATTGGTTATACGTATAAGACACCTATCTGCTCGTGTTCAATTCAAAAAATATTATTAAATTTATAACAATTCTAACACTTTTAACATAATTCTTTTAAATCCTCAAATTTGTTATACAAAATTTTATTATAATTATAAAAATAAAAAATAAATTATTTTAAACTAGCTTTTAACAACCATCTTCCTACATATAAATTTTTATTATTTCTATTTCCATATCTTATTATATATAGATTTGTATTCTCATAAGTTCATATTTCTATCATATCATATAAGTGATTTTAGTGTTCGTGTCTGCGTGTATATTAAATAGTTAAATACCACATTCAACCCTTTATTAGTTTTTTTATTTATTACAGTAGTCTAATCTTAAAATTTTCAATTTAATTGAATGAATATGTACTAGTGAAATTATAAAAAAATTGTATGAGTAAGAAGTCTTTTATAATAATCACAATCAAAAAAAATTCTTCTTATCCGTTACTAATTTTCCTTATTTTTATTTTTTTAATTAAATTTATGTCACTAATTCTTCTTATCTTTGCTTTTTTAATTAAATTTCTGTCACTAATTTTCCTTATCGGATATAATAAGAGAGTCTAATTAGAAAAATAAATATAAATTTAGGCACTAATTAAAAAATATTAACTCAAATTCTCTTCAGAATATCATGATATTGTTTTAAATAACTCAATTCTCTTCATCAAATTGAAACTAATTGCTATATTGTCCTTCATCAAATTTAGTTTAGCATCAGCTTCTAAACCTTATGATGTTAACCATTTTAACACTCGATTGCATGAGATTCCATTTTGCAAGCTAAGGATCAGAGTTACATATTCACAGGATTTAAATCCAAATTAATCACAGCTACACATAATGTATTCATTAAGAAAACAGAGAAGACTTTCTGATCTTTGCATCAGAATTCTCCCCTTCTGTATCATAATTCGATACCCAATTTCTCATCTCAGTAATATTAATATATTATAGTTTCATCACTATGATATCCAACATCTCCATAGTATTAATATATCACAGTCACAGTTTCTTCTGTGATATCCAACATCTCCATAGTATTAATATATCAAAGTTTCATCTCTATATATCCATCATCTCCTTATTATGATATATCATAGTTTCATCTCAATGATATCCAATTTGCCACCGCAATAAACAGCTTGCACATGACTTGATGGAAAAGGTATGAACCAACTTGAAGTTTTTATGGTTTTTATACTATCTGATGGTTTCTCAATTGTTTCATTAACAAGATATGTTACCATATAAAAGATGGAACCTCAATTCCAAGCCTGAGTAGTAGCACCATTTTGTATACCAGTATATATATTATATAGATATTTCATTAGAGTCACATTAGTACTTTTTGTGATAGCAAGCTGTAGCAGACCTATTTTGCTAGTTTTCCAAATTGCTCAGTTCTCATGACAGTGTACTGATTGAGCAAGGCTCCAACTTCTCACAGTTTTTGTTTCAAGTCACTGATCATTTGAATCTGATAGCAGAGAATGCCTTATGACTCTAATTACATCTGTTAGGGACACAACCCCCACGAGCAAACCCTCTTGATCCACCACCCAAACTCGATGAACATGACTAGTCACAGCCTTCTCAATTACCTCAGACAAAGGTGATTCAGCATAGCAAGTCACAAGCTCCCTTCTGGAGGAGCCTCTATTCTGCATGTCTGACTCAGAGTACAGTGGACTGGATCCAACTTCTTCAGTGAATGCCAGTGCACTTATTCCCAACCATGATTTTAGCGAGGATATGTGGCATCCCCTCAGATCAGTTGCAGAAAATGTACCAATAAGCTTCCTGCATCTTCCCTGCCAAAACGTGACACAAAAATTATGAGCATAAAATTCAATTCCACATTCTAAGACAGCAATATTAACAACAATGAATGAAAAGGGCATGGAGAGAAGTGATTAAACTTGCATTTATAAGCTGCTTGTGATCATCCTGACCAACACCGGTGGCTCTAACAATAGGAACAGCGTTTAACATAGCAGCCTTTAAGCACTTTATGGCATGAACAAGTTTTGTGCGGTCTGTGATGGCATAAATCTGTACAGTGTCAGCCCCCAAATCCTGAACAGAACGTGAGAGAATGCTGTGTAGTTCAGCACCACCACCATGCAAGAACTTCAGCATATCCATCTGAGTGAGCATTTGGTAGCTAGAAGCAGATTCTGTAAGTTCCACCCCAGATGCCACGTTCTCTTCCAGACCATCAACAGGTACCATAGCACGATGCACCCCTTTGCTGAACACTTCCATGCAGTCTAACATACTAACACATGATGCAAGAATAACTAAACAATCAAACTCTTCATCACTAATCAAACCCAAAAACAAAATCAGAAGAACACATTATGATGGAAATTTAGGATGTATCACTCCCATGCAGTCTAACATACTAACACATGATGCAAGAATAACTAAACAATCAAACTCTTCATTACTAAATAACCCAGAAACAAAATCAGAAGAACACATTATGATGGAAATTTTAGGATGTATCACTCTAAAGGTAAAAATCATGTAATTTCCAATTAAGTTTCATACTCACTGATGTGTAATGAAATCATGTGACTATAGTAATATATACCAAGGAGTTTTTCAGTTTGTAGTGATGATAAAAGAAAGGTTTGCAAGTTAATTAACCTGGTATTAGGATTGAGAGTCCATAAGCTAAGGCCTTCAAAGGAGTGACCAATGATGGAGGAAACAGAGTCAGACATCCTTTGATCAAGGTCTTGGGTGATATTATCACCACAACTCAAGTGGTCATCACCAGCTATGTGGGCCAGAATATCAAGCATAGTCACCATCCCTATGTAATGTTTCCTTACAGCACCCGTTTGCTTATCAGACTCCACGATCATGGACCCTCCGGCTCCGATCCACTGCCCCGGCGGCGCAGCCACCGGCACCGCCACAATCTTGTTCGCCACCAGAGTATTCATTGTTTGGGCCAGCGACGCCGTGTAAGGCACCTCCACTAGCCTCTTCTTGCCCACCATCATGTCCTTCACCTTCTTCTCCTTCAGTCTCACACTTTCACTTCGTTGCATGGTGGCTCCTTTCACCTCCTGCATAGTTTCGATTCTCCTTCTGTTACAAAACGACAAATTGTTCTTAGTGCAGAGATGGGTACTAATGGGAAAATATAGAACAAGCATCAAAGATTGGTTATTTTAGCATTTTTTTACAGCAGTAGTCAAGGAATATATAACCTATGAAGTTGTTGCTGAAATTCATTTTTGTTTTGATGGGTTATATACGTGTGGTGTTGTGAGATTCTCAATATTGTGCATGCAACTCTGCTCTTGCCATCTGTAATAGCATACCTTATGACTCAGCAAATGCCCATCTATTTATTCAGTTTTTGTGTTCTTACGGAACACGTATACCATAGCCTCTCCCTGTTCACCACCTTCTACGTCGGTGTAAAGTTTTAATTTTAGTTTATTTCATTACACCCCACTTTATAAACTAGTTGCAAGAGAATACAATCCCATGAATCTGCAAAAGGAAACGGAACATACCAATGTTTTACAATAACTTGATTCATACATTATTTTTTATTCAATCCTGGTACTAGTTGTAAACCCACATTAATTATAAATTAAGTCTGTTTAGTGGTAAATTGTGATATAATTAAGTTAGTTTAGTGATAAATTAAGATTAAGGTATGATTGTACTCTCTTTTGAACTCGAGAATTGATTGAGGTTTGTCATTCAAAAAGTATAAATATCATAAGAGATTCAGTATAAAAGTATACACTCACCTTCACATTGTATTCAGACTAACTTCATCTGAGTTCAAATCTTTTCACTCATTTAGATGAAAGGAAGAAGGAAACTAAAGGAGACATTCTAGAGTAATCCTTGTAAGAACAATTAGTTTACAATTCTAGTTTTGGTTGTTTTCTTCTGGATAATGAACTAAGGGATAAACACACATTCCATCATTTGGGTCTATCAAAAGATGTCTTAAGAGGAGTGAAAGTGAATGAGAAAGCACATGCCTTGAACAGAATGGGACAACGTTAAAAGCCATTAGAGGTGCCTAGTACAAGGCAAGGTTGTAATCTCGTGACCAACATAAATGCTCCAATTCGCCATCCCCTACACCATTTATAACACTAACGTCCTTTCTCGTGACCACACATTACTCCACTCCAGCCACATCACCAACTTCCCATTTAAATAGTAAAAACCATAACTCCTCACACTTCCCCCATTCATTAACATGTTTCCACCTCTATAAAAATACCCCAACCCAGAAACATCAATTTCAGAATCATCATCACACGTACCATAAAAAATGAGTCACTGTCTTCTCTTACTCCTGGGAGTACTATGTCGCACGTTGTTTCTGCCACCTCATGTAACGGCCTTCACGGTGATCATGTCGGATTCCGGCGTGCCGTCAACCCTCGTAGATGGTCCTCAAACGGGGTTTTCCATGAACCACGACGGCGCCCGAACGGATAAGCGAGAGCAAGAGGCGGTGTACGACATCATGAGAGCCACCGGCAACGACTGGGCCACCGACATCCCCGACGTGTGCCGCGGTCGCTGGCACGGCATTGAGTGCATGCCCGACAAGGCCAACGTTTTCCACGTGGTGTCGCTTTCGTTCGGAGCACTCTCCGATGATACCGCTTTTCCGACGTGCGACCCGACCCGATCCGTAATCTCACCCTCCATCACACACCTCCCCCACCTCAAGACCTTGTTCTTTTACCGTTGTTTCACTTACAACCCTCAGCCCATTCCACCGTTCTTGGGCCTATTGGGCCCAACCTTGCAAACACTGGTCCTCCGAGAAAACGGCCACGTTGGGCCCATTCCTGTTGAATTGGGCAACCTCACCCGTTTGAAGGTCTTTGACCTTCACAAAAACAACCTCAACGGCTCTATACCAATCTCATTGGGCCAGATCACCAATCTAAGGTCTTTGGATTTGAGCGCCAACAAATTAACCGGGCCCATACCCGGTTTCGCCTTCCCCTCTTTGAACGTGTTGGACCTCAGCCAGAATCTTCTAATGGGCCCAATTCCTTCTTCTATTTGGAACTGTCATTCTCTCATCAAATTGGATTTCAGCCGCAACCGCCTCGTGGGCCCATTGCCGGAGAAGCCCATTAGCATGAAAGAGCTTATGCTTTTGGATTTAAGCTACAACCGTATACAGGGCCCGTTTCCTGTGTCGATCAAAAGCCTGAGCTCGCTTCAGGCTTTTATCCTGAAAGGAAACCCAATGGGCTCCAGCATGATACCCGGTGATGGGTTCGATGGCATGAAAGCCCTGATGATTGTTGTTTTGTCGAATATGAATCTGCATGGGCCTGTGCCTGAATCATTAGGGAAATTGCAAAACCTTCGCGTGCTTCATCTCGATGGGAACCACTTTAATGGGCCAATTCCGAAGAGTTTTGGGGATTTGAAAAACCTTAGCGAACTGAGGCTGAACGATAATGGGCTTAGTGGGCTTGTGCCATTTGGGAGAGAAATGGTTTGGAGAATGAGAAGAAAACTGAGACTGAATAATAACTCTGGGCTTTGTTACGGTGCACGCAGTGGTTTGGGAGATACCATGGACTCGACCTTTGATTTAGGTATCCCTTCTTGTGACACATACCCTCCCACTATACCCTCCCTTAGGACACACCAACACCTTTCTTCACTTACCCAAAACTCAATTCCTTTCCCAACACATCTCACATCACATGCTCTCAAACCTCTTACATCCTCATTCCCACTACCCACTTTTCTACTCTTTAATCTCTTTTTCTTATCTCTAATTAATTAAATATACATTCAAATTTATTATAGTGTAATTCAATTTTATAAAAAAATTAGAGGTTCATCAAATGTTTTTATATTAATATGTTCTTATTTCTAATCGATATAGATATGGATACGGATACGGATAAAAAGATAGTTTTTATGTGTAAAATATCTTTATTTCTACATATTTTTATTTCTAATTTGTGTGAATATGAAAATAGGTTTTCATCGAATTGGATTGACTAAGAAGAAAAGAATGAAAGCAAAAAGATTGAAGTGGTGTGAAATCTAGAAGTGGTGTTATATTCTAGAAAACAGAACTTTCTGAAACAGAACACTTAAATAAGAATACAAACTCAATAATTTGGTTAAGATAGAAAACGGTCCAAAGGTTTGGACCATAAAGAGAAATTAAAAAATTTATGAAATATTTTTATTTATGTATGTCTTTATCTCTAATCAGTATGAATATGAAGATACATTATATGTGATATAAAAATAGGTTTTCATTCGTGAAATATTTTTATCTCGATTCGTCTTTATCTCTAATCGATGTGACGTGTATATAAAGATATAAATAGTTTTGTTGAAGGAAGAAATTGAAAGGGGTAGAATATTATGCATTATGTGGTTTGAATAATGTTTTTGTAGACATGTTGAGAGTGGAGATGAGGAAGTTGGTGGGGTAAGAGACCTCTCCATCTACACAAAACAATGTTGAGATGATAGAAACCGTGCAAATCTGATGTGATAACTGCCATTATTTATTTCTTCATCATTTATCATCCATCATCACCCAATTTCTTCTCTTCTGTTTTTTTTTAAATTTGAAGATGAGAAATGAGGAAGTCAAAGATAAAATATCTTTTAATTTTTTATTTCTTATTATAATAAAAAATATAAATGTCAATTATATGATCTACTATGTCTTTACTAATTACATAAAAACATTATCTCTTTAACCTAATTGATTATTTAACATCAAAAATATTTATAATATAATCAGGCATGTCTTAAAATAAATAACACTTTTAATGTAGTAATTGATTGTATATTTATTCTGTTGACAACATACCACACTTGTCATGCTTAAAAACAGAAAAATATGTAATGCAGCTTGTGTTTATTGTCCATGCATATATGATCTTGCATTAAGAAGAAAGTGCTTTGAAAAACAATTACATCTCACAAGAGCATTTTCATTGCATTGCACGAGTTATTTATCAATTTTTAATTAATTTAAAAAAAAATTACTTGTCATATTACTTTCAAGAAATATTTACAGTTTCTACTTTAATAATAGAAGAATCTTATAAAATTTACACTTTCATTAACATTCTACTTTTTTTAGTTATTAGTAGAAATATAAAAGTAGAATTTTTTATTTTTTTTTATAATTAGATAATCTAATTAAAAAATTGATTAAATATGTTTTTCGTCGAGATTGATTTTCGTTTCTCGTATAAATTTTAAATTTTCTGAGTATTTATAGTGAGGAAACTATTGATTATTATAGATTTTTTTTTTTTTTACATAACAACCGAATTTTAAATGTATATTGGGACGTTAAAATATTTCAAATACCTAAAACATATAAAATTTGAATTATGAAAAAAATCAATTTCACGTTATAATAAAGAAAGATAAAAACATATTTAATCCTTAAGAAATTAGTTATTAATTTGTAGCATTATTAATTAGTTAGTATTTTGGGGGAAGTGTGGGAGAAGTGAAGGCAAGAAGTTTAAAGAATTTGAGGACAACTCATTTGAGGATGTGTTGAAGATGAATGATTGAATGATCATAGTCATACCTAATTTGGAACATATTATATTACACAGATATAACCTATAATCCCTCCTACTATATACAAAAAATTCCAAATATTATTAAACTCTTCTTGCAGCTTTTTAGCAATTAAATTAACCACGTGAATATAAGTACATGAACGTGAAGGATCCCACCCAACCAGCTTTAACTTTAGTGCAAAGGAATGCTATATCTTACACTTTTCCAAATTTTATTCTAAGAAACATTTTTATTTACTTCTTACAACATCTTATATATATGTCTTACACGTCTTCCTCTCTATATTTGATTTCTAGATGTTTGGTTTCAAATATCTATATCTATATAGGTACTTGTAATTATAATGTTTAAGTTACTGTTTATCTGAGTTAAGAACACAAATTTAGGCTTATAGTTTTTTTCCTGTTGAAAATGAACTCGAGAATGCAATTTGACGATGATGGAATATTCTTCATAAAAACAACTTTTCAGTTGGTTTTCGATGATAGGGAGAAGTTCACCTAAAAATGACTTTCTGATGTTTAAGTTAGTAGGAGTATAAAAATGCTAAGTTTTTAACGATATAAGAGTTAAGACTATGATATAAGATAAGATAAGATTTTAATTTCTGGTGAGTAAATATTTATAGGTTGATCAGGTAGTATTCTTTGAATGGATCATTACGAGTTATTTGGATTACACATGTAATTACTATTTATTGTTTCATAAATAATCGTTCGTCATTTAAAGTCCATTGATTAGGCCGTTTTATTTACGACGATCATTAATGGGAAGTAACAACTCAATTTTAAACTTGGTCGGTCATCCCGAGCTATTGGTCGTTACCGACCTATATACGTGCACATACAATTTTGTTATTTTTATTTATAATATATTAAAAAGTAAACTTTAAGTATAACTTGATCTTGATCTTATAAGACTGGTTTATAAGATAGAGATTTATACTCACTTATATATCATAAAATGTTTTTATCTCTAATCGAAGTGGACTCTTCAACCCATTATTCATCTATTTATAGTTATTGTACTCAACACTTAGGTGTGGATGGTTAAGTAAATCTAATACACAATTTTTTTTTTACTTATAATCCTTATACAATATTTAGGTGATTGTTGAGAGATATTCACACCTCAACATTACATTTAGTGTTTAATTGTGATATAGTTTTTTGAACTTAAGAAGTTGGTGAAGTTGCAGCATGTTATATTAATGTTTTAATTCTGTAGGAAGGAGTGTGACAAGTGTAGCTGCCAAAACATTGGGTCCATTTATGCTTACGCATCTAAACTAAACCAAAGTGCACACCAAACACAATTATGTATCACTTCACTTTACCAACGACAAGTACTCTCCAACTAGTGCAATTTAATATTCACTAAATATCAATCTTATTCTAATCAAATCATTCTACCAAAATTTTATCTTTTACAAGGTAACCAATAATTGGTTGTTCAATCATTATTCAGTAAATATATAAGCTCAACCCAAAAAAAAATTGACAAAACAAATAGAGTTAAAAAAAGCCTTACGTTAATGTTAGTTAGACATGAATAAGAAAGTTTTAATATATATATATATATGAAGAATTTGTATATTTGATGCTTATATAACTTGTTAGCTTTTTTAAGTTTAACTAAGTGAAAAGTGTTTTTATAAAGTCTTAAAAATAATTAATTTTTTCTTCTTCTTTTTGTTTCTCGTTCTTTTATTGTTAACATGAATTTTCGATTACTGGATCAGTTATTTTGGACTTTGTTATGTAGGTTTGGACTTGTTTTTATTTACTGGATGTAGGTTAACTCTTGACTTCTAGATCTATGATCACTCTCGGATAGGTGTGTGTACTTGTAAAGAATTTCGATGAGAAAGTCATAATCATTTTATTCAATTATCAGATAAAAATACTCTACTTGATCACCAATTTATAGTGATTGTTATTGAACTTTAACTTGATTTAACTTTTAATTTTTACCTATAGAATGTTATTTTATTCTATTATATATTTATTTATATTATATTAATTTTTAATATTCTAATGGTGTGGTCTAAAGAGTACAAAAAGAAACTTATATAAATTAGCAAGTATTAAATTTAGTGGAAGAAATTAATATCTCTTAACATCGCAAATAGTACATGGTATTTATAGTTATTGTGTGACTCTTCTTTGAGCACCGACAATAGTTATTTAAAAAAATATCTATAAAAAAAAAACCATATAAACTTGATGTATAGAGAATAATTTAAAATTAGATGTATTGTCAACTTCACTTGTTTATCATAAGATAAATTCAAATTCAAATTAACTTTATCATAAGATAAAATTAACTTTTATAATTCCTCTAAATTTCTTTTTTTTTTAGTTTTTTAATAAATTAATTTTAATTTATACAAATCATTTTTTTTTTTACTTTTTATGGTTTTATTAAACAGTTATAAAAGAAACATCCAAATATAAAAAAAAAACATCGTTTTTGTCTTGTACTCTCAGGAAGAAACTTTTACCATTTTTTTAATTGCTCACGTCAAAGTTAAGGAATTTCCTCATACCGTACAATAAATAAATATATATATATATATATATGAAAAGTAAATATTCAAATGAATTAAAATATAAAATATATGATAAATTGTAGGAAACTTTTATTTCCATAATATAAGTATAAATGCTACTTTCAATAATTTTTTTTTGTTTTATAACACGAATATCTGTTTATTACTTAGATACCAGTACATTTCCATGTAAACTTTTCATATATATATATATATATATATATATATATATATATATATATATATATATATATATATTGTAATCATGTTAATATTCATTGATTTAAACTAATTACACTACATATAATTTAAGAATGATTGAGACAAAAAAGTTAAAATAATTGCAAATGTTGGACTACAATATTTACTATTTAATAATAAAATTTAAACATAAATTGCTTTCATTATAACGCGTATACTCCCCTTTATAATTTAAATAATAATATTTTTCAAAGTTGAAAATGTTTATTACAGTTAATTAGATATTAATACTTTTCTTACATTTTACCTGCTGATGAACACAACCAATAAACATAAAAAGAGTTATGAATTCAAATTCTTTTAAATCTTTTTGTTTCGGTTTTCAATATTTTTTTACATGAATTTTTGTTGTCAAAGAGAAAAAATGGACCCCACGTGCGTGTTTCTTCTGTTTTTGAAATGTGCAAACAGCTGGAACAAAAAAAGAAAAAACAAAGACTTGGCTTACACACCAACACCTTCTCATCGATCAAACAATAATAACCGATTGCTCCCACTTTTCTTTTTCTCTTTTTCTTTTCTGTTCTTTTCGGCTTTGAGTTTCGCACAACCTAAAACAACCCAGAAAACAAAAACTTGTCTTCAGTTTCTCTACAACGTGTTTGTGACCAGTAACACAATAAAGTAACGGCTTTCTGAGTGGAGCGCTTGATTTGCTTTGGTGGGTCAACTTCAAGTTTCGATTTTGCTGAGTTTTCTCTTGTCGATTGAGAAAGTTCAGTTCCAGAGACAGTGGGGGTGCTTTCTGCGAAGGTTATGGCTTTTTGCCCAATCTTTTGCTGCGGAAATGGTTCGGATCGGTAAGACAGTGTTTCAGTAGTCTATAGTTTGTAATGATTTTGTCGTTATTGTTCTTTGGATCAGATATGAATAGTTGCGTCACTCACCTCACTTTCATTTTTTTTTTACTTTTTTGGGGGGAATTACTTATAGAAAGGGATTTAGATTCTGGTTTAGCTCAGATTCTAGGTATCAGTCAAGCTGTTTTCTGCAACAAAACTACTAAAAGTCGTTAGTTTGGTTGGTAAAATGTCAGGCGAAAATAGTGATGGAAGATTGTGAGATTGAGTTTGTTCTTATCACTTAGTTAACATAACATGCAAAGCTATCGTTGTTATGAGTATACTAAGGTGCAGATTTTTTTACTTCCGGTTTTAGATAGAAACTTTTTTGTGAATTATGCTGTTTTGGATGGATGGTTTTGATATTAGTCTCTTTCAATGCAGAAAAGGAAGAGGGAAGAAACAACCTCCTTGGCGGGTGTTTTCTTTGAAGGAATTGCACTCAGCTACTAATAATTTCAACTATGATAACAAGCTAGGAGAAGGGGGATTTGGCAGTGTGTACTGGGGCCAGCTTTGGGATGGATCGCAGGTAGGACTTTACATTTGTTAATTCTGTTTTAATACCAAATCAGCTTCGATTTATGGTTGTTCATGATCATTCTAGTTTTGATTATTATTGTTGTGTTCTTTGTAATGGTTAATTATGTTATTTTAATTCTCAATGGTGTGTCTCCAAATATATGGCTCAGTTGACATGCTAGTGGCATATAGGATCTGATTTCAGAGATTGAACGAACTCACTAAGAAATTCCTTTTAAATGACTTAGTTAAGATGGTTTTATCATGTAACACTGAGAGGGATCAGATTATGAGGAATTGGTTCGGAAGTTTTCTTCTCTCAATCAAATTAGGGATAGATTGGACTACACTAGAGTTTTTTTTGGCAGCAATTCAATGCAAGTACGAAAGATTTTTTATAATAACTTGTAAGTAAAGGAAAATCAATTTGGTTTGCCTTCTTAATAGGATCTCCCCTACTTAATTTGGTTGTTAATTCTAGTGTTGAGTTACGATGATTATTGCCTAAATCTGATAAAAGTGAACTAGTACGATGGATTTGCACCTATAATGCATTTTATGAAACAAAATATCAACTTTCAAAGCTGCAAAAAACTGTGTCTAAAACATTTTAGCTGGTGCCTGTGAAACAAACCTTTTTGTAAATTTTGCTGATGGCTGACTTGGTAACCTGTTTCCTTCTTCCAACAACTTTTTATGATGGCTACTTGCAATTCTATGCATATCTATGTGCGTACACATGCAGATTGCAGTGAAAAGATTGAAAGTTTGGAGCAACAAAGCAGACATGGAATTTGCTGTTGAAGTTGAGATATTGGCTAGAGTCCGTCACAAGAATCTTCTCAGCCTACGTGGCTATTGTGCTGAAGGTCAGGAACGGTTAATTGTATATGATTATATGCCAAATTTGAGCTTGCTCTCTCATCTTCATGGACAGCACTCAGCAGAATCCCTTCTTGATTGGAACCGGCGGATGATCATCGCAATCGGGTCTGCCGAGGGAATTGCGTAAGTGCCACTGTGGTTTTCCATATGCTCTTCCACCTCTATCATTTTGTTAATGCTATGATTCAATTTCCTTTCAGATATCTTCACCTCCAGGCAACACCACACATCATCCACAGAGATATCAAGGCAAGCAATGTGTTGTTGGATTCAGATTTTCAGGCACGAGTTGCTGATTTTGGTTTTGCAAAGTTGATCCCTGATGGGGCAACACATGTGACTACTAGAGTTAAGGGCACCCTAGGCTACCTTGCACCTGAATATGCTATGCTAGGTAAAGCAAATGAGAGTTGTGATGTCTACAGTTTCGGAATTCTCCTTCTAGAACTTGCTAGTGGGAAAAAGCCACTTGAAAAACTTAGTTCTACGGTAAAGAGATCAATAAATGACTGGGCACTTCCATTGGCTTGTGAGAAGAAGTTTAGTGAGCTAGCAGATCCAAAACTGGAGGGTAACTATGTGGAGGAAGAGCTTAAAAGGGTCGTTTTAATTGCTCTATTATGTGCTCAGAGTCAGGCAGAGAAGAGGCCCACCATACTTGAGGTTGTAGAACTACTGAAGGGAGAATCCAAAGATAAGTTAGTTCAGCTGGAAAATAATGAAATCTTTAAGAACCCTCCTGCAGCACATACTGATGATGAGAACTTTGCAGCTGAAGGCAGTTCAGATTTCATCTCAGAAGAGAAAGAATCAAAACCTGAGGTGGAAGACAAAACTGGGGCATGAACAACTATTTGAAAGAGATAGAACTTTGAATTTGATGTGTTAAATACAGATTGTGAATCTGCGTGTTTTTTTTGTATTACTATATTTATTACTTGTGCAGGGAAAGACTGGGCTGGGCGCCTATTTATTAGAGAGAGGGGGCTGCTTGTCTCTCCTTCCCACACTATGAATGTGGCTAGCTGTGAATCATGCAGAGTTGCTGAAGTCTCAAACTAGGAATTTGTTAAATACACATTGTGAAGTTCTCAAAATTTATAACTTTTTGTTTGGAAACACTTTCTTTCGCGGGGGTATAATGTATAGAGCCGTTGTCTATAGGTTGTTTTGTAATACTCATTACTCGTGCTCATAAGTAAAAGTCATGCCATAAGCAAAAATAAAGAAAGCGTTCACCTTACTAATTATTTTTAGATCCTGAAATTTCAATAAACTAAAATATTTTAATACTTTTATTTAAATATACAGCTTAACATATAAATTATCATATACTTTTTATGACTTTCATCGATGTTTATCACTTTGGTTTCTTTTAGGTATTTACACTCATTTATCATGTCAGAATTTCGTACGACTGCATTTTCCTTTTAGACTAACTTAATGTAACAGTTAAATTAAGCGAAAGATACGGAGTAACTTACTTGGACTTCACATTCTAAGTATATCTATCTCGTATCCCATGAATGCGTAAATACCTACGTAGTGCAAAATTACCAAAGCTTTGATTTTAGATATGAAATGAGACCATCTAAAAACACTGAAAAATTATTCATAACTATTAAAAAATAGATCCTGAAAATAAAAAGAGAAGTTTATATATTAGAGAGGATTTTGACCCTCATAATATTGTTCTAAAAATAATATTTAGCACGCGTACGAGTTCACAATCATCTGCTTGGGCTATTAATGGAGCTGCTTTTGCTTGGAAAAAATACTAGGCGCCATACATATGCCAAAGCAGGTAAATGTTGTGTCTGTTAACTATTTACAAAGCTATGATATACCGTTATTACAAAACCCCTAGGATCAGTAGGATGCACAAACAATACACAATACAACATATTCTGACGTGTTTCAAAAATGAAAGGATCTGCCACTTTGTATATTTTCGAACAAAAATATTTTTATCTCAAGAGAATGTATCCTCGCGATCTCCCTCGGCAACTGTCTCCCCTTCCTCCATATTGCTGAACTCTAAGAAATGAGTTGGTCTATGATCCTCGTGGTAATATTCCCTTGGAGTTCCAAGCTTCACTCCATATTTCATCCCCGACGCGTGTCTCACTCCCATGAAGTTATAATTCCATGGTCCATTATCAGGAACCTACAAAATTTTAACAAAAAAACACTAAATCAAGATGATGATGAACATAATTTTAATTAAAAATTATAATCACTTCTAAAAGATAATGAATCAACGTGATTATCTAACACAACTACACGCTAACAAACTAGACAAGTTCGAGCAGGCAGGAAAACTTACCATATAGAAACCAAGGAAGCGATCACTGAGAAGCATCTGCACCTTTTCATAATGAGTGGGAAGGTAACCATGTGGATTGCTTCCCGTATCCTTATTGACACGCCCCCATTCATAACCAGATGGAGTGAGCTTATATGCAGTTAAAGAACAAGAACCAGGAGTAAAGCTGCAAGTCAATATAATACATTTCTCCCCATCCCATTGCTTATTGTTCTCTAGGATCTTGGCATGTGAAGTGAGATCCTGCAAAAAGATCAACTCTCAAGTGAGATACTGTTACCATGAAACATATTCCCTGATAAGCAAAAGATAGGGGAGGGGCAATTGTTTCAAACACTATCATCATATTTTAAAACCCGTTCCTATATTCCAAAAGGAGAATTAAAACAAAACAAATTGCAAAATTGATGAAAGCAAACCTGAGGCGACAACTGAGGAAGTTCATTTGGTTGCGTATGCATCCATCCCAAAGGCTCTAAATCATTTAAGAAATCATGCTCTGGAAGAGCCGATGGCAGATGAACTTGTTGGTGAGTCCCCCATTGTGGTGGCATCACAATACAGCGAATTTCTTTAACCTGAGGATTGTCTGGAGGACTTATGCCATACATGTAACCAGAAATTTGCGTTCGAAGATCTGCTATGCATATAAACTTTTTCAAAATATTCTTTGGCATAATATAGGTGTATCCAGTTTCCTGCAACACAAAATCTGACATTTAGCTTCGGAAAAGAATTGCAACAGAATTTGACCTTAAGGATAAAAACTTAGCACAAACCTTTATATCCTCAGAGTTCACATATATATGGTTCACACGAAGATATAAATTTGTGGCAGATATTGCCCTGACACGCCAGTCAGTCTTAGAACCAAAAGCGGCTTGCTCATAAGGACTAGTGGTGGTAACTATGAGTTCTTCACCATGAACATTTGTAGTTTTTGTTGTTACAGCTGTCACCTGATTTGCTTCATGTGCCTGCAAATTAATAAAAACAGAACTAAGATAAAGTAATTCGTGTTCCAGACGAGGAGAAAATCAAGTTTAAGAAATGAAAAAGAATAAAAAGGAGAAAAAATAGTCTTCAAATTTATATCCAAGAAGCAACAAAATTAATATATAACCTGTTTCTCAATCTCTGCAATCTGTTGCCGCTGTTGAGAAGGTGGAGTAATCTCAGCTCCAAGTATAATATCACGGATCTCAGATTGAGTCAAGGCTGAAGTATTCACGTTATTTTTCTTGGCATAATCTGAAAGTATAAGATCTCTTAACGCAACCTCCACCTGTCAATGCATCAAGTTTTAAGCCATAAATACCAAGAGGAAATAGAAAGTTGCAGAATCAGGAACTACAGAACTTTATCAACAAATAACATTCAAAATAACAGGTTTTTTAGCAACCAAGAGTCTAAAAGCTAAAACTACCTTCATCCACTGGTCATCACTTAGAGAAGGCCAGATGTGATGAGGTTCGGTGACGATGGTTTTATCAGGCTTCAGTAACATTTTTGCCTTTTCATTATTCACGTGAAGTGCACGCAGAATCAGAATTAGCCTAGAGAATGCAGTGTATGAAGATATACTCTTCAGCCAGTCATCATAGATGTTGAACAACACCATTTGTGGTTCTGTGGCCTTCAAAATAAGATCCCCAAATTTTTCAATTTTCAAACATGCCTGGAAAGGAAGTTGCAGTTCACTTCCTTTAATAACAATGTTGGGGAAATCCAACAAGTGAACCTCCAATGGATCCAACATTCCTTTTCGAGTGACAATGATTTGCTTTGGCTGTTCTTCCACAGGCAAAGACCTTACAAGAGCAGCAACTTCCTCTGCTGTTTTCCACTTCGCCAACTGCCCAAGACGCTTCTGACCAGCCCACACACTGGTATGAATAACCTGCAAACAAGGTAGGATATGAAAGATCAATAACTTGACAACAAATGTTAGAAACACCTCAGTAAAGACTGCGGAATGTAAACAAACCTTGAGAAACAACTGTCCAGTCCTCGGATTGAAAATAAATATAGCACCATTGATGGGCTTCGTAGTAAGATTTCCTTCAAAAGTCTTGTGAATAGTAACACGATACACATTTGTGTCATCAACAAACCATATGATTTGGTTGCTGAATATCTCTCCATAGTTTTGAGAAGACAAGTATGGTTCAGTGGGCTCAGAAGAGTACAATTGCAAACCTTTCCTTATCCGTTCCCTCAACACATATAGTGCAGGATTGGACTGCATATACACAACATAATTAGTTTAACGACTGTTAGATAACATAATACACTTACGTTCACACTATGGACACCATAGCTTGGTGGAGATGGTGTGAATATAGATTAAAACAGGTCATTAAAATTTTAATCCCCCAAAAGTGTAAATCAATATATGCAAGTTATATATGATGTATGATGGTTTATTACCTTCATGATCTTATTCATGGCCTGTTGAAGTAGTGGTTTTGACCCAGGGAACCAGTTACCAAATGCAGAATGCAAATTATATGCCAAATCAATGCCAATCATTACACCTGCATGGAAAATAATGTAGTTAGCTCTACATACAAAAATACATATAATGGAGAATAGAAAAAAGGTAGGGATATATATACCAGTAGGAGATGGATATATGGACATGTTATCTGTTGTATAATCCATAAACTTAGCCCTAGTGTAACGTTCAATATCGTGAGAGTCGTAATCACCCCATCGTAGTTGAACATCAATCCAGTACTTATTGCTTGCCTTCTGATCAAAAACATCCTTAGATTCGGCTACAAGACTGGGCTTCGACATTGGCCATCTATGAGCAGCAAAGAGAAGAATATCAGCACAAGAACTGTTCATTTTGTAACTTTTCCTTGGATGGATGGTTTCCTTCTGAACGGTTTCAATTTCCAAAGCATCCAACTCTTGATCCAAAACCTGACAGAGATCCATAACAACACTCTCATGGATTTTCTGCCACAAATGAGCTCGGAATATCTGAATAAGGGATATCTTCAAAGTTGGTATTTTTCCATGCATGAAAATACCAGTCAGATCTAGCTGCACTTGGAAACCCACATAAACATTGGCTCTGTTAATGGTTGGCGACCACCACAGCGTAAATCTTCGGTTGGGTATTTGGTTGAGACCAGATCTCTGAGCATTGGTGAGCTTCTTATACTTCATGGATTCTTCAAAGCCAGATGCCTTTTCCCAAAACAGACCTTCCCAAGTTGGAAAACTAAGGGTGAAAAGTAACAATAAGTCAATTAATTAGAGCTCTTTCCATAGTAGGCTAGGCACACGATACAGAGAATTAAAACCTGAGACAAACAGCAAAACAAGCTCAAAGGCAAGTAAGACTTACTATGTTCCTTTGAATAAAGTATGTTCGAGAATTCCTTCAACTCCTCCAAGAGCTTGAATAACATCAGTTCGGTAATTGTTCAAGTTCCACAACTTCCCATCATGCCTCTGATGTGTCCACCAGAAGGGGTTTTGTTTGAGAACTTGGTACTGCTTGAAATCAGTCCGCACCCTCCATCCTTTATCATAAGCCAAAGTGTGTCTATCCTTTTGAAACAGAGTGTTAATACGTGGTATACCTCTATCCCAGGAATCCTGCAGAACAGATTAACATAACTTAGTAGGGAAATTAGTAGATTTTTCCCAAGGAAAAACACATGCACATTACCACTGTATTATCATGAGTCCCGAAAATTACCAAAACACAAATATTAAGATCAATAAAAAGTCAACAGAAACTCACTTCCAGATCTTCGAGGGTCAAACGTCTGTTTTGTGCCTGTGCTTCCTGTCTTTTCAATGCATATTCAGCCCAGACACGCTGTGAATCAATGAACTCGCTCTCCCAAGGCTACATGATCCAAGAGAACATAAACATAAAGTTTATTGAAATATATGACTCTTCATAAACCACATGACAAGGCAGATGCATACAGATTAGTACATATAAGAGGTAGAGAATTAAGGTTCACCTGTATATAACGATAAAGGTTGGGAATCAGTTGGTCCTCCTCATGACTCATTCCACTCCTGAAGTGGGTTACTCCAACATCTGTCTGCTGACTGTATCGAAGATCACTTTGTGGAATCAAAATGTGACCCATGGACAACATTCCAAGCCCTCCTATTTCTTTAGGAGTGTAGAAAATGACAGGTGGGAACCTGATAAAAGATACAGTGGAGCATAGATTTTAACATTAAAACCCACTATTTATGAATAAAATATTAAGAAACAACTAATATACCTACCATAAAAAAAAGAATTAATTACCTGCTAGGCATCTTTGAGTTGAGCCCAATCTTAATACGAGTCTGAATTTTATTTTCACATTTAACTAGCAAATCTAACAGCTCTTGGGTATGCACAGTTGCCTCTCGAAAATAGGTCATAAGCCCTGAAAACAAACAAAGACCATGAGCAAACCAATGATGACCTCTTCACAGACTATCCACAATTCAGTTTCACTCACCAATTAAAGCTGTATTCCACTTATTGACAATTTTCGTGAATGTAGTGGAACCAGAAGACATAAGAATCTGTCTCACACGATTCTCAAAAACTTTCATGTGTTCATCATCAACTCTTAAGAAAGCAACAGCTGTCCTTTCTTTTGTCTGTTCATTCTGGAGATTCCAGACACCATCTCTTGTGTTACTGAATGCTTCTTGGGTCATTCTAATTTTAGGAAGTATCCTTACTTCAAACCCGCACCTAAAGGTGATTGACAGATGTAAGTAAAGATAGCTTCACTCATTGCATACAATTCAAAAAACCCAAAACGATATGGAGTAAGATATGACAAATAGGTATTAAGGAAAGTACAAAATAGAAATACAAAGTTTCATACGGAGAGTAGCATGACATGTATAGTGAAAGCAACTAAAAGAACTAGACCATTTAAAACTATATTTTCAACCATAATCATGATAAATTAGACATCCAAGGCCAGTTAAATATTCTTAAAGGCTTGAATGCAATGCAAAAAGGGAAAGATAAAAAGGAATGGGTATTGCCGAAAATAATCAACACTCACATGCTGAAAAGCAAGTTTGGATTATCCTTGCTGTAAACAGAAACAAAGCTGTTCTCCCACTCCAATGTTGTGATGCTTCGAGGAAGACGATTCTTCATATCCCAAAAGACACTCCTCCCCAGATTGACTGAATTATACCAATTAAAATGTCAAACAAATTAAGAACCAAACATCAATATATATAAAAAACATACAAGGTAAAATGGAGAATCCATTACCATCATGTTTCATGAGCCTCATTCTAGCATCTCTTGGCCAGCACTTTTTATTATTGTAGCCCACCATGTTCTCATTGTTAGGATCAGGGTGCTCAGTCAGATACCGCTGAATGAGGTCCCGAGCCTCCTCATGGGTGAAGCGAAATAATATATGAACCCGGTCTATATACCTAGAATAAAGCCTGATCGGATGCCTAGTCTCAACTTTTGTATCCCAATAAGTAATGAATTCGTTTGGCATCTGTGGTGGGCCAGCAATCTCACTGGCTCGAGTCAGTCCAAGAAGCAAAAGATCTAATACCAATCCATAATACTGAACTACAAAGGAAGCAAACTGAAGACCACGGATAAGACCATATGAATTTGTGTGGCTCATATCTTTGTATGACAACACAACATTGTTCTTTGCAGTGACATAATCAGCAATATTATGGTCTAAAACCAGCCGCAGAAGCCTGCATCATCAAAAAATATATTTAGAAGAGAAAATAGCCAAGTAAATTCACAAAATGATCTACAAATCACGTACCTGTTCAGCATTGTTAAATCAATCTTCTCAAAGAATTTTTCAAACTTAGTTTGCAGCATCACAACACACTGACCATCACTGGTGTCCCATATACCTTGCAAATTGTTTATACCTTGACACCATTTGTAAACCAAAAGGGGAGGTGGCTCTGAATCTGCTGGCTTGATCCAGTTGGGAAAGAGATGACGTTTGTCACCTTCATACCACAGGTATTGATCAAGATATGCATCTGTAATTTTCTCAAGAGGCTCTATCTCATAAACTGGAATCAAGTAACTATATAAATCCATAAACTCTATGCCAACCTGCCAAAACAAAAAACAAAACAACATATTAAAGCTATCCTGTAATAGGAATGCACATCCTAAAGCTAACTAAATTTAACTATATCGGCATACTTCTTTGAAGGCACGCTGTGTGAGCAGGTGACGTTTGATTCTTGATAATGCCTCGTGGGGATTGTCATAAGCTTGTTCAATCAGCCCCAGCTCCTCTCTTTGCAGTTGATTTAACCTCACCGCAACACTATAGGATTCTTTCAACCTCTCAAGTGCAAGGATAAGCAGCTTGGTGTCATGCTTGTATGATAAAGGTGGAAATGGAATAGGGGAGAACTTCCTAGATTCCAACCAATGGACAGTTGTTGTATAGATTGCAACAGCTTCTTCAGGAGTAACATATGGACCATCTTTCAAATAATTGTGTTGACGTTCCTGCAAAAGTTATCAATAACAAGGAAGTGACTTCAAAGATATTTATTTAAAAAATCATAGAACTAAACTAACTAACAACAAGTCCTTGAAAATAGTGAGCCAGCAAAAAATCATATCAATCATAGAGAATACTAAACACACCTGTTCTGCCTTCAACCAGAGGCGTGTCAATCTTCCAAGATTTTTTCGACAGACAGTCTTATCCACAGTCGCACCTCTTCTTATACGCTCTCGATTATAATGTGCAACATTTGTCCACCAGTCTGCTTTTGATTTCACATATCGAAGAATCATGTTCTCAATTGGAACAGGCAGACCAGGAACCTACACATTATGAAATATATCAATAGCAAGACAATGAGGCAGGAAACCAAATTCAAATGAGGCTAAATAAATATTTCAGAGCAAAAGGAAGACATGGCTTCTCTCTAGGCTATAATATTATGAAAGATATTCCAAAAAACATTCAGAGCCAAGTTCCCATTGCTTATTGCGCCTCACTATGCTAAGGTCCTTGAACAGCTTATAGACAAGCAATTTAGACATCTTTCGAGTTTTCTTCAAACCTAATACGTGCTTATTCTTACTATTAACCAGCAATATAATTTACTACATGTTTGGATTGCCTTTTCTTAAAAAAAGGCATTTTATCAGCAGCAATCTAGGACATGAATAACCCAACCATGTTTTTAGTTTTACTATTTCACCAGCAGTATCAACACACCAACAACAAAGATTTATCCCATTAATACAATTTAGTGTGTGATTGGATTAATTTATTTAAAAAAAATACACACTTACTTCAACATTCTAAGATATTGGGAATGTTTGGTTGTGCTCGTTTTTTTAACAAGTGTTTTTTTAATAAAAACAAAAATATTTCTACTTTTTTTATGTGATTGACTATTCTACTTATTTTAAAAATAAGAAGTTTTCTGCTTTTTCTATTTAGCATATTCTATCTGCTTCTTAAATTAGTGATTTTTAAAATAATTGCTTATTTCATAAATATCTATTTGAAGTTTAAACAAGCTAGTCCATTAGTAATCCACAATTGAGCTAACGATGCCATATATCAAAATATTACAATCAAATGGTCGTTTACCTTCCAGGGAATATTTGCTTTCCAGCATCGCCAAGCCTCACTCAAATGCTGCAAAATAGTTCTTGCCTTGTTTTGCTTTATACCCTCTACAGTCAACAAGGAAAACACCATAACATTAGTAAATCCCACAGGAAAAGTTACAAAAACCACTACAAGAAAATAAACTCAATCAAAAGCATATATGTTAAATAAAATATTATTACCTGGCATGGCATCAAGAACATCATGCATAACTGCTGCACGAAGCTCTAAGTCAAAGTGGCTCTCAACACGCTGTTTAGTGACAGTCTTTGCCACACCTTTTGAGTGACGCCCCTCAAACTGGCGTGCAAGTAGATTGCCCAGCCACCGTTCAAGAAGAGGCACAATACCACGAAGAAAAAATAACCAAACCCTCCACATGGGTGCCCAAAACCCACATCCAGGTCCCTTCCCAACAGGCCCCGTATTAAAACGATAGTAAATCAAGTGCTTCAAATCCTTGCACATTCTTATTTGCCTCATAAGCCTGTACTTATACCGATACATACCGGTCAATTGTCCAACATGTGAAAAAGTATACTGTAGACCATCAGCCAACTGGAAAGCATCCACGTTTCCCAATCGGAACTGAACATTAGCATCAACCACAAGTTTAGTCAGACGGAGAATCTCACGACATAGATGGAAAGCATTGCCAAATCGTGATTTCTTCCGCTCTTTTGTAGTCAAGGTTTTCACAGGCTTTAGATTAAAATTATAATCAAGGTGAAGGTAGTTCAAATTTTTCCTGTGTATTAACAGATTCAGCATGTTATACCCCTGCCTACAAACTTGAAGACCTGCCTCTACCCAATCAAGTTCTGTGGTTTGGAAAAACTTTGTTGCTTGGAGAGAACGGAATAAGTGCTTCTTTTTTTGAGCCTTGGGAGGTCTATGATGCAGCTCGTTCAACACAAAACATTTCAACAACTTTTGGTAACTGACCCGAACTTTGACTGGATATGATGGAGGACTGTTGGGCAATAAAACTAAAACAGTTAATTCTTGTAATGCAAAATGCCATGTGCATAATTGAAAGACACAAGAAAGAATACAGGAGAGATAAAGCTACAACTTACCAATGCTCCTTATACCACTCTGACACGAGAGGAATATCCTCTGACCGCCTCATCCGACCAGATCTCATATTAAAAGGACGAGGAGCAAACAGCAAGGAGACTCCAGCAGCTGTAGTGTCTGTATAAAGTTGTGTATCTTTAAGCAAAGGCTCCACACCATCTGGTAATATCCAATCATCATCATCATCCTCTTCATAAACTCTCTTCTCACGTCGGTCCTTGTTAGCGCTGGTTATTGGGTGTATCAAGGGGTCATAATAAAATGCGGGTAGATCAGGATCTTCAGCTTTTATGTACATTATCATGGGAGTATGGTACACACAAAGCTTTACTTTGCGAGGCCTATTGTTATAAAGGTGAGGAAAAGCAATTCTATACTCTGTCCGAAGTGGTGACCTTATAATGAGTTTATTGATGTCATTAAACTCATTCCAGTCCTCATCTCCCTTCTCCATATCACGGTAAAGAGGCTCAAATTTAGGTCCACCTGGATGGCACAAATAAAAAGAAAAGAAAAATCAATCCACGATTTTGACTCTCCCCATAATTCTAATATGCTTAAAATTGTTCGCAAAATAACTTTATATGCCTTTTACAGCTCTTTATAAACTGCCTTGCTATCCAGTTTTTTATTTTGTAATATAATGTTCAAGGGATCAATATCAGACCCAGTTCTTAACAAGCATGAATACTTTTTAATACAAATAGCAATGAATATACGTATGAAAGAAATCTAAGTACCAGGTATGCACATGTTCAAAGCCTTTGCTGTAAAAAATGACTCCATGTCAAACAAGTAGAAATAATTGCGGTCAATTAAATCAGACAGAAGTTGGCCAGCTAATCGATGTAGAGTTGCCATTATAGGGAGGGATAGATGCCATTTCCGGTAACTAGGACCATTTATAAGCTTTGTTTTCACCAGAGGTTTATGGTCATAAAACCAAGTATACACAGCAGAATCTTCCTCTTCATCTAGCTCCAGTTGAATAGGCTCTAGAGGATCAACATCTAAAAGATTATCGGCATAGTCTAGTGGAGGTTCCTCATCATCAAATGGTGGAAACCGCATCCTCTTAAAATGGCGACGATCCCTTTTCTCCCTTCTCATCATGATCCACATGGTACCCCACTGCACAATATAGAAGACTTTATTTTTTACTGTAAAATCAACGATAAGCTGCTAATGTGTACAGTACAACGATATTAGAATAACAAACCTGAGCAAGATAAATAGGCTCAACAACCCATGGTATTTCATTGACAAATGTGATAGCCCCAGAAATATGATACAAGACCTTCACATCTCGAACCTACATTTATCAAAAGTAAATTTATAGAGGTTATTAATAGGTACAAAGAATCAAATTAAAAGGTGGAAAACTAGACAGCCAGTTTGATCAAACGTGAGGAACTGGAACATAAAGAGAACCTGCTCCCATGGCATAGGCATATTTTCCAGGAGCTTGTAAACTGCATGTGGTATGAATTTAAGTGCTCCAAGATAAACACGTTTGTCATGACGATATTTCTTTGAGGACATGTCACCATGATCCCTGAAATAAGCAACAGAAAAGATAATTACTACTGGAAACTATGGTAGAAACACCATGATTAAATTAAAAACCTTACAGGGAAATATATTTAGTTATTACACGATACAAGGTCAGAAACTCAAAGACATTCCGATCATTGCCAACAAATAATCACCCAATAACACATTCATGGCATCAACCAACTTATACAAAACAGTGAAGGCTCTTTATCAGAACATCCTTCTACATCTATGTTCAAGCTAACCTTGACCATCACGAAACTTAAAACACAGAAATGACGTTCAAGTAACTTAAAATCATTTCTTCAGTATCAAAAGGGAAAGATATATTAAGCGCATCACCTTACAGAGATAGAATTATCCTTTCACAGTTCATAACACAAAATATAGATTCTAATCAGCTATCAGCTAGCCCTAACCTGTCTTAAAACCCGCCATCCTTTCTACCCAGCAAAACAAAGCAATTTCAATCTCACTTATAAATTCTAAATAACGAAGCACTTGTAGCAGCAAATCGTCGAAAAAAAACATCCACAGCGAGGCGTGAAAGAGGATAACACTTGCCTGATGATTTTCCTGACATGTTCAGGAGGCATGTCCTCTTTCTGCGTCTCGACAAATCCGAATTTCCTCTTGTCACTGTAGCGCTTCGAATTGAGCTGCTGCCATTTTCTAGCCTTCTCCTCGAGCCGCGCCTCCGCATCGGCCTCGGTCTCCATAGGTGCGGGAGGCGGAGGCGGCGGTGGAAGCACCGTGTACGACGGTTGCGCGGCCGGAGGTGGAAAAATCGGGGGAACGGAAGTTCCAGGCGGCACAATCTGGCCGTTGTTCCACATCTTGAAAAACACTACTCCGTCGGAGCTTCAAGATTCGGAAATTGGATGAGCTGGTGTGGTGTAAATGATTGGAGATAGCTTCAGAGCATGTCGTGTGTGGATTGAACGACGAACCTTGTAGGGCTCTCTGCAGAAGGATTTGTAGGTTCTAGGGTTTATGAGTGAGAGATAAAACAAACAGAACTGAGTGACTGAGAAGAGGAAATGGAACGATAGTGGGTGTTCGAAAATTGCTATCACGTGCCGCGCCTCTTTTCTCATACCGCCTTCACCGTTGGGTTACCTTTACTTGGGCTCCATGTTTCAGCCCAATTGTGATATCCCCGACTTTTGGGTATTTCTTCCTACACCTCATACTTTGGCTTGCACCCCATCAATATGAAAAATCTTTATTTTGTCCTTTTTATTTAAATTTTTTTTTTATTTTGTAAGCTGAAGAGCTTTTCCTTTGTGTAATCCATAATTCAAGAGTATCTAAAGTCTTGTTTTGCATAAAAGAAAAAAATCATATGAAATGTCTAAATTACATACTATAAAAGTAATTTTTAACATATTTTTTTAAAAATTACACAATTTAAAATCATCTTTTATTATCGAATTGTAAAATCAAAAATTTATTTTTGTTTGCATATTTTTAATAAATTTTACAATCTAAAATATATTAATAGATAAAAAATAGATTATAAATTGTATAATCCAAAAATATATTAAACGTTACATAATCCATAATACATTAAAAATGTATGTAATTCAAAATACAGATTACATAATATGTAAATATATTTTACAATATACAATTTAAAGTGTATTTTTAGGTTTTCCACATATTGTAAACATTATGTCATGAGTATTACATAATCCCTTTAAAATTTACCTATAGTAACCTTAACAAATTTCATGCATACAAATACAATATTACAATAAATTCAAACACATAGATATTAAAATTAGTTCTTTTATGTGATTTATTTCTAGTACTTCTTTTTTATTTTCCTTAGTATTTTTTTTCTCCGAAAATATCATTTAGAAATGATAAATTTTTTTTCTCCACCTACTTAATATGTTAAAATTATTATGTTACTCATTTGAAAATATTAATCAAGTTTAGCACATTAGATTTCTTCTTGTATACACATATCTAATGTGACTGAAATAACAAATAATGTAATAATATTTTTTTTTAAAAAAATCAATTTAATTTATATCATTAAATCAGTTTCAAAGGATTAAATCACAAATTAAATTGAACCAGCTTTAGGAAAAAATCCAAATCGATAAAAAAATAACTGGTTATAGTTTATTATCAAAAAATTATTGGTTGGATTTTGGAAATGATTACTAAATCAGAACTGTTAAAACAAAATTTTAACTTATTTAAAAATAACAATATTATGAATATTTTATAACAACCAAACTTTTCTTATCTATAATCAAAATATTCCTTTTACCTTCATGGATAGGTCAATTTCCAACCTCATCTAATGTTCCTTTGCAATGTACTTCATGAATAATATTAAATGTAAAAATAAAAATCAAAAGACATCATCAATATCAATCAATTAATATTATGTATACACAAATTGTTGAGATAGAAGAATTACGAACTTAATGAGTTTAGGCTTCCTCAAAAACTTAAAGGACTTCCCTCTTCTATTCATAACCAATAATAAAACAACTTATTTAATATTTAATCAATTATATATATATATATAAATAAAATTGTGAATTGGTCATTAGTTGATGGTTCTAAATTACATGTCTTTTTTTTTAAAATGACTCCTTTATATGATTTAGTTAACTTTAAGAATTATAACAAAAGTCATTGAAACATGTGATTGAGATGGTTGTACTTATGAACAAATCATAATAAATGCATTATTTTGTTTGTTGTGTATGATATATCTGTGAATGAAAGTATGGAATAATGAATTTAGTTTGTGTTTACACCATGTTAACTTAAATGTATGGTTCTTAAAGCCATGATGATTCAAAATTGCAAAGATTGATGAACAATATTTGTTTTAAGAGTTCAACGATGAAGGTACAAATATTTTTGTAATTAACTATATTAAAAAAAAATCTTAAAAAATGTAATTTAAGTATAACTCAACATTTGTTAGGTAAGTTTTGCATCTATTTATATATTACGAAATATTCTTAAATTTTCAACATCTCACACGTTGAAACCTACCAACTCGTTCTACATGATTATGATGTCATAATAAATAATTAATTTTAAACTTAAGTTAATCCTATAAAATATGTTTATAAGGTGAGAACTGCACTCACTTATGTATTAAGAAATATTTTTGTTTCTAATCGATATAAAATTTCCAACTCTTATATAAATTTTTCAAAACATGTTGATTTTTTTTTTCAATATTCAATTGCATTTTAACATATTTATTACTATAGGAATTCAATCATTTTAACACCATGAGTCAATTTATCCATATTTTCAACATTTTATCCCTTATGACGTATTTATTATTGTTGGAGAAACTCATGAAATCAGCTTATTTGTATTTTTATAAAGTATTATTCACTTAAATTGTGAATGAAAAAAAATAACAAACCAAAATTGCGAAGGCATCACAAAAAGTCAATACTTTTTAAATACAATAATGTTTTTCAATTTAATGTTTTCTTTTATTTAAGTGTTTACAAAAATTGATTATCAGAAATGAATAACAAAACAATTTATCTCAAATTTGTGGACAAAATTATCATTCCATTAAATTTTTGTTTGCCTTTTGATAACCAAAAGTTGAAATTTGCATAATTGTACTTACATTGTAACAATGAATTTGATAACAACAGTCAAGTGAAAATTGTGTTATTTATAAATTTTATATGATTATGATTTTAATAATGAACTTATTAGTTTGTGGTTGCAGAGATGACAACGGTTATGATAAATTATAGTTTATTCATTGCATAAAGGATTCAATTCGATTTTGAGGTATGAAAAGGAATTGGAATGTAATCATATCGATTCATCCAGATACAAAAGAAAGAGTTTTCTACTGATTCAAATGTTCTACCTATGAGGATAGAGAAAGAAGAAAAAATTGAAGATTTTACATAGTACTTTTATCAATTTTTTTTTTTAGATTTTAATAACTTGAAGTTGTGTATATTATTGTCTACGTCGTTTTTTATTAATACTGATTTTGTCACTTTTATTAATAATAACACAGTGAAATAATACAATAACATAATATTGAAATAAATTATATAAATTTCATTGTTTTAACTAAGTAATGTCTTAAGGCCTGTGTTGTCAAATTTCATATTATCCGAAATGGTAGATAAAATTGTTACAACAAATCTCACAGTAATTATTTCACTATTCAGTAACTATATACTCTATGATTTTCATTGATGGAAAAGAATGTGTATGTGTCCTTTGTTACCGCAAATAATTAATGCAAGACATTATTATAATTTAATTTTTGAACCAATCAAATTTAATATATTTATATACGAAAGTCAAAAGCATTAAAATAATTTTTTATATTTTAAAATCTAGCATATTCACATTAGATTATATATATGCTTATTAAAGTGACGAATTATCATAAAATAAAAACGAATCTTTAAATCATTTTAAAATTACCAATGTTTAATGTTATTGGACAACACCATTCATAAAATTTATATCCACACTGAATATTAAACTATAATAAAAACTATCATATTTGTATTCTATCTAATTTTTAGTATATCTGAATTTATTCATTAGAGGAGAATGTAGAAAACATGTGACAATAAATTACAATCATATCAGCACTAATTTATTAACTTATGTAGTACTTATACGATACAGACATAAAAATGAATATAATCTTTAAAATATAAGATATTTAAACAAGTTTTTATATATTATATAATTATAAATTATATAAATTAATAATAAATATTTATGTGTATAAGTATTTTTAATTGTTTTAACATAAAAATGTTTTTTAAAGTTGGTTTAAAAAATTTATTCCTTGTTTTTATAATCATAATGAAAAATTATATAATAAATTTGAGTTTTTAGAAATTTACTGTATTTCTTCTTTTTAAAGTTGTCTTAGAATCGTGTTAGAATTATCAGAAATTCAACAAATATTTTTTAAATTTGACATTTCACCTATACATGTCGTATGGGTGTTAGTGTTCGATACGTGTGTCTAATACATCAGATTTCATCAAAATTCCGCAGTTAGACGTGTTTGGACGATAATAGTATTAGAGTGAATGAGTTATTGAGAAATCCTCGGATTATACATCTTATTTTTTTAAAACAAAAAACACGTGATAAAGTAATTTAAATAAATACACTTAATTACAAAATATTTGGGTGTGCTTAACGATATTAAAGAAATTCATTAAATATATAATTGTTGTGTAGAAATTTAATCTGAAATATTGAAATTAATTTTTGAATATTGTTAATGAAGGATTAATGCATGATTTTGTTTGATTAAATTAAAGCTAAAAAAAATAGGAAGATGAATTTAGGAGATGAAAGTTTTGTGTAGATGGCATGGGTTGGGATTTGGAATAGGACAGAAGAGGCCGTAACGTGACTTGTTTGTTGGGAACTTGACCTATCGAAGAGACGAATATCACACGAATCGATATAAACCCTCATTCCCTCATTCATTTCCTCGCATTGCTGTTCCCTTCTTCCCCTTTCAACCCTAACCGAACCCTATCTCGTGCGCAATTGAACTCAATTGAATTGGTATTATTATTTGGGGAAGAAAAAGATAGAATAATAAGAAGAAGAAAGCGGGCACAATTGTTGCAATTGAACAACGATGTCTGCTGCGGTGTGCGGAACCAAGAGATCTTTGTTCGAAGAGCTTCCTCCTTCTCCGCCAGTTTCCAAGAGGCTCCGCTGTTCCTCTTCCCCAATTCGCCTCTCTCTCCCTTCCCTCGTCGATCACCTTCGCCCTCTCTTCCCTCATATGGATGATCAGGTTTTTCTTCTTTCCTTTCTTCTTTCTTTCTCAATTCTTAGTTAATTGATTGAATTCAAATTCATCGCTAATTCTGCTTTTTGTTTTTTTTTTCCTCGTAGATCCTCGAGAAAGCCCTTCAAGAATGCGGTAATGACCTAGATGCTGCCATCAAGAGCCTCCACGGCCTCCATTTGGGATCTGCCGATGATAATTCTCAGACTGCTCCTCAACCCCACGCTAGCGTCGTCCACACAGGTACAATCGGGTTATTTAAATCCTCACCCACGGATTAAAGATTATCCATTTTAATTTATAGCTGAATTGACATTATTCACAGGCTTTTGAATTTCAATTGGTATTTAAATCCTAACCAAGAGATTAAAGGTTATCCCCATTTTAGTTTATAGCTGGATTAACGTTATTCATAGGCTTTTGAATTTCAATTGGTATTTAAATCCTAACCTAGAGATTAAAGGTTATCCATTTTCATAGGCTTTTGAATTTCAATTGGTATTTAAATCCTAACCAAGAGATTAGAGGTTATCCATTTTAGTTTGTAGCTGGATTAACGTTATTCATAGGCTTTTTGAATTTCAATTGCGTGTTTGTTGTGTTGTGTCTTGTTATCGGCTGGAGTTTCTTTGATGTATGGGTTGATTAAAGGATCTGGATGGTTTGCAGGTGCTTTGGAAGAGAATGGGGATGCTGCTGCATCTGCTTCTGGGGATCAGCCGGCGGACAACTTTCCTGCCGATGGAGCAGAGTGGATTGACTTGTTTGTTAGAGAGATGACGTGTGCTACCAGCGTTGATGATGCCAGAGCTCGTGCTGCTAGATTACTGGAGGTTTTAGAGAAATCTATTAGTGCACATGCCAGTTCTGGGGCAACAACTGCCCTTCAAAGGGTATATCTCTTGCTACAATTATTTGTATTAACTCTATTTGTTTTTGGAATTTGGGAAGGCTGTTGTTCTAGATTAGAATAGTTTATTTTTCATGTTACCGAGTTTGCCTGATAAGTATCAGGCTTGTAGTATGTGTGTATGATCGTTGGCATGTTCACAGTGCATAGCGACATGTTGAAGTAGCAGTTTGGTGAAATTATTAACTGGTGCGTTAGTTTTGGTTGTTGTAACTCATAAGTGGTTTTTACTTTCAGGAGAATTTGATGCTGAAGGAGCAAATTGAAGCCTTGACTAAGGAGAAAAATTGTTTTAAAAGTGCATTTAGAATCCAGCTTGAACGTCTTTCCGATTACGAGAATAAAAACCAAGAGTTGCAGCAGTTGAAGCAGTTGGTGTCTCAATATCAGGAGCAGATCAGAACTCTTGAGGTACTGTTTGGTCCTGGTTGACTTCACGGTCGCACAGTTCAATTTTGATAAAAACATTTCAATGCTTCTTGTATGTATTTGGGATTTAAAGTTTGGAATTGAACTGTTATCTGCATATATCTTGTATCCCTTTCCTTTGTAAAATTGAAGAGGAAAGGAGAAATGCCTTTGTGTTTTGCTGATGAATGCTGTGTGCTTTGTTGACAGGTGAATAACTATGCTTTGCGAATGCATTTGAATCAGGCACAACAGTACAACTCTTTTCCTGGGCGTTTCCCTCCTGATGCCTTCTAGGGTGATCTGTATGTAGAATATTAATTGAGGCAGTAAAATAGCTGCACCTCGTTAATTAATTATCCCAGAGAAAGTATGCGTGTTGCTGAATTGTTGCAGTTTGTGTTCCTCCTGTAGGTCAAGGAATGCTAACTGTTCCCACAGTTCAGGGGTGATTTGGATAGAAATTTGACACTATAGATGAGAGTATTCGTCAGTTAATTCAATTATTTATCACTACTTTAGCATTGAGATTTGGGTGTACTGTAATCACTAAGAATGTTAAGATCACTTTGATGTACCACCACAACAGTCTACTACCAATTATGTTTTTAATTCTGAGTTTACCATTTTCAATTATCACTATTGCAGTGGTTATTCCATACATGATAATATTGATTTCCATGTAGAGATGATATACTAGCTCCAAGTTTTGATTGGTTAAACGATTGAGTTTGTGCTTTCTACATTTTTTTTTCTGGGAAAGTTAGTTGCAGATGTGTAACTTAAAGTTTGTTTTTCATATAGAAATGCTTGTGATCCAGATTAAGAGAATACAAAAGGAGATGATGTCGCAACAATTTTTTTGGAGACGATGATCGTTAGTACCACTTATAACAGCATATTTTGATCAGTTTATTTTATCCATTGTTTTCACGAGGCAATTTTTTAAACTCAATATGTAGAAATACATAATAACTACAACGACTGGTAACAGAGTTTTTGATACCAAAAAGTGTTTATTTATACTATTAATTATAAAATTTATGTTGAAATTTCTGCAATAGTGTTTGGAATGATTTTAATTTTAATTTGTTTTTTTAAGATAAGCATGGTAATTTTCTTTGGAAGTGTTGTTCAACATCGCTTAAAAGTATTATTTAGTATAAAGGAACATATAAATGGGATTATGATATATTTAGCCTAATTTTTTTATCAGCAAATAATAAATAAAATAAAATGAGGCTTAAGGTCAACTTTTATACAAATAATTTTAACATAATTTCTTTGATCACATAACCACTGGGGATCCAATCGACGTTACAACACATCAGTCACATTAACATACCATATCAAGATATAATAGCACATCAATATACAATTACATCAACCCTCTAAAACACATTTAGAAGACAAGACACAAAAGTCTTACAACTAAACTCAGTCTTGCCAACAAACATAAGTAAACCAAACACTCAAGCGTCGAACCCATCAAAACGACTATGCGATGAGGATACTGTAGCCAAAAAACCTTCACAAAACACACAAGTCTTCCAAAAACCAAACACTCAAGCGCCAAACTCATCAAACTGACCATACTGTGAGGATATAGTAACAAAAAAACCTGCACAAAATACACCACGTCTTCCAAATCAACAATAATCACCAAACATCAGTCTATCAAATATCTCTTGTAACATAAAGGTTTCAAACACCAATCCGAATAGGGGGTAAATCAACAAATCTTTTCTTTACTGTAACCCAAGACCAAAATCATCAAACTGAGCCTGTCAGGAAGAAACAAAAGCCAAGAAAATTTGTACAAAACACACCACAACTTCCAAACCTGGACAAAACGTTAAACATAAAACACCAAATATCAATCTCTCAAATATTTCATACAAAGGGGTTTCAAACACTAATTCGAATAATAGAAATCAACCAATATTTCCTTTACCGTAATCTAATATCAAGTCTTCCTTTATACCATAGTAAAAATCTCAACAAGATCAACACCATAGCCTAAATGATTTAAATATTATTAGTGAGTGTGTTTTAGTTAACGTCATTGTAAATGGGTTAATAACCAACATTGTTTTTCCGTTTTTAAAAAAAATGTTAATAATTATTTCCAAGTTTTTAAACAAAATATTTTCAAGTTGAAAATTAATCAAAACATTGAGAAACTAAAGGAAAAATATTAATTTCCTCTCTCTATATGGTTAGATTACTAGATCTTATTAAGTAATGTGATAAGTTTAGTAATGCAACAACTTAAAATGTCAAGTTTAGTAAATTAATAAGTGGAGAGAAGTGGATTGATGCAAATAGATCATTTTAAGAAAATTCCTTATAATTTTTCTTTAAAAATTATTTACACAACCTTTTTTTTCATTATTAAATATTATATTTTTATTTGTACGAGGCTTAGATAATGTACTGTCTAGGCCGAAAGGTTGTACCAAAAGTCTCGACCGAAAGGTTGACCGAAAGGAAATCCGAAAGGTAAACATCTTCAAAAAAAGAAAAAATTATGTTATTCAAGACTCTTACTAGATTCAACCAACTCTTTATTCAGCTTCAAGATCTATAGCTTCTTCACTTGAACTCATATCACTACTAGCTTTATTCTTCACAACAGAAATGATGGCAGATGAAATAATTGAATGAATATCCTCATTCATCTCAATTACTTTCCTGATAGCCTCGTTACTCATGTCCAAAAATTCTGTAAATTCATCAGAAATAGAAACAGAGCTTGAAGAAGACATTATACCTTTTGA
>Ga0123342_1000247_pt1 | contig 78135 bp, 52 predicted proteins | sample Turbeawhitnodule_FD_89960 | JGI IMG/M metagenome (GOLD analysis project Ga0123342, IMG submission 89960) | Root nodule microbial communities of legume samples collected from Mexico - Turtle bean Mexico white nodule | ecosystem: Host-associated > Plants > Roots > Nodule | place: Mexico: Nepantla... | reverse complement strand
TCACTATTAATGAGTCTATAATTAGACTTAATTATAGGAATATAATCACTATTAATGGGTCTATAATTAGTCTTAATTACAGATGTTATGTTAGAAAAAGAATCTGTACGGTTCTGTACGATTCTAATGCTATGGTTATATATATGTATCATTGCTATAGATGAAAGACTGAATAAATTATTGTTATTGTAAGGAGTAATGATTAGTCTACTTACTACAATTATTACTTGAAGTTGTTTTAGTTTTTAGATTTAAAAAGTCCTTAGAATAATCTAAAGTTGTAATTTGTTCAATCAAAAGTCTTATTATTTATTTGACTATTATTATTATTACTATTTATTATTTTAATTTCTAAATATGTGCTAATATTATTGGTTGAATTATGTACTTATGCAGTGACAAATTTGTTAATCTCACAAACCTTTACTTTAAATTTGTTAATTTGAAGAATTAAAGTGAGTTTCTCATGATTTAAATAATTAAATTAATGGTGTACTTTTATTACAAGCTGTTATTAAGTATGTACGAAAAATTTAGTTCATTTTTAAGGAAGTTAGGTGCGGGAAATGATAACCACAATAAGGGGAGTGTGTTTAGTAGGGAAGTATGAAAAGCAGAAGATAGAGTGTAAATAGTAATAATAGCTCTACTCATCTTCTGCTAGTCCAACCCAATACGCCAAGAAACAAACTTTATTCAACTAGAATGGGTCAAATATAAATATAATTTTCAACATAAAATAATGACATAAATACGATTTTATTATCAAATATTATAATGACATAAATAATAGGAGTGTGAAGTTTGGTTTTGGAAATCGAGTTTTGAAAATACCTTTCAGAATAAATAATTCGGAAAATAAGTAATTCGAAAAATTTGGGTGTATTTTGCTTTCTGGAAATTGGAATTTGGAAGTGATTTTGAAACGGAAACGTATAATGGAAAGCGAAACTGAAGTGTTAGTTATGAATTCAAGAATACAAGATAGAAATATCATCATAAGTTTTTTAAAAACTCTTCTGAAAACTCAAATCCTTAAGCCAAATATTGGGTGGGCCAAAAGAAAGTGTTGATGAGCATTGGGCAAATTTTCCCTACACCTCCATGGGTATTTTTCCCTGCACCCTTACATTTTTCTTCCTACACCCTATATTCTTTTTAAATACCAAAATCATCCTTAATAAATTTGGGTGATTCTGAAATTGGGATTCCAAGTAAAGTGTGTTTCCAAAATAAAAAATTTGGAAGATAAAAAAACTATTACGAAAATATCTTTTTTAGAACATATTTTTTTAATTTTCAGAATGGTAAATCCAGAATTCATAAAATGTGTTTGAGAAAGTATGTTCCAGACATATTCCAGAAAGAGTAATATGGAAGTCATTTTTAAAAGGCGTAAAATGGTCTTTTATGAAATTATGGGGTGCAGAAAGTCATTTGTTGGGGTGCAGGGAGAAACACCCCACCTCCATACTTCCTCTCTTATACTTCCATTTTTTTTTTTTAATTTCAACAATATTTTTCTGTGTCTCTAGTGTATGGTGGAGAGTATGATTTTTTTTTTTTTTTTATTTGGTGGTTAAAAGACAAGTTTGTGTTATTTTTACTAATGGTGAAGGTGCATGATATTTAAGAATGTGAAATTATATTTTATTTAAAATGATTTAAAAGAGTTAAAATTGACTTTTTCTCACAATTAAAAGGCCCCACCTTATCCAAAAGTCTAAGTGTAAAATAGTGAGAAAAAAAGGAAAAAGAAGAGGCTCTTGTTCTCTGCATATCTGGTTTGTAATCCCAAACAACTCACCTTCCGCCACGGAATGGGGAGACATGGCTCTCACTGCCGCTCTTTCTTCTTCTCTTTCTTCAGCAGCCGGAATATTCCCTCGCCCAAATAAACACACACCCTCCACCACCTTCCACTCCTCCACCACCTTCCACCACCACCACCACCACCACTCTTTCTTCTTGCGAGGTTTCACTACTTCTCTCTTCTCTCTCTCCTTACACATCATTTCACTCACTTCATCATATACAGCTACTTTCTCACATCTTTTGCCTTCCTTTCTACTTTACAAATTTTAATGATCATGCACGCATTCATAATATAAAATAATGTGAAAGAAATTAATCTAAACTTGATAGTTCATGTAGATTTAAAAGGGTTGTTTTGATGGATTGATGAGAATTGTTCTTGAATATAGTTTCGTTGGCACTCTTAGTGTTGTTCTCTTTGATTAAAGTTTGAGTTTGCCCAGAGACTCATGTTATATATATGATTAATAAAAATCTAATTTTGATTAGAGAACAACCTCCAAAAAACCAATAAAATTGTCATTTATGAAGAAGAAACTCAATATATTTCATCTTCTTATGTCCTTTCCTTCTCTTACTGGTGAAAAAGTTTATCAAAATAATCTTAGTATATATATCTATATGAAGAAAAAAAATACTACTCGGGGTGCTGTGCCAGTGCCATATGTTGATATGTATTTCATGTTTTACAGTTGCAAATGATGCTGATAGGAGTGAAGTGTCATCTGATACTGAAACCAAGGCATCATATTCAGAAGCTGATAAGATGGTTGATGGTATGGATTTTGGTGAGCTTTGCAATGAGTTTGAGTGCATCAGCAGCCCCTTGGTAGAATCTACTGCAAGACAACTTGCACGCGATATACTTGAACAAAGGGAGGGAAATCGAGCACTTGGAATCTATGCCGTTTCTGTCACATACAAGGTCTTGCTTTAATTCTCCTTTACACACTACATGTTCTATATATGATCTCTTCTGAGTGTTCATAAAGAAAACAACATGCTTCATTCCTGATAATAGTGGTTCCCCTTTGTAACAGAACAAGGGATGGCAGTTTGTTTTCTTCATTGAATTTTTATGCCAATGAAGAGTCACAATATAGTAAGGGGTACCAAGAAGTTTAAGGACTTTGGGGTTATTAAAATAATGATAATGTTTAACTAGTACATTAGGCACAGTAATTCTATGTAAAAATGTAGTATATAATGCTGTTAACGCAATATTATTATGGTTGTTGATATAAACAAATTGAATGATAATTTTTTTAATTGATATTTCTTAGGACACTCTCCTTAGCTGGATTTTATGTTTTGTCTATGATTCTGTTATCGTGTTCAGGATCCTATCAGAAGTTTTACTGGTCGTGAGAAGTATAAAAGAGCACTATGGGCTACTGCTGCACTAGACAACCCATCTGTGGTGAGTTCAATTTCTAGGATCCTTCTCCTAAAGCAGCAATAAATCCATGAAACTGGGATATTTTGTTGTTTGATAAATGCTTCCATTTTTTAAGTTGGTAGGCTGGAACACTTAAGCTACATATTACTAGTATCAATTGTTGAATAGCTTTGGAAAGAAAATAACTACATTAGACTGAATTTGTCTTCTTGTAGTTTTCATTCTTTTTAAGATAAACTCTTTCAAAGGGACAAAATGTGTAAAGGTGAGAGTGCATGGATTTGAAAGTTATTTTATTCTAATAATCTTTTTTTTCTCACCTAGTAATACTAGAGGGCAACTTAGAAACAAAAGTTAACGTTGTGTTGATGTAATGAAATAAAATAATCTTTCCTAAATCTACGAACAATAAGGAAGTGTAGAGTTCTCTAAAAAGCTTTGTGCGGTGACAGACTGTGCAGGAAATGGTGATGCTGTCAACCAGTGTTTTGAGTATCAAGTGGACAATAAGAGGGAAGCCAAAATCTGTTATTGGAGGGTTAGGAGAAGATTTAATACTCAGAATTACTTCCAAATTTACTCTTAACCAAATTAGTGGTCAAGTCATTGAGCATGAAGAGTTTTGGGACTTATCAGCTTCATCTGCTAGTGCTCAGACATTTTTCTGGACATCACGTGCTCTCTTTTCTGCTATTGAATCTGTAAAAGACTTGGCTGACAATGCTAAGAATTTGAGTAATAAGATTTCAACTAAAAAAGAGAACTTGGAGATGTATCCAGATCCTTCAGGAGATCCAACCAAGGTTAGTTCTTTTTCCTCTATAGAAGAATTCTAAATGTCAGGCTTCAATGTCCTATCTTTTTAGGTAAAAAATTAGTTAAATACTTAATAAGGGTTTATAATATTGGTACTTAAATGAACAAGTGACTTTGACTTCATTTTTTAAACTTATTAAAATAGACTAAAAGTTTTGTTTGAATAAGTATCTAGTGAGCACTCATTAAATTTTATCTCATTTTCTTCTCTTTCAGGCGTTTGTTGGTAAGTTTATCCAAATATGATCAAATTCATAATCCACTTTATTAAACTCAACCAAACACACCTTCACAATGAATTAATCAAGTTGTTCAGATCTTAAGTTTATGCCATTACATTCATTATCACAAGAATGTGATGCTATAAATGCCTTGCAAGAATTATTGCTATACACATGAAAACTAGTACACAGGTCATTTTCCTTTGTGAGGTTTTGATTGCTTTTACTTTTATTCAGTTCTTCCAAAGGGACGATAGTTTTCAAAGGGATGCTTACCAGATTGCACTATTCCTGGCAGTTATTTATTTGGTGGTACAGTTTCTAAGGACAACTTTGTAGAACCATCCGTTCTTTATACCAACTGAACTTGTATCTCTTTGTTCTCCCATATTTTATCATTGTAAAGTGTGATTAACAGCTCATAGTCATCAAGTTGTTTTGTCAAAGTTATAAGTAAATATGTATGTTCTTATTTTTGAGTGTGCCTATAAAAATCAGACAATTCTGTTGGAATTTTTGGCAGGTTCTTTTGATGCTACAACCCCAAAGGACCATTTTGATTATTCTGCAATAAAACAGGCTAACGAATATTCGGGATGTGTGTGATTTTTTTTCAAAAACAAATAAGTTTTACCTCTTATGGGGAAAGCTAAAACAAACCAGAATCAGATTACAACAGAAAGTGGAGAAAATCTACTAAGATTGTAGCAGTAATTGGTATATGGACTATTCTTGTTTAGCACAGCAGGTATAACATAACGAACTAGAAGTTTTAAGATATACAAATAACTTCTGAACTATTCTACATAAATAGTATTATTGTAATACATCTTGAACTTCTAATTAATCTTGTTTAAATGAATTGTGCTCATGCAATAACTGTTACTGATATCATGCTCACTTTTCCTTCTGCTTGTTAATGCCAAGTTCTTACTATTTGGCTAATTTTTTCAATGAACCAAAAATTACTCTTTGATTTCAGTCTAGCTATTAACAATTTAATGTAGAGACCTTGAAGGAAGAAATAAAAGTTGTATGAAATTGCACACATATATATAATTGTGTTAATTAGTATTAAAAAAAGTTAATGAACTCTCACATGTTCAATACTTTTAGAAAGTTGTTTCGGAAAGGATATTTCAAAATAGTTTTTTTTTCTTCCGGATTTCATACTCCAGAAACACACTTTGTTTATGAAATCCCTATTCCAAAAACATCTTTTTCTTACGAAATTCATATTCTGGAAACACTTTTGCTTACGAAACCCTTATTCCAGAATCACCTAAAATCATCAAGGATAATTCTGGTATTTCAAAAGTTGTAGGGGTGCAGAAAGAAAAAAGTAGGGGTGTTGAAAGAAATACCCTTAGTTTTTTTTTAACAAAAGATGATGCATATTGGGCAACTTTATACTGCACCTCCATAGAAGATGAAAAATGACAACTTTAACCATTTTTTCATTGACACCCTACATTTTTTTATTCTAAAATTCTGAATTTTAAAATTCAAATAATACAAAATTGTATTCCAAATTTTAGAATTAGTAATATTTGTCTGCGAAAATATCTTTTGAACTCTTCAGACAATCAAATTATATTCTGATTTTTTTTGACTTAGTAAATATTTCCCCCTTTTATGTCACAAAAACCACTAAACGTAATATTTTATTTTCAAATGTAAACCAAATGTGAATTTAAATAGGATTGATTGAAATTTTGATAACTTGCATTTTTACCCATAAAAAGATCATTTCCATTTTTGGTCTTACATTATTATCATTACTCCAAATATCAATAATCATGGTAGTTAATTTATAAGTTTGACACAAGTCACTATCACAGCATAAGAAAATTAAACTATAATTAAAATAAAATAGATTTTACACAAAGTGATTTTATGATTTAAACAGTCTTTTTTTTTTATGATTGTTGATTGAAGTAAAATGGTAAAAATTTAAAGTTTTAGATGGAAGAATTTTGGACTCAAAACAAATGTTTATGCAATTGTACTTTAAGGGAGTAGAAGTACAATTAAAAGTTCACAAATTATTGCATTAGGTTTGAAAATTCTTGATGGATATCCTTTCTGATAGATGGTACCCAAGCTTGTTTCTTATATTCACAAAATAATCAATGAGCATGTTTATAAACTAAGCATTCAAGGTGTAATTTGATTACCACTTCTTCAATCACAACAAATGACCATTACTCTGTTTCAATATGTGATTAAGAAAATAAAACTTATCTCTTACTTTACAACAGGTGGGAGAGTAGTGCAATTTACTCAGCAAAAAATTGTGGATCTTATAAGATGCATAGTTTACAATAAACTATTTTTTAACATTTTTCCTATGCAGCAATAATGCAATATCATCAGAAAAATGATATTGTGTCCTTTAGAACATTATGCCTTTCTCTTTTGAAAAAATTATACAAGGAGGTAATTGAAAACAACTTAGAAATCTCTCCCCTATCCCACTTCTTTCTTTATGTACTCGAGAAATGGTTAATTTATTCCAATGAAGCTTACCATCAAGGAACTATGTTACAGCAAAATGAAATAAATACCATCCCTCGATTACACTGTTGATTTAAGAGATTAGCATTGTAATAAGCATCATTAAGAGCGTTAATACACTTCCAATTAACATGGTGGAAGCTGAAGAAAGATCATGTGCGCTCACTGAATATACATTTCCAGTCTTATCATCCTTCACTTTGATGCTGGAGGAGCCTAAAGAACCAACAACACAATGCAAAAGTCATCTTCTATTACATGTTTGTTCATCAAGTTTATCAGTAAAAGACAATGCAAGGGTCATAATGAATTGGAAGAAACAATCCCAGGTGATATCGGTTGGAGATGTCACATCGACTAAAGATTAAGACATTTCATAATATATAAGTGAGTACAAACCTCACCTTATAAGCTGATTTTGTAAGGTTGAGTTTGTCTTAAAGTTCATTTCTTAATAATATCATTGGTATAACCTTAATAAATTTAGCATATAAATAAGAGGGTACTCACAATTGTATTCAGCCCATCCAATGGTCATGTTTTCAAGATCATATACAACTAACTTGTTTGATAACACCAAATCTGCAATAGGAAACAACTTCATGTAAACAAGTGATAGTCATTCAATGACACTAATTTCCAAAATGATCAGAAATTTTGAATTACCATTGGTGAGGTCAGGTCTATTATCAAGTTTTACCAAACAGAAATAAAGGTACAATAAAAGGAACATACAAACATAATCTGAAAGTTACACAAAATAGCTAACATATAACAGAAACAGACTCTTCAGCTAACATCATATACAAGTTCTTAATTTAACATAAGAGATATTTAAGGACGGAATGGACAAATCAAAACCATAATAACAAGTGAATAGATTAAAATATTAGTGAATCATAATTTCAAAATTTACCTCCAAGAAGAATTATGTCGTGTCCATCCTTAGTTTGGGCCATACTTTTTTGCCAGCCAACACACCACATGTTTTCCTGAGGACAATGACACTTAAATTTATAGGTGTAGTCAAAAGTGAGGTGAAGATAAATAAACAAATTAATTTACAAGTGCAGGGTGTACAAACAAAGCACCTAGTAAATTTAATTTCCAAGAGGGAGAAATCAATTCAGGCAGTAATAGATTAAACTTTATGGTATAGTTTCCATATGAAAATAAACTTGTATATGTTTGACTGGTTAAACATTCATCAAATTAGCAAATATATACATATACAATACAACAACTTATTCAAATTCCACTCACTTTAAAGAGGAATAGGTAATCATGAGGATAAGCTGTCAGAGTAAGCCCCTCCTCGAAGGTAAACTTGACAGTTGGAAATCCCTTGTCAATACTGCAAAATTACAATGGTCAACAAGTTAAGAGCTGCATATGCAAGAAAATTGATGTGAAATCGTTGCCTTCTTGAACTGGTGAAAAATTTACTTTGAGAATACATTGTTTATATTCAGAATACCATCTGAACAATTTGTGCTCAATTACTATTTCTGTATTATAAGACTATCTCATCTAGAACAATTGATATATACTTCTAGTCAAGTGGAACAATCACATAAGAGACTATTTGTTTGATGATCATTCAACCATTGCATATACCAAAATATTTGATTACTAATATTATCAAGAGAGAGAGAGAGCTAAGTATTTTTTAAGATAAATTTCAATGACAACCTGACATCAACATGCTATATGGATCAAACAACCAAGAAAATAAACCTCAGTATCTCCCACCCCTAAAATTATGGCAATGCTTAGTATATGCCAATCAAACAAATGACAGATCAAATAAAAAGGTCATCACACCTTAATATTGGATACTTATTTCAAAAGAAAACTGAAGCAAAATAAAGTCACAAAGATGAGTACATACTTGTCATCAAAACGGAAACATGTAAATTGATCTTCAACGAGATATAATTTCATTCCAGACTGTGGTGCCAAAACCTACCACAAAGAATAATCATGAGAATTCAAGTGGGAAAAATTGATTTACTTAGCTGTTAAAATTACTCTTACCTTCTCCAATAGTTGCTCATAAACTGTGGGTGGAAGATAAGCCAGGGTTGTACCACTATCTATAATTGTTCCCCTTCCAGTTGTAAAATCAAATATATCTGTGGGTAGTTGTACAGTCTCCCCACCAACCTCCAAGTCCTTCAAAATCACATTGTAGTGTGCCCTAAAATAGTCAGTAGACTACAGTTAGAACATAATTCCAATACCAAAACTAAACTTGATATAAAATACATTAGAAGAATCTGGTATAACATCTGCAAGATAATATGCCAGAGCTCTCAGAAAGTTTTGTTTCATTGCTTATATAAGAGATTTCACAATGAATCCACCTTTGTAAAAGATGAAGAAAGCCTTACTAGAATAAAATATGCAAAAAAATAAAACTTTATTCAGTGTATGGATCAATTTGCCCCTCAAGTGGACCACGAAAAACAAAAGGACTTATATATCTCACATTTACAGTATTTTCATCAATTGATCAACTTTATACCATAATCATAAGGTTTTTTTGCTAAATATATCAAGACAATAAAGAATTCAGAAGTCAATAATAGTCTTCAGTAATATTGCATCTATGAAAAACTAATCGGAAGTTAAACGTAAGTACCCTTATCATTCAATATATTCTACACTAATCCATCAAATTACAGTTATCAAGGAATAAAACAGATCAAATACAGTTACAAGAAATAACATGGTATGGGATCAAAGACGATTCTGCAGTACATACATTTTTGGTACCAATGAAGTTTTGTTAAATTTTGGCTCCACTACTTCCCCTATGGCAAATATTCCTCCTCCAGTAAAACTGTCAAGGCAGTGTGAAAATACCCTTTTCACCTTTCCAGCTGCAGCAAGCTGTGAAAGCACAGACGAATTTGCTTGTCCTAAACCAATTATTCCATCAAGGGATTCATCAGAACCTGAACTTAATGTCCCAGATTGTCTAGCTCCGCACCTATCAACAAGTGAATATTCAAAAAGACATTAAACACAAATGGAACAATGACCTTTTTCTTTATGTATTTACCAACCTAGGAAGCAATATTATAGTTCCATGCAAGAAAAAAAAAATACTTTGAAACTCCATCCCCCAAAAATAAAAAAAGGAAGCCTAGTGCTATAAAGACATTTAGCACTCCAACTGTTGTGCTTGCACACACCAATGCTCCCATTTAGCCCAATAATTAAGTAAATAAATTTAAGACATTATACTCGAGATTCCCCAAAGAAAATCTAGTAAAAACAAACAAATGTGTCTATAATGGAAACTATCTAAACAGAAAAAAAGCAGTTAACAACGGTTTACAACAGAGATATCCTATTGAGGCCAACAATATTTGACTATATATCACCAACAAGCTTGTAGTTTAATTGGCATAACATAAGGTCAAGGTGTGAGGATGTCAAAGGCTCAATTATCTGTCAAGTAATACTCACTCAATTATGCATGTGCTAAATGAGAAGAACTATAAATTGGACTCACCCAAAAATCACAGTGCTATTTTCCGGTACAGTTTTGAGATCACCACTGGCTCGGTCGAATGTAAGATAATCCTTCACATAGGATCCAGAGGTCGTACTTCCATCTCCATAAGTTATGCTGTATGGGCAGGACATGTCTTTTGTGCATCCAGAAATAGGACCATCATATGTGGAAGTGCAAAAGTCATTGTCACAACCAATCATAGTTGAACTTTTGGATGCCTCAGGGTCGTAGAGGGTTAAGTCCATCTGCAACATGATAATAATATAGTAAAACCTACATTGGCAAGTCCAATAGCTCTGATTCATGTAGAAATGAAACAGATATGCATTATGCATTCTACCATAAGAACTTTCAATATGCATGAATGTTGAAGCTGTAAATTGAGTCTAGATACATACACCAAGACCGCTTTTCTTAGGACATGTTGTGCAGCCAACACAATTCACCCACAGAATGTCACTCCCTGTATCAACTTGTACATAGAAGTCCTTCACAGGAGAGCCAATCCCAATTTTGGTATAATACAGCCTGAACAAATTACACAAGCAAAATCAAACACCCAAATAGAAAATGGTGACAACCTTCAAAGCATGCAACACACAAACCACACATAATCGAGAAAAGAAAAGAAAAACTTTGCATGTGAAAAACAAAAGATAAAGAGAATAAAGAGGAGGGAAAGAAAACCGACCCATTTGAATTGGCACGACCATTGCCACCAAGAGGGACATCAACGGCAGAGAGAAACCTTCCTCGACGAAGAGCATCATGATCTTTGAGAGCAGCGAGGTTTTGAATGGGGCCTTTGAATTTGCGTTCAACAGGGAAAGCCAAATTGGCATTGGCGACAGAACAAAGTTGCAAAACAAACAACGCCACAAGGAAAAGCGTCAATCTTTGTGTAAGATCCATCATTCGAGGTAAAGGGTAGCTTCAAGAAAAAGCAACAACGAAGAACAACAACACGAAACAATAGACTAATTCAAAAGCATTGCCGACCCAGATAGAAAATAAGGGTCGGTGAATGAAACAAAGAAGTGGGATAGGGGAAGAATGGAGAAACAAACAAATACAAAAGAAACGACTCAGCTTTGATAAACACGGACAAATGCAAGAGAGAGAGACAAGGAGAGAAAAAAGAGGAAATCTTTTGCGGTTTCAATGGTAAACAACACGTCTTGAACAGCATATTTAGAATATATATGTATATTTTAAAAGCCTTAACCATAAATAAACAACGTTGTTCATTGTCCTTGTACATTTAACAACGTTCTCTTATTTTTGGTTTTTTCTTTGTTTTGCTTTGTTCATTTTGTCTCTTCTGTTTCATCTCATCATCTTCTTCTTCTTTCTTTCCTTCTTTGCTTCTAATCCAATTTTCAGCATCACTACTTTTTCTTCCAAACACGCCCCATTGATTCACCCCATTTTTGGAACAAAAGATAAACATAAATCACACGCATGCATGATGCATCTTCAACTCTCATTTCATGCCACACCATCCATGCATCACCTTTATCATAACGTATATTTTCTTTTTCCTTAATCTGCATTATTTCTTTTTCTATTATTAAATAATATTTATATGGACCAACTTTCATGATCACATCATATTTGTGAATTAATTGATACAATCTTTTTTTAGTTTAATTAGTTAAAACATTAAAATCATTATTGCAGTTTTCTTACAACCAAGAAGCGTAACGCACCCTCCTCTTACTAGTTTTGGTTGTGGAAATTATATTTAGGCAATATTAAAAATAAATATTGTAACACGAAAAATATATTTAACTATTTTTTAATACTGATTTTCTAATATATTGTTTTATTAAATTATATAGCATTTTTTTTCATCAGAATTATATCTGTATGCATCTCAATATAAAATTCTGAGTTTTGATTTTTTAATGGACAAAATTATAATTTTCTATATTTCCAACAGTTGAGAATCAAATCTTCGTTGTCGTGTTGATTAATTGTATATTTAAGACTTAAACACGAAGTTAAATTAAATTAAATGTAAGTCATTGAAAGAGCTTACGTTTTTTTAATAAAATTCTTATTCAATAAAAGCATTAATTATTACAGTGTTATTTTAATAAGCGCGTGAAGTTCTGAGTTGTTTTTGGATCAATTTTCTTCCTAATTTTTTTTCTTAAAATATAAATAAATTAAATTAAATATATAAATCAGTTTCTAAATTAGTTTTTATTATTAATAAATAATTTTTAAATTGATATCTAATTAATTATTAAAGATTGTTCTTAAAAGATTAAAAGATTTAGAATTTAAGTAATTAATAGTTAAAATTTTGATAGCTAATTAGATATTAATTTAAAAATTATTTATCAATAATAATAAAAATTAATAATTTTTTTCTTCTAAAATACTCTCTAATTTAATAATTCTAACAACTAATTATTATTTTTTTTATTTATTTAATGATTTTTTTTGTGATATCTATAAAAATTAATTATTCTTTTAATATATGATTGGTGTATAGAGTTGTTTCACACGTGTTAGAACAAAAGTATATAAATTCAATTTTTTTAAATAGCTCTACTTTTTTAATAAAACATTACTTTCATTAAAACATAAATAATTAATGTGAAATTAAATTAGAAAAAAAATAAATTAATACTCGTTATAAGGTGCAAACGTTAGTTAATTTGAAACTTGTTAATGACTAAAATTCCGGTTATTGTGAAAAAAACGTAATTATACTAAATGCACCTTCATTCTTACGTATTTTAAAAATTATCTTCTCATTATTCATTAATTAAAAACACACATGCTCATAATATTTAATTGAGGGAAAAGAAATATAATATTTTGATAATTTTATAAAAAAAAAAAACTTATTTAAAACATCATCACTTTTTTTGGTATTGTTTGGGAGAGGGTGAGAGTAAAACCAGGAGGAAAGGAAGGAGAAGAGAATGAAAAATTATGTTATTTGAATTTATAAAAAAAGTGAGAAAATGAGTGAATTTAGGTGGAAAGATATAAGATATAAGTGATGTGATTTTATATAAAAATAATAATTATATTATTTATTCATTTACTGAAATATTTTTATCTTAAAAAGAGTTAAATTAAAATAAAGATAAATGTTTATATCTAAAGATTGAAATATATATTTATATATTTTAGATAAAGAATTGTAAATAAGAAAATAATTTTTTTTACAACCAATTGTTGGAGATCCCACATCGACTAGAGATTAGAGCCTTTAAGTGTATATAAGTGGGTGCAAACCTCACCCTATGAGCCGGTTTTATGGGGTTGAGTTAGACTTAAAGTGCACTCCGTAATATGGTATCAGAGTCATTTCAAACCTATCCTAGCGAGTATTTGTTGGCCTTATTAGGCCACCCGCTATCGGGCCGTTATGAGGTTGAATTAGGCTTAAAGTCCTAACACCAATAGTATATCCTCAAATATCCTCAATAGGCTAGAAAATAGTATATTAATTCATTTTTAAAAAAAATCATATCCTCAAATTTTTAAATAATTTTAATTAAAATTAAGAATAATGTTTATTAAACAAAAGTTGGTATTTTGTCATAAATATTTTCTGCCTATTAATAATAATATAAAGAAAACTTATTTTGAAAACAATTTAATTCAAATTATTATAAAATAAAAAAACAATACCTTAACAAGATCTTTTTTATAATAATTCAAAAATTTATAATAATTTCAACTTATCATAATAATAAATATAATATACATACCATATATTCAAAAAAAAAAAATCAAATTTCAATCATATATTTCCATCCGTTATAAAAATAGTAAATTAAGATCATGTAACATTAACAACCTCCTTAAAGCAAATTACAAATTATGAATGAAAAACATTTTGCAATTTAATTGTAATATAAATCACAACATATTTTTGGAATTTCTTAACCATGCAACCTTCCTAGTAAAATCTAAGATTTCATGCAAATCTACCATGTCATGTTAAATCTCTTAATATTTAAGTTAATATGAAAGTAATCATACCATGATAATTTATTAACATACTATATGAATAAGGGTTGTGCTAAAAGTCCATTCCTGTGACTAAATTTTACACAAAATGACCTATAATCTATTATAATTATTATCAAAGAGTTTAATTTATTCAAATTCTAGTCGATTAATTATGTTAGGTTTCAAATAATACAAACACAGGCATGATATAGGTATGATCGATTATGGACTCAAACCTAATATGTTCTTGAACGAGGCAAGAGAATGATTTGAACCACTTCTCGATCAGTCGGTCTTCACTTTTTTCCTTCCTCTCACAACGAACTCCTCACTCTTCCTTCGTTGTTCTATCTCTCGTCCTCGAGAACTCCAAGCTCGGATGGTACCTGCAAAATGTACTTTGACGCTTAAGTGAGAATTCGGTATTCGACACTCAAAACTCTTAATATTGTATGAAGACGTACTTGATTCTTGGAATTTATGCTTATTTATATGATTGTCACGAGTCCTTTGTTATTAGACCGAATTAGGGAGTTTGGTCATGCTTAAAAGTATATTACCTAGTTGCTTGTTCACTGATTAGTCTCGTTAATCTTATTTAGGCGTAATAATTTTAGAGATGTCGGTCGGCTTGAACCGGGTGCCGAGTCATGGTCTCGGTTGTGTGAACTCTACCAGTACATAATCAATTATAATCCCTTCATTTAACATAACAACGTTTCCAGTACTTCAAATGCATGTAACATGCCCAAATCAATGCTTATTTGAAATAACCACATTATCATTCAACCACACACACTATCCAACATTTATTTAAAAAAACTCAAATGAATCTACACAATCAAAGCTCAACCTTCATAAACTTACAAAGCTTATGTCTTTTGCAGTGGTACCTTTCATTCTCAAACTAATATAACTTTCTTCATGTTCACCTCATCCTCTACACTTAAAAAAAATACCATGTTTGTTACCTCCCTACTCAACATCAAGCAAGGAAAACTAAATGGGACAACAAGAAAGCTTACCTCCAACTCCAAGGGTACAACTTTGTCTCCACACAAAAATGACCTCTTTTCTTTTCCCACTCACTCTCCTCCTAGCCATATACAACCTCCTACATAACCATGTGAACTCACTATTTGTTTAGAAAGATCACAAAAGAATCTCTTCACTTTACTTATTCACACAACAACTTCTCTTTCTTTGTAGGTTAAAGGCTTTACCTTACACCTATCTCATATAATATACACATATTTTAAAATCTTAAGTCACATCCAAGAATGATCACACTATCAATCCAACAATGCTCTTCATTTCTATAGTAACCATTTAACAAACATTAAGAGCACATCCAAACTCCTTTTATGGAAAACCAACTTTCACCAATTTCATGCAAACCACACCCACATTGATACTTCAAATTCCCATGCAAGGATGCAATGGTAATTACACAATAATAAGTAATTTTTTCATGCAAATCACCACATTTCACATGGAATGCTTCTCTCATTTCTCATATTCCATTTATTTCTTTGCAAATTAGTTGAAATCCTTTCATCAAAGGTGTTACAATAAATCCCCAATCTCAGCCTTCAAATTCTCATACATAGTACAACAACTTTATCAAAACAGTGTTAAAGTTGAATTTATATGAAGAATAAGGTTGTATTCAATTAATAAAGTATAAATATTTTATTTTAAAAATACATGCTAGAATAACAAAGTATATGATACATTACTTTATGCAGCAAGCATGCTGAATACTTTTATTTTGTTTGCAATGAATTAAACATTGTTTTTCCTAACAATAACTTTTATTAAATAAAATATAAATAATTACGAAGAGTTACACGCTAATTTTGAAATGGACATGATTATCTCTCAAGAAAAAAATTGCACAAGTAAATTTAAATTTGTCAATGTTACTTATATAAGAAAATGAGGAAAAACCAAAATACAATCACAATTAGTCTTACAAAGTTTAATTCACATTTAATTTATGTAAAATAATTTTAAGAATATAAAGTGAAATTTCATATAAAAAATGAATATATAAAAGATATTGAAATATTTTATTTTAATATGATAAAAAATAATTTAATATAAAAAGTTTAGTTTTATTACTTTTATTTGAAGTAATTCAGTATATTCAATAATGATCAGGTATATTTATTATAAAATTAAGATTAATATTTAATTATTGTATTTTGTTTTTTAAATTTAACTTTTTTAGTAATTTCAACCAAATTAAAATTAAAATTTTTTATTTTTTTATATTAAAAACAAAATATTTCACCACTTCACTCTTTATTTCAAATAAAAATAAAAATATTGCAACTGCAAAACCTTTATGTTTCTGGAATGGAGTAAATGCTGAAGTTTCAGAAGGAGATGAAGGATCTTACAAAGTTCTTCATTGCTCAGCAGTTTCTTCTCAATGCCCTAGATTCCTCTTCTCACTCGTCAAATCCCTATTCCAAGGTCTAATTCGTTACTCTTTCTTTTTTCTATTTCTGCATCACAGTTTCAATTGCATCAGAAATTTCAACATAGCGTCTTTGTTTTTGTGTGGATTATAGATTTTTTTTTCGATTTTGTGATCATTTATGTGGAGAAGGAGAACTCCCAAATGCAGAATCAATGACGTTTTTGTTTTTCTCTGATCCAAAAAATCAGAAAAGGGTATTTTGGTAATAACTGTAAAATACTAGACGTGCTTGTTTGTTCCAACATCACTGTGGCTGCTCTGCTGAGTTTACCAAAACAACCCTCATTCTGAGATAGCAACAATATCATACACAAATCACAAGGGCAATAATGTCTTTTCGTGTTGAACCTCCTCCCCTCCACATGCACTCGCTATATGTGAGATGAGTTCTTTCCCCTTTGGCATTGGAACTCCCAGCTAGCACCAATGGCTCTGAATGTTTGTGTCTCTCCTAACCCTAAATGGGTTGCATCTTCTTCCTTAGATAGTGGTTCTTCTTTGAGACCTTCACTTGGGTCTTGTTTTGGTAACTCAAATATTGCTAATGTGAATCTCAACTTGAGTACTAGAACTAGAAGTTTGAGTTTGAGGAGAAGTGTTGGTGTAAGATCTAGTTTGGAAACTGCAGGACCCACAGTCACAGTGGGACAAGTCACTGAGGTAAACAAGGACACCTTCTGGCCGATTGTTAAGGCTGCCGGGGATAAAACCGTTGTTCTAGACATGTACACCCAATGGTATGTTAATTATGTACAGTTGTATATCATGTGATATATATATTGTTATAGCTTATAACCACGTGCTTTTCTTTTTTATAATATTGTCATATTTTATGGTGGATTGGATTATAATTGAAGAAAGAATCATGCTTTACATCTGTTTGTAAAGCTGCATGTGCTGGCTCTCTCTTAGCTGGGAGATTCCTTGGTAAACATTGTTATGGTTAGCTTTATGCTGATTTTGTCAAGACCCAAGATCATGGTTGGTATCACCTAACAATCAGTGATTTAGATGAAAAGGGGGCAAGAGTAATGAAAATCACTTTGTTGTATACACTGCCTTGGTACAAACAAAAATGTGAGGTATGAATTGGAAATTGGAATGGCATTCATTTGCATTAAAGTGAATTTCCCACTCTACCGAGAATGAATTATCCTAACATGGTGTGTGATTGGAGCAATCTTAGTCTTTAACATGGTTGCACTCATAGTAGGTCTTGAATTGTGCAGCTGGGACGTCTTAAGACAAATAAAAGTTTAGCTAATAACAGTTTGCATATATTTTGTGTGACTTGGTTAGTGTTTTATTAAATTCTTGTTCTATAAGCCCTTTTTCTCTCTTCTGGTTTTTAATTTTTTGTCCTGCCTTCAGAAATATGCATAAGCTAGCGTTTTTTGACCAGCACCGTGCATAATCAATTGTAGATCAGACTTAGATTCCCTCATAATATATCTCTGAGCAATTTTCAAAGTATTGTAAGTACCTTAATGGGGATGGTTCAAGATGAACTTCAGCCAAGGTCACACCCCGCGAACAAAAAGTTCATATAATTAAGTGTGAGAGAAATAGTATTTGTTTCATGAAGTGAGGGTTCATTTTAGAGGGAAAAGTTAGATGCTGTAACCAAGAAAGTGAAGATAATAGGTTTAAAGAACTGCATAGTTTATTATAAATGTGTATGCAACTTTTCACAATATTTATTAATTGATTTAACTATCAATAGTTATAACTTTTTGCTTTTGCCAACTTATCACGATATTTAGTGTGGATGCTTTCCAGTCCAACATTGCTGGAAAGCTTCTAAGTTGGCTTTAGACCAACAATTGTGTGTCAAACTTTTTAGGATTTATGTGCTTTGCAAAGGCCTATACATGTGTTGTACTATGGAGCTGTCTTTTGGTATATTAAACAAATGGTCCCAAATCAGGTCACTTGTATTAACTCACTGTCAACTAGCTTTGCCTGATTTAGCTTGCATAATGAGTGTACTTATTTTTTTATCTCCACAATGTGTACAAGAGTGAATTATACATGAAGTTTTATGGTGATGTTGTTTGACCAAAATAGTGATCAGCTTCAGAGCAAGTTTCTTTGGTAATGATAAACTGGTTGGGTAACAAAACAACATAAGCAAAAACAGAGCTAATACTAAAGCTTAACATTAAAATCTTTGGTTAATTTGTTTTTGTTATATTCTCTGGTACGGTACTGCAGGAATGTTTGTTTTTAGAGTCTTTATTTTATTTTCACCATGTTGAAGGTGGGAAGTATTTGGCTTTTTCAATAACTCAACTTGAAAGTCTTGTTTAGGTTGATCCTTTATGACATTGTTACCCTTGCTTGTTGCCAACTGAATATTTGGACAATCTTTGATATAAATTTATGATTTTTTTCAGGTGTGGCCCTTGCAAAGTGATGGCTCCAAAGTTTCAAGAATTATCTAAGAAGTATGAGGATGTTGTCTTTCTAAAACTTGATTGCAACCAAGACAACAGGGTATGTGCCCAATTCAAAAAAATATTACCTATATGAATCCATTTAAGAATCGTGATACATAGGGATGAGATTAAAGTACATGTTCATCCTTAGTTTATGTATGAACATATTTTATTGAGCATAGGGTTAATCAATACTTTCCTTAACAAACGTGGTATAATTTGTTTAATGTTTGTTGGCAGCCATTGGCAAAAGAGCTGGGGATTAAAGTGGTTCCCACTTTTAAAATTCTGAAGGACAACAAGGTTGTAAAAGAAGTTACTGGAGCTAAATTCGATGATTTGGTTGCTGCCATTGACAATGTTCGATTGAGCTAAGAATATAAGTATTCTCTTTCTGTGTAAAAATATTATGCTTGACACCCTTTGTAAGTATTCTATGCAAATGTAAGATGATGAGGAGTGGAAGATGATGAAATGCTATCATGTGATTGTTGTAAGCTAATTGTTTATTCCCTAACGTTGTCTTTGTAAGTGGGTGAGTAATATTCACCCAGATGGATTTTAGGGAACGTGTGTTCTTCTGTGTTCTTTGTATCTGTGCAAAGGGAGAAGAAAGAGAAAGTCACTTATACATTTGTGAGAATACAAAAGTACTCTTGAAACATTTGTGAGAAGATAGATAATAGACTGTTATAAGTTATAACATAATCAATTACAATATAATAATAATATTTTAAATAATAATAATCAAAATAATTTATTAAATAATAATATATAAAAGTAATAATAATAAGTTAATAATAAAAAAATTAAAAAAATAATCAAAATAAATTTATAATAATATTTACAATATTAATTTAATTTAACGAATTTTCATATATTTTTATATGTGTGTTAGATAATTTGTAATTTTTTTTTCAATTGATTTCATGAATTGTACAAGAATACTCCTTTAATGAAACGTGATCATATGATTTTTTTTTCCGTCTAATTATTTTTATATAACTCTTTTTTCATCATAGTACAATTCTATATTTAGTATTATTATTTTTATTAATAAGGCATTGAATTTTTGCATCAATTTCAATTTATTTTATTAAATTTTTAAAAATTTATAATTTAACTTGAATCTTCTACAATTATTTCTATTTTAATTTTATTTATTTTTATCAAAATTTATTTTCAATAATTTTTGTCAAATAATTTATATTTTTTTTCAACTCAATTCATGGATTCGAGAATAATGTTTTAATAACAAATGAGTTTGGCATATAAATAAATAATTATATTTTATTTAAATTATTTTTAATATTAGGGTGAAATTGTAATATTACAATATTTATAATAAAAAAAAATTATCAATCATACCTATCACATCAATCATCAATTCTTATAAAAAAAATTCTCATTTTTCTTTACTCTTCACTTTTTTTTTTTTTCTCTTAATGTAAAGAATTCTCTTCTATGCAGATTCTCACTATATCATATCATTTTTTACCTACACCCACCAACACTTTGTGAAATGCCCTTTGCGTCCTTAATGAATAATGTAAAATGTCTATTGTATCCTTAATGAAATAAAGCATAAGTTTCCGCTGCACCAATGCATTTCCCTACAACAACCCTTAAGCACCTAAGGCACAACGACACCCAACACACACCACTCACTGAGTTTCTAAGGCACGACGACAGAGAGAAGGCGAAGAGCTGTAGTTTACGGAGGAGGAGAAGAGTTGTGGTTACGGGAACTAATACGCAGGGCACTCCCCCATTAAACTGATGCACTCATCTGTAAATTGTGCGACTTTCGGATATCTATATCCAAAAGTGTTTTTCTTTTTCGAACGTGCATATCCGGAGCCATACCGGATGCTTATGTTCGGAAGGTTATAGTTAATTTTTTTCCTCCAGATATGGATACCGTAGACGTTCTGAATGTGAAAATCCATAAGTTTAAGGATTTTAGATGATTTTGAATGATGAAATCTAGAAGTCAGTTAAATGTGTTTTTTTTTCAATTGATGATAAATATGTTGACCGTTTCAGATGCTAATATCCGTAAGTATGTAACTTTCGGATATTGCCATACATGAGAAAATATATGACTAAGAGTAAAATTGGGTTTAAAAACTTATATTGGTTACATAAAAATTAAATGATAGGGTGGATGAAGAAATTGCCTAATTTCTTTTCCAAAAAAAATCATATCCCAATTCAAAATAAGTATAAAGAAAGATACTCAATTATCAAAAGTTATGAACTTGGTGGTGTCTATAAAGTAGGATCATGAGTATCTTTTTGTAATAACATAAAAATGTTTGGGATAATTGTGGGTATTGTGGTATACTAATACTATTTTTTTAATAATTCATATCCCACCATAGGTTCTTTGTAGTAGTGTACCAACCCTTTAACCCTCGTGTGGTGGGTTCATATATTATTCTCAAATTGCATTATGACGCACATGGCCTTAATTCCCAATTAATTTTTATCATAATTTCTCCTTTAACCTAAAGTCATGCTTCAATTTAAAGTGTACAAAATAAGACAGCCAGAAAGACTCTCTTTCTATTAAAAAATTTAGAAAAAAAGTAGTAAAAAGATACCACATGTCAATTTTTTAGATATTTATTTAAACATAATGAAATAATAGTAATAATATTATATTATTTATCCTTTTCTCTTATTTATTTTTATTTTTCTTTTTCTCACTTCAAATCATTCAATTAAAAAGAACAATAGTTGTTTCCACTTTATACGTGTTCACCTCTATTGAGCTTATCTTTTGTGTATCATATATGTGATTGGAAAAAAACTAAAAAAATTAATGAGTTTAGAGATTAAAAGTATTGTGAATGAATTTTATTATATAATTGTTATATATTTATAGAATTTAACAGAAATGTGTTATCAAAGTTCTCACATTATTCAATACTTTCTTATAGTGAGTTAATTAATTATTGTATTAAAAATATAATTAAATTTATTATAGTACAGAGAGAGAAGTGAGATCATATTAGATTAGCCTAAGTTTAAACCAATGCTACACTTTTAGTATCTTCAATTATATCATTATTTTAAAAAATTATAATTAAATTGAAAATTCCTATCACATAAATTATATATATTAACAAGTTATGCATTTTTTTATATAGTGTATACTTTTTTAAAATATACCAAAATCTGAATTATTTAATTTATGTTTATGTTTCATTATTGTTATAATTATTATTTTTTCTATATGTAAACATTAATGTTACATTAGAGTAATGTATCTCCTTTCCCTTTTCTATATATAATTATAATAGTAAATATATTTTTTATGTTCATTGATCGTATGTATGATCTGATTGCATTAGTAAGTATGATATTTATGATGTATAACTTTTTTGGAAGTTTAAACTCTTTAAGAAATCATTAATAACACATTTTTAAAATATATTATATGTCTATTTAAGGTTATAACATTAATAATGTTTTAAAACCATGAAATACAAATTTAAAATTGTAATTATTAATTTTTTTCTTTGTTTTGTATTTGATATGTTTTTTATTGTTAATAATAGTTTTAAATACACAATACAAAACATTTACATTTTTTTTTATAAAATGTTAAAAATGATTTCTTTCATTTCTATGAACGAAATGATTAACTAGAAATTGAATTTGTGAGATGCTTCAGATGTGAAAAGAATGACGTTCTGGTCTTCTGGAAGTTTGAACTAGTTTATCGTCTTCACTTAATGACTCCTCCTTATTTATATTTTCAGTCTAGAACTTAAAGATCAAATTGACTTCTTATAGAAAAATACCGGAGATAGATTCAACTATACCCGCTACCAAGACAGACAAACATGACTCTTGAGCCTTTTGTTCATCACTTGAAAGAGATTCAAAATAACTTTACAATATTAAATCTTGATAAATAGATCTAGAAGTAACCCATTTGACAGTTACTAATTTAGGACTTGTTACATTAGTTGCATATTTGAGATGAAAAAATCCTTTTAAAAGATCATAATTTTCAGAAGACAATGGGTCCTTCTTTGTGTAGTAAATAATATGATTCATGAACATCCTCAAAAGATAATATATTAGTAAAAGTATCATCCTGAAATCCTGAACCATCCTCGATATCTTTAGCAGATTTCTTAAACCGTTAACTAACAACTTCAACAAGGTTATCAAGATCAATAATAGTTTCCTTAACCTCCACCACCCCTGCATTACGAACATGTAAATCATATATTTATACATCTACTGCAGGATTTTGTTTCTTTGTGACACCAATCACTTTCTTGTGAGAGACATCATTAGTTTCTTTGGTCCGGAAAGTCACAAGTTTATACAGCAGGTTTCGACGACAGTTTGACAGTGTTATCGAGGTTATCAAGATGTCTTTTGCATTTAGAAATATTATGCACTATTATTTTGCATAAAGAGCAACATGCAAACCACTTATCAAATTCAATATATGTAATAAAAGCAAAACCAGATATTTTCACCAAAATTTGATTAGACTAAGCAAATAATATATCAATATTAATTTTATTCATGATGTCGTCATCAAGAAAAAAATAAATATCAATCGATTGCCAATATTTCATGAAAGAATGGTAAATCATGCTCCAACGCTGAGTTTAATAAAAGATGGCACAAAATCTCTCTTTCAAACAAAAACTCATTATTCATTAATTAAAAGCATATATACTCATAGCATTTAATAGAAAAAAAAAATAACTACAATATTTTATTAATTTAGAAAAGTATTAAAGGACCATTCATTTATTTTAAACTGTAACTTATATTAATGGTAGCGAGCGAGTATTCAATTATGGTTTATTTACAAAGTACAAAAATAAAAATCAAGCATTCCATTTTAAAAATATATGCTATATTAATGAATTATAGGATAATTACTTTACAACATGCCTGAATAATTTTATTTTTACAATATTAATTTTCTAAACAATAATTTGTTATCTTAATAGGCTGATTCTACATTCACAGCTAAAATATAAATAATTATGAAGAGTGACACGCAAATTTTGAATTGAATATTATGTATCCTCATAATTATCCTGCACACGTAAATTTAAATTTTTTAATGTTAGTTAGATAAGAAAATGAAGACAAACGAAAATAAATCAAAATTATTAGTCTTGCATAAATTTAATTATCATTTGTTCCGACCCCAATTCAAAATATTTTTTTAACTTGAAATTCCATTTCAATTTTATCTTTAAAAAGTATTTTATTAAATTAAAAGAGAATGTATTTAAACTTTTTTTAATTTTACATTGAAATGAATGTAATAGCACAACATTTAATTTATGTGAACTAGTTTTTAAAAAGTAATATATATATATTAAATAGTTTTGTAAAAAAAACTAAAGTGTAAGAAAAAAAAATATTTGAGTTACTAATGTCTGGCTTGAATGGTTTGTGCTGCGTTTACTGTTGTGACTAATGTTCTATGAATGATTCGTAAGATACTTGTCTTAATTACGTGGGAACAATTAATGTTACTCATATTTATTTGTTGCAAAGGGAATGTGTATGCTGATAAGTTGATTAATTTATGATTTATTCATAGATAATCATTTCAATGGTATAATAGACTTCCATATAGTCTGTTATTATAATTCTTTATAAATAGATATAGTTTAGGTATCGTTTTTTTTTAACGTATGAGTTTTGACCTATTCTTCCCATATTTTATTTTATTTTAATAATATTTTTTTTCATGTGATGTCAGATGATTATTGTTATTTGAGGTGTCACTAAGATAGATGTCAAGTTGTATAATGATGACTAACATGATAACTTTTATAATAAAAAAAATTATATTATTAAATAGATAGAAGAGTGGAGGGAAAAAATAGAGGAAGAAAAAGGTAGGTAAATTGGAGAGGGTGAAGATGAGTGCATCAGTCTAATGGGGAAGTGCCACGTAAGAAAGCTGATGCAGAGTAAAATGACGAGAACACCCTGTTGGAAGTTGCGCCTAACAGGAACAGAAAATTTCAGTGATTTGAAAAATGGGAAGAAGAAGAAAGAAGGAAGAAATCATCACAATGCTGAATTCAACGACTTCACACTCTCGCAATCACAACTAGTCAAAATGCGTTTTATTTCGTCAAATTAAAATATTAATAATAATAATGAATCATGAAAATTAAAAAAAGAAAGAAGCAACGGTTATAAATCTGAGTCTGGGAGTTGTAGAAATCAAAGAGTGAAAAACAGAGAAGAGAAAGAGAGAAAGAAAATGTGTGGGATTTTCGCGTATCTGAATTTCAACGTGAACAGAGAGCGAAGGTATATCTTGCAAGTTCTCTTCAATGGCTTGCGCAGATTGGAGTATCGTGGATACGATTCAGCCGGCATCGCCATCGATTCCTCTTCGCAATGCGCTTCCGATGCCGAATTCCCTCTCCCTCATCCTCCTCACGTTTTCCGCCAAGAAGGAAACATCGAATCGCTCGTCAAATCTGTGTACCAAGGTCTAATTCGCTCCTCTTTCTGTTTCCTATTTTCTCCGTCGCGCTTTCAATTGCATCGCAAATTTCGACGTGACGCGTTTTGTTTTTGTGTGGATTGACAGAGGTGGGAGAAATCAAATTGAATTTGGAGGAGCCCTTCAGCACGCACGCCGGAATCGCGCACACTCGGTGGGCCACTCACGGAGAGCCTGCTCCGCGGAACAGTCATCCTCAGACCTCTGGTCCGGAGAACGAGTTCTTGGTTGTTCACAATGGAGTTATCACTAACTATGAGGTAACGATAGTGCACTCTGAATGACCGCCTGTTGATGCCGGTGTTGCTCTGTTTCTATGTGCTTATTACTTTTTGAGATGCTGTGTGTTCAGGTTTTGAAGGAGACGCTGCTGCGGCATGGCTTCACGTTTGAGTCGGAGACTGACACTGAGGTCATTCCCAAGCTTGCGAAGTTTGTTTACGACAAGGCCAACGAAGCTGCGGGTAATTTTTATTGATGAGTTAGTCGAGGTGTTTTTGTTTTTTGGTTTTGAACAATTACATGGGGTTTACAGGTTTGTGGTACGTGTGAATGTGAATGTTGTTGGTGATTAGTAGTTTTCACCTGATGTGGAACTGAAGTGTGATGTTTTGGTGATGTGCATTCTGAAATCCTGTGAGTGGGAAGAAGGTGGAGGTAGATAAGGTTTCTACTATTTTAGTGCTGCGAAGGTTGAAAATTGTGATCGCGGTTTTGTTGTTTTCTTTGTATTGTGGAAAATTGTAGAATGTGACTGATGTGGTCCGAGAGCCCCCAAAAGTCTTTGTGCGGCAACTGTGGTTGCGGCACAGTTGAGGTTATAGACCCCAAAATCCTTTTCTAAGAAGGCTTAGCTTTTTTGGGATAAAGATGCTTTTTCCACTAGGAGGAGTCAGTGACATGAATCATATAAGTTTTCCGCTTTTACATTAAGCGCAATCAAGTTTTAGATTGTGATAACATTTTCATTACAAGCAAATGTGCCCGATGTGGTCACATTTGCAGTTGTTGTAGGAGACTCCAAACACATTGATGTTGCGGCTGAAATCGCAACTCTGAATCCATTATGTTGTCCCTTTGTTCCAAATGTTGATATACTTGCTTCTGTTAGATTTCTAAATTGATTTGCATTTATTCTGTTGGGAATTCCTTATTATTTGTGCTACTCTGATTACAACGGCTTCTCTTAGACTTGTGTGAATATCATAATGGTTTCGGATGATTTTAGCTTGAAATACATTTCCAATCATTTTGCAGATGGTGTTACCTTCAGTCAAGTTGTTTTGGAAGTTATGAGGCATCTTGAAGGAGCTTATGCCCTTATTTTCAAAAGTCCACATTATCCTAATGAATTGATTGCTTGCAAGCGTGGTAGCCCACTGCTCCTAGGTGTTAAAGTAAGTTGAATGCAATTTAGCAAAAAGTTTCTTAAACAATGACCTACATGTAAATTGTTCTTCCAGTGTTTTTTTCTGGCAACATTTGTTCTTTTTTTTTTCTCTTGGATTTGTCAATGATGCTTCTAGTTGCAGAGCCAAAATATCTATTCAGTAACTTAGTATTAATTTTTCATGATTCGTGGACATTTAGTGAAGGTAAAGATTTTGGGATGGACAATGATTAGAATTAGTGCTCTAATTTCAGGAATTGACAGAAAATAAAGGCAATGGTTCAGCATTTGAGGATGACAAATTCCTATCAAAAGATGACAAACCCAAAGAATTGTTTTTGTCCAGTGATGCCAATGCTGTGGTTGAACATACAAAGAAAGTGCTAGTTATTGAGGATGGTGAAGTAGTTCATCTCAAGGTACAGACTGCACCCCCTCTTTTCAATGTTGCACTTGCAAGCCAATGTTTTCATGTATAGTACTTAAATATAGTAATCTGACTAAGGAAAACACTTCCATGACAGTATCTTTTCTTTGTGAAGATTGTTTTGTAATTACTTAGCAGATCACTTCATCTATCCTTTGCTCTCTGGTCTATTCCCTTTTTTGCGTGATTAGATCATTCACTGATACTATATGTTACATATGGTTATAATCACGCCAAACATATTGTTCTTAGTTCTTACATATAAATGGTTGTGCCAGGATGGCGGGGCTTCTATTTTGAAGTTTGACAGTAACATGGGAGAAAATGGGGCTTTTCTTTCTAGAACTTGTTCAGTGAGACGTGCATTATCTGTTCTTGAGATGGAGGTCGAGCAAATAAATAAAGGTCATTATGAGCATTATATGCAGAAGGAAATTTATGAGCAACCGGAATCTCTAACAACCACAATGAGGGGGAGGCTTATACGTCTTGGAGCTAACAAATCCAAGTCTGTTCTGTTGGGTGGGCTGAAGGATCATCTCAAAACAATTAGGCGAAGTAGAAGGATAGTTTTCATTGGTTGTGGTACAAGTTATAATGCTGCTTTGGCAGCTAGACCCATCTTGGAAGAACTTTCTGGTCAGTGCTGTGACAAATCTTTTTATAATTTTTTGCAGTTTACAAGTTTGTCCATTCTTACAATGTTTATTCTATACATTCAATTATAGGTGTTCCTGTTACTATGGAAATTGCTAGTGATCTATTGGACCGGGAGGGACCAATATACAGGGAAGATACTGCTGTTTTTGTAAGTCAGTCTGGCGAAACAGCTGACACTTTACTGGCACTGGAGTATGCTTTAGAGAATGGTGCTTTGTGTGTTGGGATAACAAACACTGTTGGTAGTGCAATAGCAAGGAATACTCATTGTGGTGTTCACATAAATGCTGGTGCTGAGATTGGTGTGGCAAGTACCAAGGTAAATTTTGCATTTAAGGATCGTGTTTTCTTCATTTCATTTTGCATTGTCTTATTATTTGTTTAACCAGTGGTTTACTCATGCGCATTTATAACTATTACAGGCATACACAAGTCAAATAGTGGTGATGGTCATGTTATCTCTTGCAATAGGAGGTGATACAATTTCAAATAAAGCCAGAAGAGAAGCTATCATAGATGGTCTTTTTAACCTGCCAAGTGAGTTTTTGTTGCCCGAGTATATTACAGGAATTGGGTTGGGTGTCTGGTTCATCCTACATGTCCTTTGAGTATAATTTTCAACTGATTCTCAGGTTTTAAAATTAGATTTTCATGACAGGTAAATAAGATCGCCACATGGTTAGGATTTAAATGGATGTAGGTTAATCATTGTTAAAGATATACCGATGATGATAACTTCATTAAATAAGTGTTAATATCAGTCTCTAAGTTCATACCATCTAGTAGAGAACTTTTAACTTATGAAAAACGAGAAGGATGGATTTTTTTTTAATAAAACTAAAAACTGGAATGCATTTGAAGATATTACTTTGTTCCACGCCGGTTTTGTTAATTTCTTTAATGGAATAACAATAATTGTGTAAAAATAGTCATAATGTCATGTGGGTTTGCAATTACGAAGCCCTCGGGAGGCTTGTGGATTGCCACAAGCTTTCTTGGAATGGAGTAACCTCCCCTCCCCCTAAACTTCTATCACAAAAAAAAAAAAAAAATTAGAATCTTCAGGAATTCTAGAAACCTTCCTTCAAGCTAAAAACTATTTTTTATGAGGAATCGTTCAAAATGCAGTACTAAATACCTCATGGAGCTACAGGGAAGTTGTAAAAGTAATCTAATTAACGTGTTGGATTGTAGATAAAGTGAGAGAGGTGCTGAAACTTGACCAGGAGATGAAGGATCTAGCAAAGCTGTTGATTGCTGAGCAGTCTCTTCTTGTCTTCGGAAGAGGATACAACTATGCAACTGCTCTTGAGGGAGCTTTGAAAGTAAAGGAAGTGGCACTTATGCATAGCGAAGGGATACTTGCTGGTGAAATGAAGCATGGTCCTTTGGCATTAGTTGATGAAAATCTCCCAATTGTTGTTGTAGCTACTCGTGATGCTTGCTTCAGGTTGGTTGTGACTGTTGATTAGCTTTATTATCTGACATTAGAAGTTTGATATTGACCATCTTTTATCCTTGACAGCAAACAGCAGTCTGTTATCCAGCAACTTCATGCCCGCAGAGGTCGTCTGATTGTTATGTGTTCTAAAGGGGATGCTTCCTCTGTTTGCCCTAATCAATCTTGTAGGGTAATTGAAGTTCCTCAAGTTGAAGACTGTCTTCAACCTGTAATTAATGTAGTTCCATTACAGGTATGTTTACAATGCATTTTTCTTGTTTTTTTTTATCCTTACAAAGATTTCTTGATATTAGTGTCGAAGATCCTATTATTACTAGTCTGCATATCTTTATATAAAGTAACTCTCCATGTTGACAGTGATTCGTTATTATTTCATGAGCTTCTTAGGTGTTTTCTCTTTTGTTTGAATATAAATATCGATGTCTGAATTTCTCATGTGAATTTTGCAGATTTCTTTCCTTTTTGCTACATAGAATCTTTATAGACTAATCTTCATTTTATTCATTTGCACGAAGAAGGAATATTTGTGTGCCTAATATCACCTCAACAAATTATTTCTTTACGATGCAGTTATTGGCATATCACCTCACTGTTCTCAGGGGATTTAATGTGGACCAGCCTCGTAATCTTGCCAAGAGCGTCACAACGCAATGAAGAACATTGTGGCATATTAGCATATTGTAAATTATTAGGAGATGTAGGCTCACTGCTTGATCTACTTGACAGAATATTGTTTTAAAATGATATTTACATCTTTTAGGTGCATTTAACTTCTTTCAAGTTTCATTAGGCAGAATATTGTTTAACATGATGATTACATCTTTCATCTATTTAATATGCTGAATCTCGGTTGCTTGGGTTGCTATCTCAGTTGCAATTCCTTTATCACAATTGGAATGAGTATGATTTCCATAAAAATAATTTATAGCATGGCCCTGCATTTTTTCCAGAAATGAAACTGAGCGCAAGGAACAATACCAAAACACTTCCATGTACTTTAGGACTAAAACTTATGGAAACATTGTCTTGTTAAAGTCTGAAAGTAAAGTAGTCATGATTTGAGTTCACTGATGTATTCTAAGTTGAATAAAGTGTTGCTACTGTAGGGATGAAGCAGTGATACTCAGGTACTTGTTATGAATTTGTGCCCTAAGAAAACTATCTGATTTTTCACAGTACAGTACAGCTTTTAGTTTTGTAGAGAAGTTATAATTTGTCTTTGAAGTTTGTGATCATTTTAGTTCAATTATTTAAATATGTAACCATGGAACAGTTGTTGAATTTGACAAAAAGATAGTTAGAATTTGATGATCTAAGGAACAGAAAACAAAATGAAACTAAGTTGCGGAAGATATTCACCTAAATTACATTTGTGTAACAACATCAAACGTCTCACCTCATAACACAATTCTACAAACACTTTGTCATTGATTAAAATGTATTAGAAATTACAAATTTTTAAAATTCAGAGTACATATGAAATCCTTGAAAAAAAGTGTTCGTAAGATTTGTAATTGCTGCCACTATTGATACACATTCCTTTTGAAATTCGGCATTACCCCTGCGTCCTATACTAAATTTTGACCTGAATATGCATGTACGATTCTTAAATTGTAGTTATCTTACATTTCTCTGATTTTGATCTGCTTTATGTTTATGTTTTTAGTAATAAAACAAACTATAGTGACTTCTTGATACTATTACACCTGATACTCCTCATATTTTTAGATTAAATAAACTCCCTAATTATAATTTTGTTGAAGACACTATGAAGGTAATCAAAGAGAGAGAAGAAAGAAGCAGCAAGAGTGAGAAGAGATAACAGAAGAATAAAACTTGTATTACACTGAGAAAGAATACAGAAGAAAATATAAGCAAACAGAAAAAATAATTAAATTGTATGCAGAGCACATGCAGAATACATCAAGTAACTTCCTCTCTTAAACTCATGGTTAGATTATCAACAACCTTGAGTTTATGCTTGAATTTTGCAAAATAGACTCTTTAAATTGGTTTAGATAATCAGTTGGAATGTGATAATCTGAACACGTTTCTTCTGCACATGATTTCTGATAGTGTAAATTGATTTCTAAATGTTTTGGATTTTGAATACATTCATTATTAGAAAACCATTACATAAAAACTAATTAATTACTATATTAACTAAAATAGATATTTTAGAGATTAAAAAATTTGTTGATATCTAAAGTGAGTTTTATTATCGATTAATAATTTCTAAATTTGTATCTAATAAGCTATCAAGTTGATAATTAAAACCTTGGTAGCTAATTAGATATATTTAAGTTAGGTAGCTAGGTTTTTCTAAGATACTCTATAAGGGTGTTAAATAATTAGATTGACAGTATATTTTCTTAAAAATAAATCTTCAACATTTTAAATTTACCGTTCTGCTGACTGCTGATCACAACGAAGGAAGAGTGCAAATCATGTATGTTTGGATCAGTGTGTGTGTTTGTGAGGGAGAGAGTGTTTTCAAAGGAGAAAATAAGTTGAAGATCAATTGAAACTCAGATGTTATATTTAGGTGAGCGTTTTGCAAGATTATTGTTGCCTTAGAGAGATATGATGATCATTAAGCTATGAAGAAAGACTATTAGATTCTTTACCATCGGGGAAAAACTCAAAAGTAGTTTGGAAACCTATAGGAGGAATGGGGTTATTGGATAATGGGAATTGTTTTCAAATGGTGAATTTTGATTAGGTTAGAGAGATAAACATTAGTGGGGTATGTGAATGATCTTTTATCACTATGTTGTTTTGAGACAAAAACCAGAAATACTTGCAGAAAATGGCCCAATCACAGCATGAATTGAATCAAGCTGCTAAAAGGAACTGCTATTAGTTATAGTTATGATAGAAGACGCACCTAATCATGTTGTTTTATATTAAATAGTTGAGTCTAACACAAACAATTATATGCACAAATAAAAGACCAAAACACAGATAATAAAACCTTTATATAATATTAGCTAAACCACTCTACTAACCCTACATCCTTTTTGTCTGTCACAGATTTTGAGAACAATATGCTTGCCCACCTCCAAAAATTTTCATCCTTTGTCCCTTGAGACAGTTGATTCATTCAATCAAAGCAGAAAGGAAAAACATAGCACTATACAAGATATATAATATATATATATATATGTATATATATACATATACATATCAATGAAGACCAACCACAGGTACAGAGGGACAGATTGATTTGTATTTGAAATGATGCAATGTTCCTTGTATCTTCTACCAAGCAGCCCTCAGCCGAACACCTTCACTACCAACATTAACCTGAATAAATTGAACACCAAATTATTCACAAATACCCAAATATATTTCACAAACCTAACAAAAACAATCAGAAATTTCACAGCCCAGATAACAAAATCACAGTTTCCACTTACCAGCAAAGACCATGAATTGGAGACACCAAATGACAGAAATCATAAATGTAACCCATAAATTCCACATACACAGATAAAGAAAGGAAGAATGTTTAGAGACAGTTTGATATGGTTTTTAACGTTTGATGTTATTATCTAATCAAAATAGAGTTTTACCTTGATGATCTGTGTAGATTTTTAATACAATTTTGTATCGTGTAGATTACCAAATAGAACTTCAATTTTAACAGGAGAACAACACTAACACATAAAGAAATAAATTAAGTTTAGTCCAATACAAAAACCTCGTAAATTTCGTATATCCAAATAACAAGAGGCATAAATGTAGGACATGCCACGAGAAAAGATCATACAGTTCACGTACCCAAGAAAAGGACATAATTAGATGCAAATTCTTAGTGTTGTTTTGAATCAGAGTTAAGTTTCACTTCATTAATTTATGTCGGTGTTGATTTTTTATGCAAATATTTGTTCTGTGAATTATAAAGTGAAACTTTAATTGTAATTGAAAAATAACACTCAAACACATGAAAAATTGCATCTGTTTTCCTCAATAAGATTACCTATTAAATTTCAGATATATCCAAATAACCAGAATCATAAATGTAAGATTCCCCACGAGAAAGGACCATAAAATCCACATACCAAATAAGAAAACACCGAAATTTAAAAGCAAAATCTTAACATTAGTGTGGTGTCTAATCAGGATTAAAGTTTCACTTCAATAATCTATGTTATTTTTAATACAAATCTTTATTCTGTGTAAATTATCACGTAGAACTCTAATTTTAATTAAAAAAATAGCACTAAATAAAAACTTGAAGAAATGCATCTAGTGTTTGTTCAATTGGGAAACCTCTTAAATTTCACAAGTCCAAATAACAAGAATGATAAATGTACGCACCCCACAAGATTTATATGCAAATTCTTAACTTTGCAGTGTTATTTTTAATCAGAGAATTTCACTTCAATAATCTATGATGATTTTTAATGCAAATCTCTCTTAAACTTCAGATACCCAAATAACAAGAATTACAAATGTAAGACACCCAACAAGGAAAAACCATAAATTGCACATACCAAACTAAGAAAGAAAGACAAAATTCAAATGCAAATTCTTACTCCCACCCTCAGTTCCTAAACTTTAAACTCTTGATGTTTAAGGTTAATGCATAATGCTAAAGAAACATTTAATATTACTCATAAATAGTATATTTATCCTAAAATACCCTGATTTAATATCTACATATTTAATTATTAGTTCATGGTACAACAAAGAAAATATGAGCTAATATACATAAGTAAGGGTTTAAATGAAAAAAAAAAAAATGAGACTTGAAAACTATAAAACATCAAAAGTTTCGAAACAAATTTGATTGACTTAAACATCATGAGTTTAAGAAGGAAGTAACTAATAGAGTTGTGTGTAGTAAGAGCTGAAGTTTAAATTTGTTAATTTTTAATGCAAATCTTCAGTACATAAATTATCATGTCGAGCTCCAATTTTAGTTGAAAAAACAGCAGTAAAAACACATAGAGAAATGCTTCTAAGTTGTTACATCATAAATTTCAGATACCCAAATAAGAAGATCATAAATGTAGACACCACACAAGAAAATACCATAAATTCCACACACCCAAATAGGAAAAAAAGACAAAAGTTAGATGCAAATTCTTAACTTTCAGTGTTAGTCTAATCAAATTTAAATCTCACCTCTATAATCTATCTACCTTGATTTTAAATGCAAATCTTTATCACCCAAATTACCAACTAGAGTTCCAATTTCAATCAAAGATCAACACTAAGAACACAAAGAAAAAACACACCCAAGTGGTGATGAACAAGAAAAGCCCACAAATTTGAGATCCCCAGAGGAGGAAAAAAGCTCAAAGCAAAGAAAGGGGTTAGAACATTGAAGGATGATAAACGAACCTGAGGGTTACAATCAGGAGGGTCTTCAAAGAGAGACAGAGAGAACTGTTTATCAGCAACACCAACATCAAAGTGTATAAGACCAGAGGTGGGGACATCCACACGAATGCCCTTAACAGGGAACCACAGAAAGAGCTCTTGCGCCGTCATACCGGACAATTTCCCGATCCGACCGTATCCGAGGATACCCTTTATGTTGGAATCATAGTGCACCTCGTTCTCGAACCTCGCGTTGCACGGTTCCTGCATCCACACCTCGAATTCCCCACTTGTTCCGTTCAACGAGTACTTCGCAATTCCCTTCGGAAGAAGCCCCACCGGAAGACCCTGCGCCCGAAGCTCGTCGTAAATCGTCGTCGAGTTCGAACCCCTCACCGTCGCCGCCGTGGACAGCCACCACCAGGCGGCGATGAACGGCAAAATCCAAACCCCGCCAGATTTAGCCATTAATGATTTGGACTTTTGGTGACTCTCTGCTCCTTTCTTCCCTTACCTACCAATAAATCAATTCTCCTTTCTTTTTTTCAAATCGATCGCTTTCGTCCTTTTTATCAGGAAAAACTGAAAAATACTCCAACAAGTTTGTTCCTTCTTCTGTGCTTTCAGTTTTTACTTTTAAGGAAAATTGCAACAATATTTGTTTCTTTTTTCGTTTTTTCAAGCACAAACACAATCAACAAACAATATTTGTTTCTTTTTTGTTACCAACAACAATATTCTGTTTCGTTCAAACACTGAAATGCTTTGTAAATCAATTGTCGATTTTTTTAATGCATTTTTAAGATCAGAAAATAAAACTTTTTTGTTTTGTTTTTGTAAGCTTTTCTAGAAATTGTTTTTTCCTCTTATGATGCTTGTTTTTTCATTTTGTCTTTTTCGTTTAGCAGTGACAACAATTAATGAGCCACGTTACCAATATGTATGAAATGGTAAGCTTATAAGATTTGGAAGAAAAAAATAACATTGAAAACTATGAACTAAAAATTGAAAATTAATTTTTGTCACACTTCAAAAATTAACATTGACTAAACTAGTTGTGTATATATAATAATAAATATACATATATAACCTATGTAGCACACCGACACGACGCAGATACATATAAAGATATATTAGGATACGAGGATACGAATCTATATATTATATAATTATGAATTATATAAATTGATAATAAAGATTTATGTGCACTAAGTATATTTTAATTTATTTATTTTTAGCATAAAGATATTTTTCATGGCTAGTTAGAAAAGATTTGTTCACTTTTTATAATCATACAAAAAAAATTATACAATAAGTTTGAGTTCTTAAAAAATTAATGTATTTCTCCTTTTAAAAATTGTGTTAGACTCTTGTTAGAATGATAAAAAATTCAACAAATATTTTTTGAATTTGATACTTAATCGATGAGTGTCATATAAATGTCGTGTCGTATAGTAACACATATCCTAACAAATATATATAAATAAGCATCTAAATACTATAAATAAAAAATAAATCCTCATAATTTTAATTTGTTTTCATTATCTATAATAACACCTCTTATATTAATACGATAGTAATTATAATTCTTTCTATGATTCATACATTATATGATACAATAATTTTTTTTTTAACTTTTCATCACTATTTGTTTTCTTAATTTATGATTATATTATAAGTGAAATCACAATATTTCATCTCCTTTACGAGTTTCAAGCTTAAATTAAGTTATTGTTTAGTGCCCATAAATGTCATTTATTTCAAATTAATTGAATACTGAATGAGGTTTTGCAATGCTAATAATTTTAGGTAAAAGAAATCTACACTAGATTGAAGTTATCCAGATTTTAGAAATCAGATCTAATGTACATAATCTCAATCATAAGATTTCGATGATTTTAATTTTTTTATTTCTTAATTTATTCATATATTATAAAAATAGTTGTTTTATTTACAATGTAGTTTCTTGTTCATTTATACACAATTCCATAATTAATTTGGTAAATATTTCTATTTAATATATAACTCTATATTGACATTTAAGATGTTCATAATATTTTATTATCAGCAAAGATGTTCATAATATATATGTTAGTTAATGAGATTCCATTCAATTGAAATCATATCTAGAATTTATATTTTTATATACATGTTTGAATTTGTACCTGGAATATTTTAATAAGTTAGTTTATATTGGAATTTGGTTTAATTTATCTAAATTGAAAATTGATGACTATTAGATATTAAATTTATCATAAAAAAGTGATAAAAAAATTTCGGACAAAACTAGCTAATAAATTACTTGATAAATGATAAGTAAGTTGGTAGATAATAAGCTTATTATAACTATATAAATAATTTTTTTAAAATTTTTTACACAGACATATATTATTAGGTAATTATAATTTTTTACTTTTAAAATAATAAAAATTCGTCTTAAAAAAATTTAATGTTTTTATTTTAAATTATATATGCCTTTTTATTTGAATAAGTCAACTATTTTTTTCTAATCAATATTAGTTAAATTTAATTTTTACTCACTTTCAGAAATTAAATTACCAACTCCTAAAATAAATTATTTTAAATACTTTACTGGATATTTTTACACTATTCAAAATAACTTTTAAGTGGGCAACTACTTTATTCACTCTAGTATATATTGTCTTATCATTCCTTTAAACCATCACTTACATTTATTCATCTAAAAAGGTTTTAACTTAATTTGTCTTATTTATTTATTTTCATCATTAACAAAACACTCTTTAAATAATTTCTCTAGTTATGATTTTTTGTATTGGTCTTTTTAAAATACAACTAGTTTTATATTTAATATTTCTATATCAGGAGTTCCTCAAGTGATCCCTAAGAGGAATCAAATGAGAAAAAAAAAATAAACAATAAATAAAGATAATTTAATAAATAAAAATATAACACTTAGGAAAAACAAAAATAGAAAACCATGAAATTTTTAGGTACTAAAATCTTAACCAAACCTATTCTATACTAGTTTGCACACATCATCTCTACTTACCTCACACATTTATATGATTTTTATGAGCTTTCAATGTTTGGTAACTGCTGTACACAGAAAAGGACATAAAGAGAACATGACAGAAAACACAAGACAGTCAAGGGAAGGAAACCAGGAACAGCATCCTAAACATTAGGATTTAACATTTTTCAATATCTCATATACTTGATTCACACAAATGTTTTTAAAGCATTATTCCAAAATTGTGATGAAGGTTTGATTATTGGGAATAAGGAATCCTTTTACCACTTAAGCTGCATAAAATTTTGAAAGAAATCATACCCCAGATAAAACACTTAACAGTAAAAAAAAGCCAAAAAAAAGAAGGAAACAAATTCTCAGCATAATTGGATTTTTTCTTTATATATATTTTTCATAAATATTTCTGAAATTCAATCTATATATCAATTTTCGGAAAAATTATATAAAAGTTAAATACACAGGTATTGAAATCGAATTTAGTTTATAGAAAAAATTAAATTCATTTTACATTCTTATCTTCCTTATAGAGACATTTATTCAAACAAAATACCACCATGGATCAAATGTTTCCCACCTTCCATAAAAAAAAAGACAACTTGAGATGAATATCATACAGATTAACTTGACTTTGAAACAAACAAAAAAAATTCACTAGAACATAATGCAAGCATCTATAATCGAAAAATAAGGCATAAATCCATTGTAAACTAGAATTCTTCGCAACTGTGTCATAGAACAAAATCTTCCTACACTTCCTCTAACTTAGGGGGATCGATGAGCCTCTCACTTCAACTACTTTCATCTAGAATACTCTGAGCTCTATGGTTCAATCACAAATAGGGGCTGCAAGGAAACAAAAGAAATCAAACCTAAATAACACTGAGCAAGTAAATTGTAATGGATGAGTTATTAATCAGGAGGTTCTAGAAAATACTCACAGTGTCCAGGCTTACAGGCTTCGCATCTTCTGCAAGGATTTCAACTATGGTTCCTGACTCCTCGGCCTGTATAGTACACAATTTTTAAGTAAAAAGATACAAGAGAAAAACCACAGGACCATCAAGACAACAGAAAATCATACAAACTGTACATTTCTCATTTACTTTTGATATGTATCGCAAATTCGCAATTACAAACCAACAAATAAATCATCAAATTGAATCCTATAGTAGACAATAATGTTTAATGAAAACATTGTTGTGTGGAAGTGTCAACTATAATACATCCTTCAATAATTCAATATGTTTTGGCACTTCTATGTTGCATCTTGACCAAAAAACAGAGTAGCTCTTTCGAATTGAAGTACTAAATGTAATATGCCGATTGATTACACAAGCTGTTTTCTCCTGAGTATGAATTAAGAATAAATTACTAGTAGGACTTTTTCCTTTTTAATATTATACTTGGTTAAACTTAATTGTCACAAATTCCATATACAAATGTGAAGAACCACAACCTGCAGAAAAACCAGCCACTTAGAGGAAACTGCAAGGAACTCCAAAAATACTCTGACTCATACTTAGCTAATAAAATATAGAACAACTTATTTGCAATGAGATATCAAAAACGATAGGACCCTTGGTCCTAATGGTACAGTAACAATGTTTGGTTTTGATAATGGGTCAAGTGGCCGAACTATTGGACTCTATACTAAGGGGAAGGTTGTAGTGGGATGCAGAGGAGCTGAGTTGCAGATCGTTAGCATGTATATAGAGGGCAGGGCATGGTTACTGCAATCAAGCGGAGGAGGTTCATTTTGGTTATTAACCCTTTTGACTGGGCAGAGAAAGCATTTTCTATGAGGAGCTTTTGCTCTTGGTGAGGGAGTGATTATTGTATCTGCTCACTGAGCTTATTTTCAGCTTCGATAAAACCTTCATGTCCTAATTTATGAGATCCTAGCATTGGTTCCACCTGCTAGATCCAAGGGAAGATTGATACCAAATTTCAAATTATGAATATGTATACTAAAGTGATATGGAAAAGTATGGAGGATGATAGAAACTGGTTCAAATTAAGCTCATAAAGAATTTACAACTATTGATGAATAGAAAGAATGCACAAATTCCCTGGATTTCTGAGAGGTCCAGGACTCTCACTGGCTGACTAACTCCTCCTCTCAACCCTTATCACTATTCATAGGCAATCTGCCTATTTATTTCTTCTAACCACCTCAGCTTAACTGACTATGTAAGGTTCTCAACTAATAAATCTATCAATGCAGACCCTCTAAACATTTACCTTGTCCTCAAGGTTTTTCAGTCTATGACAGCTGAAATAAAGTCCATTCTGTGTCCTAGTTGGTTGAAACAGGATGTCCAAGATCTGATACCGGTTGATAGAACTAGTTCAGAATCTAAAGAATTTTCTTTATTGATGAACCCTAAATCCCAATTGTTGTGACAATGTGTAACAGCATCCTTGGCTAGGGTAGAAGATACAAATGAATGATTTCCCTTAATATCCAAGTTCTCAACCGTATTTATACACAACATGCCTTACTTCTTCTACTATCTCAGCTTGCACAACTAATCTAATTAACTCCTAACTAAATACTGTACCTGTCAGAGATTAGATAACCACAACATTTGCTCATTATCTGGGAGAAACATCAATGTTTTACAATGAGACTGAAACGATCAGAGACAAGGATTGGGACAAATAAGCCACAAACTAGAGAGAAATCTAAAGTCATTATAGAGATTGAAGGGGAAAACACAACCACTGAGGTCAACAATGAGAAAGACATTAAAGATGTGGAAAGTGGTGTTGCAGAGAATTTGATCAAAATGAAGAAATCGCAATAAATTGGCTGTGGAGAAGAAGGCATTGTGGCCAAAACTGATTATCAAAGTCAGCAAGAACAAATCGGGGGCCACTAAAACAAAAACACCAGGAATTATGTTGTCAGTGAGGCCACAAGCCTACAAGTGGAGGTACTCTGTTTCCATCTTCACCAATTGGGAAGATATGATCTGTCATATAGTGAAGATGATAGACTAGAATCAAGGTTATCAAAGTGAGACTCAAATTGTGAATCGAATATTATAACAAATCATAAGGTGCATAATCCATAATTAAAAGAAAAATTATTTTCACATAATAAAGTCTTCTATCCAAACATCTCCCACCAGGTTGACTGCCTCAAATTCTCCAACCATAAATTTTCCTACCAGTTATAATTCAATAACTTCCCCAGTAAACTAACAGAAAAGATTTGAAAAATCACATTCACTGCCAGGCTTTTAGAGAGATAGGGGAAAGGGAAATCATGACCGAATCACCATTCTATTCTACTCCACATTTGAACACTTTCTTCAATTTTTATTAGCTCAATCTACTTCATAAAGAGGCGAAATTGAAATGCATATGTGCTGATAATATTTATTTTTACATTCCGCTGTTTTATCCATTACTAATCATTTATTGAGAATTGAAGAAGATTCGTTTTGCAAAAAAAGGATCATATATTTTTGTGGATTACACTAATTAATGTTTTGTATTATGTAAATAAGTGTTAATATAATCCTTACAAAAAGAAAAAGAAAATGCAAATAAAACTATCCCTCTTCTGTGGTACAATCTCTAAACTCTAGAGCACCAAATTCAACATTTTGATAATGCAAATAGAAATCATAGGTGCATGACAAATAAGGGAGGCAAAATTCACTAATTCAATTAACACTTGAAAATAAAAACAAATGTAAACCCTTTGAACTTACTTCTATTTCATTCATTAATTTCATTGCCTCGATGATGCATACAACTTGCCCCTTTTTGACTTTGTCTCCCACCTAAAGAAAAAACACCTTACATCAGGGTGCAAAAAACATGATACGAAAATACTAAATTATGTAGTAGATAAAATCTACCTCCACAAAGGCAGGTTCACCAGGTCCAGGACTTCGGTAGAATGTCCCTGCCATAGGAGATTTAAGAGGTGGAACTGATGATTTGGTTGACTTGAGAGCAGGGGGAGAAGTTGGTGTGGCAGTTGGATGAGCTACAGAAGTTGTTGGACTAGATGTTGGTGCGACAGGTGGCGGTGACATCATTGGCGGAAGGGGTGAGTACACCACCGTAGGTTGAGGAGCAGGTTGCAGCTCAGGCATGGCCTCCTTTTTCCTGATAGTTAGTTCAATGTCATACTGCTTCATCTTCAACTCCACAATGTCCCTTGAGTCAACAAGCCTGCAGGAGAAAATTGGACAATAAGGTTTCTGCAGCTGATTGCACCACTTCAATCATGCAGTGAAAAACTTATATCACGGCTATTACTAATAGAAGGAAGCAAGACTGAAGCATCTGCTTACTTGACAAGACTTGCAACTTGAGTAATAAACTGAGAGACCGATTCTTGAGTTGCCAACACTGAAGATGGTTCAGCTGAAGGTTTTGAGGGTTGTTCCTCATCCGATTTGGCTTTGATAGGAGTAGCATTGGAGGAACTGTCAAGGGCAACCTTGATGAAGCCAAAAAGATGACACCAACATTTATGTCACATGAGTAGATTTTTGTTTAGGTAATATTCAGAATACGTAAATCAACATATGCATCTGAACTTTAGGAGAAATTAAATTAGAAAACTTCTATAAAAATGAAGTGCATAAGTTGCTTTTATCATTTTACCTCTTCATTCTCTATTCTATAAATACTAGGGAAGAAGTTTATTCAAACAACAGTAAATGACAATCCCAATCCTACAATTTTCTAATGAATCATTATAAATCCATAATTTTCTAATGAATCATTATAAATCCACAATTTTCCATCCCATCTTAGGTACCCTCCAACAAATTCACAATTTTCCTTCAAGCTGCCCTCTTCACCAAAATCATATTTTGAGATCAACCATATATACTACATAGTAATTCAGTAAAGGGAAGAGTGATTACCTCATTCAGTTGCGCCTTGAACCTTGTGAAGGACAACGAATTACCAGGCTGCACACAAAATCAGACACATAAATTAGTAGCGCCATAATTGAAACATCAAAACAAAACATAAGACGTGCGTGTGTTGCTTTTGCAACATGGAAGACACAAACCTAAATTAAGTGAGAGGGAGATAGAAAAAAAGAACCTTGGTGGGGGGAAAACGTAGGTTGTTGGGCTTAGGAGAGAGGCGAAAAGAGTGTGTGAGAGGGAAATTGGTTGTGGCTTTGGTCGCAGGTGGCAAGGAAGAGGATGCCATGTTTCGCTGGTTGTCTGAAAAGAGTGAAAGTGAAACAGTGTGCAAAGAGCAGAGAGCAGAGAGCAGAGAAGATGAAAGGAAGGGAAACAAAGAGTGATGGGTGGAACAGTGACACACGGCGCACATTCACTGGCTCTTCTTCAACCTCTCACTGTCACTCTCACAATTTTAATTAATGTCAAATTAGTTATAATTTTTTTAAATATCTAGGTCTATAAATAAATAACATAATATTTCAAATTTATCATAAAAAAAATAATTATACAGGTAAATAATTATGTCCTTCTGTTCATGTAGTTGACAATCTTTTTGATAAATTTTAAAATTAACCATTATTAGCTTCTTTCAATGTAATAATTACGATGTTGTTTTAATATTATCCTAAATAGATATTGGCATTAATAGAAATTAATTTATTATTAACCATAAAATCATAAATGTAAGAGAATATTAGTTAATAATTACCCATACATCACACTCTACAAATTAATTAGAACTAAGAAGAACTATTAACACTTCATCACAAAATCATGTAGTGAATTATAAAAAATACAATCAATGTATGGAAAAGTGTAAAAATTGGATGGACCTGATCAATTTGACTGATCCTGTGGCTGGATAGATGTGTTTCTATCAATATACCATTGAGTTGGTTAACTCAATTTGAATTTTTTTTTACTTTGTTGTTAAATTTAATATATATATATATATAACATTTTTAATTTTTTTTATTGAATTACATTGTTTATTTGTATTTATTAATTTGTGGTTTTAATAAGAAAAATATTTTAAATGTTAATTATTTTACTGTGACAATGTTTAAAAAATATAAAATTTCATTATCTTGAATTTTATTTATTATTTTTATTGACATTTATTAAATATATATTCTTTTTTACAAAAGTTTTCATGTTAGGCATTATTATGCAATTTGACATATTAGATAGGGTGACACCTCAATTAACAACCATCATCTGTCATCACATGAAAAAAAAAAATGTTATTATTAAAAATATAAAAACACGTATGTTAACAAAAACAATACATAGATAGACTATACATACCCATAAAGAATTCTAATAATAGACTAAATAAATAGACTAGATAGAAGCCTGTTATATCAATAAAATGGTTTTTTATTAATAAATATTTATTAAATATACATTTTAAATTTTATTATACTTACCAAATTAGGTTAGATATATATAATATTTTAATGTAAATGGGCCTACTATTTAATCAATAACATTGATATATCATTGATCGTGTTATAATAAATGATTTAAAAATCATACTTTAAATAATTTATTTGGTTGACTATGAGAAAAATTAGGCTAACAACATTATTTTTATAATTTATCATATATTATAATTTCATATAAATATAATTTTAAATTAATAATATTCATAACAACAATAATAAAAAGTTTAATTTAAAAAATATTTAATTTTAAAATCTGTTTTGGTACATACCAATCATTGTTAAATAAAATTCCAATCCCGTTACGCTTTAAGTTTTTTAATCTACTCATATGGTTTAAATTAAAATTTAGAAAACGAAACTTTCATCCTTTTAATTATTTCAATCAACACTTATTAATATATATTTTTGTATTATCCGTTAAGGAGATCATTTCACCCAATACTCGTATAATTGATAAAAAAAATATCATTTATCAATCAAATAGAACAATTTTATTTCTATATTTAAAATAAATTTGATATTTTTTAAAATTAATTATTAAAAAACAGATATCCCAATTTCAATGGTTTATCATTGTAAATTTAAAATAAACCCACATATTAACACATTTTTTTTATCAAAAATATGTTTCATATATTTAAAATGGTGTAGTTAATATGAATTTTTATTATATAAATGCAAAAATAGGTTAAAAGTAAAACACTGGTCTTGTAGATTTTCTATTACCACCTTATTTTATTGTTGTCAAAAAAGGTTAAGGTTGGTTTACTTGAACTGTGACATAACACCGTCATAGTTGGAGAAAAGAGGGTCGAACCAGATTGTGATCGGTGCAGAACAGAGACGAAGAAAAATGGCTATGGCTTTGAAGGCCACGCCAATCACGGTTGCGGGTTTCGTTTCAACAAAATCTTCCACTCTTCCACCCTTCAAATCATCGTTTCTCAGTTACCGCTGTAAGTCCCTGCATTTCTTCTAACCCATGTATGATCACGTGTTATCATTTTTGTGGTTGTTAATTTTTTTCATCCTTTGATTCACCCAAAAGCTGGGAAGGTTGAAAAACAAAATAGTTTGCATGTTTTAGAGCCCTTTGATGGCAGAAATTTCATTTCACCAATCTAAGAAAAAGGGTGGTCGTAGTGATTGTAAAAGTATAATTTTTATGGTGTTCTTCAACTGAAACTTGATCATATGAATGGGGTCTTATTGCAGCTGGAGCACTGGAAGTTCCTGGTATGAGGGTATCCTACTCGGATAGATTGAAATGTAATTGTCACGGTGGCGGTGCCCTTGGTACTCAAATGAATCTTTTTAGCAGATTTGCTAGAGTTATCAAGGTAACCTTTGGATATGCATATAGTTGAGATTTTTGTTTTGATTCATAGATGACATATGGAATTGATCTTTTTGTATTTCCTACTTTTGCTTCAACTTTTACTGTGTGTTGATAAGTTTGAATTAATGCAGTCATATGCTAATGCCATTATAAGCTCCTTTGAAGACCCTGAGAAGATATTAGAACAAGCTGTGCTGGATATGAACAATGATTTGATAAAGGTTCGCCAAGCTACAGCACAGGTATGTAATGAGTTTTTTTGTTTTATTCACATTTATAGTTTGTGTCCCTTTTTTCCTGAGTGGTCAATTTTTTATTTCACTTCAGGTCTGGGTTTTACTTTTATTCAATTTGTAAAAAAAGGGCACTGCTAATGTTTAAGGGTCTGGCGGATACTGAGCTGAATGAATGTTTTCAGTAAACATGTGTATTTTCTTTTCTCCAGGTTCTTGCATCTCAAAAGCAGTTAGAAGGCAAGTACAATTCTGTACAAAAAGCTTCTGATGAATGGTATTCATTTTTCATAGTTTTCTTTGGTTTAAAGAACTTCTATCTTTATTTTGTTGCACTCATCATTCATTGTTTGGTCATTATTCTTCTTCTCTTCCCTTAATAATAGGTATCGAAGGGCACAACTTGCTCTTCAGAGGGGAGACGAGGATCTTGCTCGTGAGGCTCTTAAGAGAAGGAAGTCTTATGCCGTATGCCACTTTCCTATCTGAAAGCTCTTTTGTATTTGAGATTATGTGTCATAAATGTGAATAATATGCATTTTATGATAGATCTTGACTTGTGATGAACAATTTTATATGTACACAGTTCCCACATTATTTATGAATTTTTGTCAATAGATGAAAAAGGAAAGGGTATTCTTGTTAAATCTTTTACATTGAGTTGGTTATAATTGGTTTCGTTTCTGTTTGCTAGTTAAACTTGGTCACTGTTGGTTTCTCCAAGTTTTCTCCTCTTTTTTTTCTTTTTTTCCCTACTGTTTCCAATATTTTGAAATTTATTATAGCAGTAAGGAAATGCTTACAGTATCAGAGGCACTAAAATTTTTTATTTAAAGGAATCTCTAAACAAGTAATGATTAGATTTATTCAAGTAGTTCATGTTGTCAAAGAAACACACTATATTGATACAGCTTGTATGCATCTGATTCTTCTAGCCGGGGAATGGTGTCTTCTGAATTGTTATAGTATTTTTTTTATTGTATTTAGTATGATTGTTAGTTGACAAAGATGGCTTGTGATAAGTAACAATTGGTTGTGGTTGTTAATAGAAATCCTAAATACCTGTCACTAATTCTAAAGTACCTTCCCCCCTACTTATCTACTGAAAAGCCTTAAATATATATTAGTGTCACTTCTTTTAATCAGCCTTTTTCTTGGCTTTACAAGATCGGTCTTTCAAAACAGCTCTTGTCAGATGAAAACATCCCTGTGTTGTCATGGATATAGACTCGGAAACCAATGGCAAAGGAATGATTTCGTAATCCCTAATGACAACAGATACCATACTTTTTTTTTGTGTTGTTTTAGTTATTGTAAACCCTCATAAAACAAGTTGTTTGACTTGAGAGAACATTGGTTTTGAACGTTGATTTCTGCCTTTTGCTGTGTGTGTGTGTGCATACTCGTTTATTATGTATCTGTGTTGTTCAGGACTTGTTGGTCATTATGAATTGAAAAAAGTTGTTCGGGTAGATTGAAGTATGATATTGATTTCTGCCCTGTGCATTTGTGTGTGCAAACTCATTTATTTTGTGTCTGTGTTATAAGTCATTGTAAATTGAAAACAAGTTGTGTGGGTATATTGAAGTTGATTTCTGCCATTTGCATCATGTGGTATTTACAGGATAATGCAACTGCTCTGAAGACACAGCTTGATCAGCAAAAGAATGTTGCTGATGATCTTGTGTCCAAAACACAGGTTAGTTGCCATATTTTATGTTAAGCTTGGCACTGATTAGTTACCATTCCATAACTTTCCAAGAATACCTTAGTTAACTCGCCTTCTATCTCTTACTAATTTAAGTTATTTCCAATTCAAATTGAATGACAAGGAGGATAATGTGGAGGTGTGAGGTAGTTTGAGAGCTTAAATGGAAGACAATAAGAAAATGAAAACAGAACTAGGGAAGTGGAGTGAATTATGAGAGAAAGAATTGAAATCAGTAGTAATACGCATGTCGTCATCTGACAAACTTCAATCAATTTACAATTATACTATTTACATATAAATAAATTTTAATTTTGAATGGTATAAGTAGAAGATGTATAATTCCCATTTTAATAGTAAACTACTTTCTTATGATTCATCTCTATATTGCAGGCATATGTATTTTATCTTGATTAATGAAAACTTCTTGCTGCCACTTTAAGCTTGTGCTGTTTTTAACAAAGAAATACGTTTGTCAGACTATTATTGAATATTATTGATAATGCTTGAGTTCTTTTACAATCGATTAGCACTTTTTGGCAATCATGTTGGAGAAATTTGTGTGACTATTTTACAATTTTTTTCAACAGCTTTTGGAAAGCAAGATACAGGAGGCAAAATCAAAGAAAGATACCCTCAAAGCAAGAGCTCAGTCTGCAAAGTTTGTCTTTGGCTCATCTTTCATCATTTAAAAGTCATGGTTTGTCTATCACCTTTGTTCTTCTAAATTGTTAATTCTTTTTCTTTTCCTTAGGACTTCAACCGTAGTCAGTGAGATGGTGGGCAATATCAGCACAAGCAGTGCCCTTGCAGCTTTTGATAAGATGGAGGAAAAGGGTTAGTTTTCTTCTTTTTTAATACTCTATTTAAACCCTTTTGAATGCACCATATGGAAGAAACAGCTTCCATTCATGTATCAATAGTTGACAGTGCATATATCTTATACTATTTGTTTTAATCAAACCTTTCAAACTTATTTGACTTTATTTTTCCAGTATTAACCATGGAAGCTCAGGCAGATGCATTGAATCAGTTGTCCACTGACAATCTTGAGGGGAAGGTAGTATAACTTATTGTATATAACTAAGCTGTATATCTTTTAAGATCGTTTTGTCTTGAAACAAAACAAAGGGATTGTTTTATCTTGAAGTTTTGGGCTATACATGTCACAAACAACTAAAGTTGGCCCGTGCTATTATTTCCCTGATCAAAATGCTTCTTTATTTTTATTATTAGTAATACTGCACTTATGTACAGATATATGTTTATGTGTGCTAGAAGTGGATCTGAAATTCATGGAACTCTTTCTATGGATTTATTGTAAACTATATAGTTTATGGTTGTTAATGCAAAACATTCATGAATAAGTAATAATAATAATAATAATGATAATGGCTTTTCATTGTCCTCATAATAATTTTCATTTTGCTACAACAATTGTCTTTCACTGTTTTGTGCAACTTCTTCTAAGGAAACCAATGTGTATTGTTGAATTCTTTCCCCCCTCACACGAAACAAAAGAAATGTCTTAGTCTCACTCTGTCGTTCACAGTTTGCGCTGCTGGAGAACTCTTCTGTCGATGATGATCTTGCAGAGTTAAAGAAAGAATTATCTGGAAGCTCTAAGGTGTTTCTCTATCTATGACTGTTTCATTTTCTCTATCTACTATTTATCAACACAAACATGTATATCTGGGGAGTTAGAACTAACAATTTTTTTATTGATATGAAATTCCATGTTAATATATATCATAAGTAATGCAACACTGAAATTTGTAAGTAAAACATTCAATAACAAATTATTCAATAGTTTAACCATGTGATTGATTTGAATTTCAACTGGTGTTTCATTTATCCTCTCTTGAATTTAAATTTTCACTGGATATATCTATAACTGTTCATGGAATGTTAATAGGTTTACATGACTATAGTAAACAATCCAGGAGCATTGTTGGCTGATTACAATGAAGACTCAAGGAACTAAATATTGTGGTATTTTCATTTTCTTTTTTCTATTTGCAGAAGGGAGAACTTCCACCAGGAAGAAGTGTTTCCAGCAACAAAGAATTTCCATTCCCTGACATGGAGCTTGAGAAAGAGCTTAATGAGCTCAGAAGAAGAGCAAGGGGGTACTAGCCTCTAGCTTCTCCCTTTTCTACACTTGACTTTTTTCTGGAGAAACAATTGCTGTAATAGATTTTTTTTTTTCAAATCATTCCTTAGTAAAAATTAGTCTCTACTGATCACTCCTTTAATCAGATCAAGTTTTTCTCTGGCCAGTATACGTATTTAGGTCTGGTCTCCATTTTTTAGTCCTTTAATTAGAAATTGGAAACATTTGTAAATACTTGTTTAGTTCAGCAATCATATACATGAAGTGCTTTGATTGGGTAACAAGCTATTGCAAAATAATTTGCCACGATTTTGTGAAAAAAAAAATGTATCACTGGAGTATCTTCTAGTATCTTCATATTTTCTGGGTTTTCCAGCATTTTCAATTTGAACTAATAAACTAAAACCTTGAGTTACCCCCAATGGCTGTAGTTCTGTCGTTGCCATTTTAACTGTTAGAGCCTACAAAATAATAGAAACTATCAAATATGAACTATAATTATAATTATAATTATAGTAAGAATTACATATTATTAGGAACTAAATTGACAACAATTTTAAATATGTATTTATTACTTTTCTAATTTTAAGAACTGTTATGGTAATGCTTCACCGATTTTAGAGATTAAAATGGTACATTACTCTTGTCAATGGACAGTTATTTTCTTTATGGTCATTTGGAATGCTGCACATTAAGAGAAAAACTTATTTCAAAACAAATCTTAAGACGCAGAAGCTATAAAAAAAACACTGGATTGCTTCAACCACTAGGATATTACTACTAATCCTAAAAAGTTTAAGCTATGACAAACTCACCTTCATCATTTGGGACACACAGGCCTACACCATACCTCTGCTATGCTATTCTGGAAAAATTGCAGCATCAATGTTGCATTTTAACTCTCTTGATGCTGGCTTCTACCAAAGAATAACATCCTCCACTGTTCTTCTTGGTTCCCCAGTTGGTTCCTGTAGAAGCTACATGAACTTGGGCATGGCACTCCTTTGTGTTGTAGCTCTCTATCAAGGGCACCCCTAACAGCACTTCACACAAAGACTCTTATTTTGTTTGGAAATTTGGTCCTTCAAATAGCCTTCTGGATATAATTTCTTACTCTAGATAATTGAATTATTGTCGATCATCAAAACAAAATATGCTTCAAAATCTTCATTGATTCATATAACTTGTGACAAGCCTCTTAAGAAAGAGACATGAATGCTACAAGTTTAGGTTGTACTAACATGGTGTTATGTGTTACTTCTAAATTTAGATTACCAAATTCATATTTTCTTAGGAAAAAAACATCAAATAGATATATTCTTTAGATAAAGTAACAAGTTTTACTGAATCAATATTGGAGGGGAAAACTTAGTTTTTGAAGGAGTAAATTTAGGGTTTACTAAAAAATTAATTTTATTTTGCAGAGTGGGCCAGGGAAGCCCAATGAATGATGCAAAATGAAGTAGATTGAGAAAGCCCTAGAGATAAAAAAAATAGGCAGAAAAGGAGAAAGAAGAAGAGAGAGAGTGGTGGCGGCGATTCTGTCAGAACAATGGCTACTCTTCCCCTCCTCCGCCCGAGCTGCTTCCTTCCCACTCCCACCGTCAAACCCTCACTCCCCAGACACACACCCTTTCTCCCTCTCAAACTAAAAAACGGCGCCGTTGGGGCGCGCATGTCGAACACCTCTCCTCCGCCGACGGAGCGCCTCATCTCCATCGCCGCCTACACCCTCCCGTTCTTCAACTCTCTCCAGTACGGCCATTACCTCCTGGCGCAGTATCCTAAGCTCGCCGTGCTCTTCGATCCTGTCGTCCCCTTCCTTGCCTTCTACAGATCCATCCCCTACGCCTCCTTCGTCGCCTTCTTCGCCCTCTACCTCGGCATCGTGCGAAACCCTAGCTTTCCCCGCTACGTCAGGTTCAACGCCATGCAAGCCGTCACCCTCGACGTTCTCCTCGTTCTGCCTCTCCTCATCACGCGCATCTTCTCCCCTGGCCGCGGCCCCATCATGATTTGGTCCAACAACGCCATTTTTGTCTTTAGCATGCTATGCTTCCTCTACGGCGCCGCTTCGTGTGTCTTGGGACGCACGCCGCATCTGCCCTTTGTCGCCGACGCTGCTTCCAGGCAAATATGATTTCATTAGGGCTTTTGCGGTTGCTTTTCTTTCTGCTTTCTTCCTTGTATTTAATCCCCAATCGAATCTTTCTGCATTTTTGTATCATACTTTTGCAAACCATTGATTCAATCCACCGATAACTTAGTTAACCTTTGTTTTCGCTTATAGATTGCTCTAAATGCAAATTCTACTACTTCTGATTTTGATAAACACCATGTTCTAAAGCAATTTGGTTCGAAAACTGTTCAGTTCAGTTGAGTTTAGTTTGAACCGGATATGTTTGTCTGTTTTGATTTTGGTGAATCCTTTTTCTGATTGAATTAACTGTGGAAGACGCCTCAATTTTGATTATTAAAATTAACCAATAAATTGTATTTAACTAATAAAGAAGTAATTTCATTAATAAAGAAGTAATTTCATTAATGACTTAATTAAAAATACTTATCTTTGATTGTAACTATTTGCAAACTCGGTCGGCTTAATCATGATCTACCCCGTAAAATTGATCTAGTTCAGATAGATATAACTATCTTTCTAACACAATTTTAGAAGTAAATTTTTTATTTTTTTTATATTTATGTATAAATTAGTTTTTATAATTGAGTAGTGTTTTTTTTTCTCTTCTAAATTTCACTATACATGTTCTACATTTGAAAACAAAAATATACACCATCGTTTTCCAAATCTCGTTTCATATTCGATCACAATCAATCACGGGGAATCTAACCATTTAATTTGTAATGCAAAATTCATGGAAGAATACTAGTTACACTTTCTTCTATCAAAAGCTAAAAAAATATATAATATTGATTAGTCAATAAAATTTGCACAATATAAATTTGTTATCTTATTTGTATATATTTATTGTGCTACTCTTTTTTAAATTAGTTTAGTGTTGTATTATTAACGTAATTCAATGTGCTTCTTTCCATCGCTTAAGTATTAAAAGTTCAATGTCAGTTTTTTACGTTTAAAATTCGTCAATAATCATTTTAACTTTTAGGTAAAAAGAATAGTTTTAAACCGTCATACATTCCCTATTTTCTTTCTTTTCTCATTCTTCACTTTTGATGAACCCATTTTAGGAAACCTCTCTCCCCATCGAAATTCCACAAATTTTTGTTGTCAATTTGAAATCATTGCAGGAAAGAACTAAAAAAGTAGTCAATGGGAGAGTTGAATTAGAGTGGAGGGGGTGCAAGACGAGGGAGATTTGCATATACGGAAGGTCATGACGCTATTATATTGCTTGGGCATGCTCAACGGATCATGAGAAGAAAGGTTTATGGCATGGCTATGATCATATAATGAACACAGAAAAAAGAGAATTTAATTTCTGGTGATTTTAAGCAGTCATGAAAACAATAGACAATTTTACTGTTCATTGCTACTGTGACAATTTCTAAAGAGAATTAAACCCAAAAAAATATGTATGATAAAGGTTTACAAAAAGTAGTACTGAAAAGAAGGGTTGAAAAAGGTGAGAATAAAACAAATCCCTAGAATAAATTAACTCCTTACCGCCTCAGCAAAAAGATGAGCATAATTGTTTGGTTAAATAAAATTGGAATCAAACTACTTAAAACACTAGTGCGTGAGTTTATCTGTAGCACGAGGACTGTAAATAGCAATTCGAATCAAACTACTATTTTTAAGCACAATAGCAAGAACTGCTCCAAAGTAAGGCAGATTACAAATTGGATTAATATCTGCAAAGCAACACAAGACCATAATTTAGCTACACCTAAGCTCAAGCTACATCCATCATCAGGAAAACAGTTCAACACAAGAAATTGCAAAATTATTTGTCCAACATGAGGTTCAACACCCACCTAAACTAGAGATTGTCATATCCATAAGATTCATAGCAATTGCTAATATCGATCATGACGCCTGAAAAAAATACAACGCGGATTAGGTACAGACACTAATTAAAGTAAAATTTTGCAATCAGTTATACGTACATGCACAACCCATGGATGTGTTAAAAATTCAACTACTGTTTTTTCTTCCTTTGATACTTGAAATCCCCACTTCTCTCTCTTAAGTATAACCAGGAACTAAGCTCATGAAATAATGGTAGATAAAGACTATCTTTCAACAGAAATATACTATGCTCCTAGTATGGTTATATACCAAAAGGTATGCTTTAAGAGTGACATCTACTAAGAGTGTCATTCATATTGGATCCCCTGCAGTTGTTTCGTATAGTTAAACAGACAGCAAATTGAGGGCAAAAACAACCAATTATACAGTCAGGGAAGCCTGTACCTATGTCGATCATAATCTCTAGTTCGCTCTCGGGATCTAGAGCGTGACCTCCTACGACTTCTTGATTCATAGCCGCGGGTGCGGTCGGAGACTCTGTCTCGGTCTCGCTCATGGCCACGATCTCTATCATAATGCCTGTCACGGTCCCTACTCCTACGATCATGGTCTCGCCCTTGTTCACGACTTTCACCACGTTCACGGTCCCTACTTGACTCCCTGTCTTGATCCTTGCTTCTTTCTTTTGATCTATACCAAATAAATGCAGAAGATTTTTAGCTAAATTTAAAAATTATTTAACTGCCCATCATTAAGCAATGATATTTACCTCCTGTCTTCATGCCGATCAGTCTTTCGGCTTTTGTTCCTTTCTTCCTGAGACAGAAAATAGAATAGTCTGAGATCATCCCTCTATCCAATTAAAATAAAAGTTCATCTATCATTGAAGAACACTCAAAATAGACAAATACACTAGACGTTCCCCAGAACACAAACCCCTGACCGAACATAGTCAACCTCACCCTTTGATTCTTCCTTTTTCTTAGGAATGGTCAATTTGAAATAATCACAAGTAACATTTAGACATAACAATTGCAGAAAAGAAGTCTCTTTAGTATTGAACAACATTTAACAAATCAACAAACTTTTCTGACATGTGATAGTGTGGGTGACCAAAACTGGGGGCACAAGTAACAAACCTATAATGATATCAGCAAATAAAAAATATATAAAAAATAAAGGTCTAGATGTAAAATGTACATGATAGCCAATTGATGAGAGATGCCGTTTATCAACAAAGGTTGGATAGGTTTAATATAAGTATAAATATCTCATTTAAGAAAGACAACAGGTTATGTAAATGATAGAGCAAACATAAAAATTATAGATATACAAATTGCATATAAATTCACAGTTTGCACGCTTCCAGACCAAATAGATATTTTATCAATGAAGATTGAAGACCAACAAAATGTAGAAAGGAAAAAGAAAAACTCCGTTAGAGAACTCGCATCATATACTACATGGGAATCTCCGTAGACCCCAAACCAAACATGATGGATTTAGATCATGGACTTAATTTAAAAGCAGTTACGCCATTATTCTCATACTCTTTTTCTTCATACAACTCAAAAAGAGATGAAAACACTACAGCTCTAAGAAGCATGTTGCAACTTGCAACTAAACTGGAAAATCCTAACATTTCTCTCCATATAAAAAAGATAATACATATTCAAGAACCTGCTTTAGAATAGAATAAAACAAAATATCAGAAATGCATTAAAGATGTCTGTCTTACTTGAAGTTCTGCTAACTTCTCACGAATCTGCATATACCCTAAATGAAGTTTCCCTCCAAAATGATCAGCTAATCGGCGATCACTGTAAATAATAATACAAATCAAACTGTTCAAGCAAAATATACAAAAAAAAAACATCAAGAGAATAATATATTGATGTATGGCATTATTTCCCCAAAAACTTCTAGGCAAGAATATCATGATCTACAAGCAAAAAACAGAAAAGACGCACATTCTTTAGCTGCAAAAGTTATCCTCGTAAAACTGGCACAAGAGCCTGCTGGTGACAAGGAGGTATTACTAACGGGTCAAAAGCTGAAGCACTTGAAACCCCAAATTCTAACACCATAAATCCCTTGCAAAAATAAAGGGAAAAGGGAAAAGATGAAGGGAGGGACAAAATCAGTTGTTACCTGTCATAAACACTCAAAAATGCTCCACAAATGTCGCACACACGAAGCTTCTGATCAGTCTGAATTGTTATGTACGAGTAAAAGAGTCGTAAGAATCATTACAGTTATGTGTACACACATAAATATATATATATATATATTAATTATAATATAAAATATAAGCCATAAATTTTTAGGCAAAAGGTTAATAAAAAAAAAAAAACTAGGCATGCCAAATTGAAGATGTAATTATTTAATCATATCATATAAAATTAGTTACAGATCATGGAAAATTTACTCACAATCCGCACATCTGCAGCAGTATACTTAGATGAATCCAACACTGGCTCTTGCCTGGCAGGAAGCTGAAATAGAACAAATAAGATCATTAGAGCCACTACATGAATATAATCTAGAAATTAATGAGGAAAGAAAACAAACACACCAGTACAAATATTTCTGTAACTTTGTATAGTAATCAATAACAAAATAAAACATGAAAGACCTTCTTAAGTGCTTCAGCCTCTTCCATTGCTTTTTGAGCTTCATCAACCATTCCTTGCTCACCTGTTCATTAAAAAAATACATATCATTAGATAAAAAGGAGGGAGCCTTTTTAAAAAAGACAATTGTTCATATCTTATGATTTGCTAAGCTGAAGGCAAAGAACATAGCTTGAGGTTGAAATTTGCTTTTTAAAGCTAAACATATGCAAAACCAAGAAAAAAAAAAAAAGCTATCATGAGCCATGATTACCAGGCAGAAGTCAATTATATTGATATTAGAACACAAGCAAACCAAATCTTCTAAGTGGCTAAACCTATATAAAAACAGATCATATTGATGGTAAAGCTTTTCTGTGACATGCAATTTAACACCAAAATATTATTGGTTTCATTCTTTTCTAAAGACAAATCCTCCTACTGATTTTACAGCAATATCGGATCATTAACTGTTTATATTTCTGATACAGGAGAAGGGGCTAGTAATCATATTTACTGATGCCATTTTAACCTTCATATCATATGCATTATTTTAAGGGGAATCGGAATTGCAGATGACCTTCATATAAACCAGAGTGTGCTGATTTCCTTAAGACAACAAATGGATTGATCTGAAGGGTTACTAAAATACCTCAAGTGAGAGACCAGTATAAAATATTATCATTAGGTTTTACTGCCAAATTACACTATCAGTCCTTTTGAGATGGTGCTTGTGCTCTCTTTTTCTATCTGTTACTCCAGAAATCTATCAGATTGTTTGTTCATAACGATATAATGCACTAAGGATGCATCAGCATTTAAAAAACATGCAAATAGAAAGTTTTTCAGAGCTACTTAAATTCCAAAGGGCTTCTTTATACACAATTACAACAGTCTGCTTGGGATTGTATTTAAAACAGTCTGCTCAACTATTCATAATATAGCATATAATCAAAATTTAGTACAAATGGTCTTAACTGAGTTCGGCATGCCTAAAATTTAAGCAAATAAACAATAAAAAATATAAGTGAGCTGTATAAAGACTATCACTGACTTACCAAGATCCTCGGCCTTCTTCAGCTTTTCATTTATCATCTCTTGTGTTCGAGGATCAGGGGCAACTACAGGAATGGGTGCCAAAGGTGGTGGATTTGGCAGAGGTGTTGGTAAAGATGCCCTATCTTTGTTAAAGGCATCTAAAAGAAGCATAGACTGTTTGGAAATTGATAGAAAGCCAAATGAGTTATTAGTAGCTCCTCATAAAATTGAAATCAGAGAATTATCTCCTCTAACAACATTGAGTTACTAAAATAAAGTAACACTCACAAATGGGATATTCATGTTCAAGGGAGATCACTGACCTGCTTGTCTGCTCTCTTGGTTCTAAGCTCCTCTACAACCTCTAGAGCTCGAATCTTGAGATCTGTCTTTCCTTCAAGATCTGCAAATTCAATTTAGAGTGTCTTAGATAAAGTCACAAACCTCGATGACCAAGCCTTTTCCCAATCATTAAGTTCAGCTAAATGGATCAAATGAGCCTTTTCCAATCAGTAAGTTCAGCTGAGGATTAAATGACTCTTTAATGTTTTATAGTACCAAAGCAGAAAAAAATAACAAAGACCAGTTTTGCACAAATTAAGAGATGCTTCAAACTGAAAATATTCGCATCAGCTATGACTCTCGTAACATAAGATTAATATTTTGAACCATCAATAAAAATAAGCAAGTTCAAATACTTCAAGAATTGAACTTCTTTTCACTGGATTGACAAGTATTATTGATAAATGGCATATTGAATAGATGTTTGAATGATAAACGATAATCTAATATCACCAATGAAGCTTTGGTACTAAGTAACACATCAACTTTGAGCTAAGAATAAAAGCATTTAATCAAATATCAATAAGTTTAAATCTAATCAATGATCTACAGTCTTCATACTACTAGAATTTACCCGACTATAATATATGAGTCATCCAGGACCTTAATTACCTATTATACACCAGGGTCCATTCAATCCCTAAAACAAAACACAGCCATCAAGCAATGTTATGATTAAAAATGATCATGTTCAACCTAAGAAGCTACAACTCTGGGACAAAATGTATCACTCAGTCTATAGTGATAACAGATCCAAGTAACGAATTATCTCCGCTACCAATCCATACTTCTCTACAGTTAAAGACATCCCTACTTATTTAAAAGCAGGTCCAGTACAGTACCGTATTGATCAGCTTCTTTCAACTTCTCTTTAATTTGCTTAGACAGCTCAAGCACCTCAAGCGTCTGCAAACCCGAAACAGAGTAGTATTAACAGAATAATATTACTTATCACAACTCACCACTGGCAAACCTAACACAACAAGAACTCAATCAAGACTCACCTGAGTAACTTCAGAGACAGAAATCGCAATGGCAGCCTTTGCATCCTCGTCCTCGAGCCGCTTGAGAGCTCTGCCAATCTTCCTATCACACTCACCAATAAGCTTATCTATAACATCCTCCAATTCCCTGTCATAATTATCAGTCCCTTTCCCCTTTGCCTCCTCGTATCTAAAATCAGTTAAGCAACAACAGTAACACAAACACAACAAAGGCACTGCATCTAAATGACACAGACATCCAAAACTCTTTTTCATAGTTTAGTGTCGAAATTAAGGCAACGAAACGGCATAAGAAGACCTAAAATCCAACGAAATTATTTTTGCTTCGATTGCAATACCCTAGCCCTAGAGATCGATAAGGATACTCTTTCCGGAGCTGAAGGGAGTGGACCTTAGGGCAAGGTCCCATATCCATTTTCTGAAACGGAAACAGCGAAATACAGAATGAGATAACCAAAACCAAAGCCCTAGAATGCGAGAACAAATGGCGAAACAGAAGAAGTTACCGTTAACTGGAAGAGTTCGTGAGGACAGAGACCGACAAGGTAGAGACGACAGACGTCGCGATCGTAGTATTTGCGATTGACTTCACGAACATCGCCGTTACGGTTGGCTCCCATCAACACATCGAGCTGCTTCCGTATAGCATCCATGGCTGCTCGCTGACACGAACTTCAGTGCTGCTATGCTATTAGCCTTTCTTCTTCTTCTTCTTCTTTACTCTTGTGCTGTGTTTTTATCGTGGGTTTGGGTTGTTGAGAGTTGGGGATCTGAAACGAAAATTTACTCTCAGAAACACTATAATGTTATGTCTTCCAGTATTAGGGTTAAGAGAGGTGCAGGTGGTGGTAGTGCTGTCCCTTGTTTTCATGTAACTATAATTTATAACTATTAATAATTAAAATTCATTTATTTTACAATTTATTTCAACTGGTAAACAAATAATATTAAATTTAATATTATTAGAAAAAAAAACACATATAAAAAAATGACACAATTCAAGTATAGCCAATAAATTATTCAGATATGATTAGGAACATAAGAATAAAATATTAGAGTTACAAATTTTAACTGTTTTTCTCCTTTTCGCTAAAAATAAACTACAAGAATCTAATTAAACATTGAGAGATATAATTACTAAAAAAATATATATGCATATAAGTTACACTTAAAAAAATAATTATAAAAAAAATACATAACAATTAAATTTCATTCTATTAACATTTCATTCTATATTTCTAAAAAATATGAGATAACAAATATTATATCATAAAACTAATATTATTGCTAAATAAAGGAAAAGAGAGTTGTTTTTTTCTTCAAAAATAGAAGAAGACGGGTGAGAAATGAGCAAGAGTTTCTATTTTTTTAAAATATTTTTTCACTTTTTATTATATTTAGTTTTATATTTTACTATTTGGATGTGGGAGTAACTTAATCATCAATTCCAATTTTTGCTTCCATAAATTTTTATTAAAAGTAAAGTAATATATGAACTGAAATTGTTGATTTTGAATGTTATATATTGATTTAAAGTGAATAAGTTACTGAAAATGTTTGTGATTAAGAATTGAAAGTGTTTGGATAGTAATACAATTGAATTGGATTTGAATAGTTTGTTGAATTACTTAAAATGTGATGAGAATTGGTTGTTTGATCTTAAATAATGATTGACTTAAAAAACTTATATGAGTAATAACTCTTAGTTTAAAGTGTATGTTATTAAAATTATGAGTTGAATTGAATGACATTTGGTTCAGTAATATAACATATTTATGCATATATTTTTGCATATCTCAATCAAGCGATAATAAAATGAAAAAAAATGTGTTCTCGAGTCCCTTCTCGCTCAAACAAAATCTATAATGAAATTCTAGGTGCTCTTGGGTTGAATCTCGCTCAAGCGAGAGAATTTTTGCTTGAGCGATTCTTGCTCTAGCGAGAAAATTCTCACTCAAGCTATAGTCTTTGTAAATAAATAAATAAAATCTTATTTTTTTTTTCTTTTTTTGCTTTAGAAAGCCTGATGCATTATTGCTTTTAAGTGGAAATTATAATTTTTATTTAAAAATGTGATTAAAGGAACTTAATTATATGTTTACGTGAAATTTGAGATATTTAAATTGTTTAAAAAAGTTTAAAATATGATGTGATTGAATTGTGTATTGATGTGTTACATGAGGTATGAAATGATGTGAAAGTGTGATCAAGACATTGTATTTTCAGGAAAGGAAATACCGTGTTGAGATTTGTTATTAGGGTTGTAAGTGTCTTATGAATGAGACGATTTCATCTTTACTGGTATAATGGAGTCACATAAATGAAGTTATTCAGTTGGTGAGAGTTAAGGAGGTTCATTTGCCCGAGTCTGAGATTTGAAATAACTTATTAGAGTAGATCAAATGGATTTACCCTGAGGTGATGAATATTGAGATGATTATGCGCATGACTCTGTGGATTCATATGACAGGTGTAGGTCTCAGGATGCTAATTTCAAATACACGAGTCTTTCAAAAGTAATTCGAGTGTTTGAGTATGTGAGTCAGTAGAAATATGACAGGAATAATGTGGAAGATAAATGTGATATACACTTAATAACTTTGTGCAAATTATAGAATTTGATGGATTGTGCTTTTAAAAGTTTATTTTGTATTAAAATTATTAAAAATAGCTAGGTTACCCTATGTTCTGTGTTTGTTTTATTTAATTTGTGATGATCGTGTTAATTTACACAGAAGCATATGAAGTTGTAGGTAATAAAACTTTTTCGTGAGCACCCGTTAGGAATGAGATGAACAAATATTTTCATTTTAAATGTTTTGTTTGTAATTTTTGCGTATATATTAAAATCTTTATGAAAAGACATATATTTTAAGATAAAATATGAAATATATATATATGTTTATATGTCAATTAAATATTACATACATAATATATTATCAAATATAGGTAAAAACAGGATATTGCATTTAGTCTCTAAAATAGTATATAATTTAATCAATATATTAATTAATTATTTTTTATTTTTTAAATTAATTTTTATTTAATGACGTTACAGTAGTCCATCCAAATGTATCATTCAAATATTTAATAAAAATTATTTTCGTAAAAATATTTTTTAATACTTGTGTATGTACTTTATATTATTATTTTGAGAGTTTTAATACATGTTTTTAGTGGAACCTTAACCTAACTTATTAATATTTGTTAACATGACAACACAAATAAGAATTAGTCATAATATCACCAATAAATAATTTTGTTTTTCAAAATCTTCAATAAATATATGTGTATTTCCATCATTTTCATTTTTTTTTTAAATTGTTAACTAGTGCACATATTACAAATCGAAAACTATAAACTACTTGTTAATAAGTCAATTACTAGTCAAAGTTAAACATGGTTAAGAAAAAAGTTTAAGATAATAAACTAAACCTAAATTTCGCAACAAGAAGCATTGAAATATAGAAAAATGAAACCATGATAAAAGGTGCATGTTGATTCATTAAAAAACACAGTAAATTAAAGAGTATCTATTTAAAAATTTATTTTATGAAAATATAAGAAAATGATTTATTTTAAAACTAAATATGAAGCAAATGTGATTTAGCATTATATTAAAAAAAGGCAATATAGTTTTCGATTAGTAGTTATTGAATTAAATTATTTGAAAATTACATATAAGGTAATAAAAAAATTAAAATTGAAATTCCCACATGGTACTAGGGGTGAAGAAAAAGAAAAACGAAATCAATTAGTAACCACTGTGCGCATAACACTAACACGGAGTTTGGGAAAGTAGACGGCGAGAGAATGGGTGTGTTATTGTTCCGGTGGGTTCTGGTGCTGACTCTGTTGATCGCTTGCGCTCTAGGTTTTCAATCCGACGAGCTTCTCCTTGACGACGAAGAGTTCGGCATCGAAGGTGGACGCTCCTCCTCCTTCCACTCCGATTCGCCTCCACCTTCCACCGCCGCCACCTCAACCTCTCGGAAGAGGTTTTCGGAGTCTGCTTCCGATTCCAAGATCCAGTTCACTCTCCAACACGCGTTCGGCGACTCCGATTTCTCCGATGCCGGCAATTTCTCTGCTCGCCTCAAGACTTGGAGCCACGGTGGCCAGGTTCCTTCCCTCTCCTCTTTCTTTTCCTCTGCTTATTATTATAATTTAAAGAGTTTGTATGCGATTCGATTCGAATCTGCTTCTATTCAAATCCGATAATGTTCTGTCGCGGTAGTTCCGATTCCACTGAGTTATACTCGATAGAATTTATGCGAGATTCGTGTTGTTGTGCTGAAAACTGGTTTTGATCTGTGATAGACGCTGACGAAGCTGCGGTTTAAGCGGGATCCTTTGACTGACGTTGAGCAGAAGAATTTTCAAGTAATTGTTTGTTTTCCATTGAACTATTTGTGTATGTGTGACTGTCTTTGTATTTTGCCTTGTATAAAGATGTGACACTCTTCTCATATTACAGGAACTGTTGCGAGGAGATGATTTCTATAGGATTAGATTGCCGTCCAATGTTTTGAGTCCTCCTGGCCGGGAATATATTATTTCTTCTGTGAAATCAGTAAGTATGAATATGAACCAAGTTCTTGTCTATTGATAGGATGAAATATGAACAAAAAATTAAGGTTCCTTTTTCAGTAGTACTATGGTTTAGTAGTTTGGTTTGTGCTTGAGGAGTGTTAAGCTTTTAGGTCCTTGATTTGTTTGTTTCTTTTCTAGCTTTGTTTTGGTGCTGTAAGTAAGGGTGGTACTGTGGTATGGTAGTTAGCAACCTTGTTCCAATGATGTCTGGCATGTTTTTTTCTGCACTTATTTTGTGATATTTATGAAGGATGGTTTGTTTCTTTTTTATATCTCTCTTGTTTTTCACTATAAGAATGTCTATCAAAAGTTGTAGTCCTTGTTATGCTTTCACTGCATTGATCACTGTTTTAGTGGCTGTGGCTTCTTTATTTGGTGTTGCAGTGACTTTTTGAGCTATTGACTCCAAGTAGAACTAACAGTTTTGCCTTTCTGAATTTAGCGATGTCTTCCTGGGGATGGATTGGAGGAGCATTTTGTAATACACATGGTAATTTTCCTTATTATAGTAAAATATGCTGTTTATGCTGCATCTGTGGTGTTGTGTTTTCAAAGATAATTTCCCCACTGAGTTCAAATTCCGATACATTGTGTCACTTGATAATTAGACTCAGCTGTCTTCTGGAATGGGGAAAAGTATTGGAAACTTGTGATGTAGATTTGTAGAGGGAAGGGAATAAGTAGAATAGGATGGGTTATCTGTTCACGAGCAGTGCATCTTGAGATAATGACATGCTTTACTTCAGCTCTTATGTAAATAGTTTTAGGAATGTGGATTACAAATGAATTGTTATATAAGAACAACCCTCGTTATGTCGATCAAGCTACATGTATATCAAGTAACTCTGTATGTTTCATCAAATTTAAAATTTCATTAAAGCTCATTCAGAGTAAATTCTTTGTAATGGTTTCTCTTGAGGTTCACTTAACTATCTATCTATACTGTTGTCCATCTTCTTTTGTGCGTACTTTACTTCAAATTCTTAGATTCTACAATAAAAAACACAGTTTTGACCAGCCTCTCTAGTGGTTAAAGTATCCAAGTTTATCATTCATTCTAGCCTTTTGAGTAGTTTGTAGAAATAACCTTCTCATGAACACTTCATTCTCACCACCACAAATCTTTACTGTTAGGCACACAGTTGAAACCCCTTTGACCCAACAAGAACTCTTTTGCTCCCTTTTGAAACAATTTTTTGATCCATTATATTGTTTACTTTTCATTTTTGACTTTATATTTTTTATTCCTCAGCAAGTGCCTTAAGGGTACATACTAGTATTTTCCTCTGCACATTTATGTAGATAGAAAAAACTAGAAACCATGGGACCATGGGTGGTTTTCCCTACGCTATAGTGTATATACTTCAACCAGGAGACAAAACTGAACTTTGATCGTATAGGTTTCTTACAAATCTACTTCACATTTATCTCTTTAATTCATTGAGACTCACTTTCAGTTTTTCTGTTTCAGGAAGGTGTTAATGTCTTGGCTGTCAATTATGGTGCCCCAGGGGCTTGCCCTTATCCTAGACAACTGAAGCTTGTAAGTCACTTCTACTCTTTTTTTTAACCAAAAAGGTTTAGCCTTCCATGCGAAGGCAAAACAAAAATTTACAAAGAAGAAAAGAAACTAAGAAAACCTTATGAAGCTCCTCTAAGTCACTTCTACTTTTTATAACTGCTCTTATTTTTTGGTTTTCATTGAACTTAGCTTAACTTTTGAAACTTCTCTACATATTTTGTTGTCGTCTACTTTATCTGCCTCTTGTTGTACACACACAGTTGACTTCCTGAAAAGGCAGGGACTGTTGTACCAGGAGTCAATAATACTATCTCTTCCTTGAAATACACATAATGGTATAAATACAGAAATTATTCATCTCTTTTGTTTTTGTCATATATAATTATATAGTTATTTTTAAGCATCTAGAATGGTTGGTGTGTATGTCAATACTATGTATAAATAAATAACTATTTAATTGATCCAAGCTGATTGGGGGCAATTTAGACAGAAGACAGTTAACTTGTTAATGTATTATATCCGGAACCATGCTTATTTTAAAGAGTAAACTTAGCATGTATTACGCCTTTAGAAACTACCTGAAGATTCCATTATCTATAGTCATGTTCTGGTTGAATTGTTAACATATAATCCACATCTTTTCCTTGTTCTCAGAGAGTTATCAGGTGTGCAAAAACCCCAATGTACATGTCTTCAAATCAATTTATAAGCCTGTGCAAACTTAAAATTAATGTCTATTGCCTGACTTTATATTGCAAATGCTAATATTGTGCATTTTTTTTTTCTTTAGCCTGCAAAGTGGTCTTTCAAGTCTCACACAGTTCTAAAGAACAGTGAACAGGCACCAAGGTATATGTTCTATGATTGATAGTTCCTCACTCAATTGTTAATTTTTTTTATTTGATATACAAGCTTTTAATTAATATACAGATAGTAGTAGAAAAGCAGCATATACAGTGTTTCTAGCTCATGGCTGCTAAGGTAATAGTAGCAGCAGTATTAAAAAGTGGAAAATACGTTTTTTTCTTTGCCTTTCTGTAATACTTCTTGAAAAGGAATTTCAATAAGGGATAGTGTTTAATTTTCTCATATATTTATCACTGGTATAGAAGAAAGTCTGCTTAAATGAATTTGCCAGTAAATATGAGCCTCTTGTATTAAATTTGAGTCCATACTTTTGAGACTAAAGGTCTTTTCTCAATGTTCCATGTAATTTCTCTTGCACTAACATTATTATCTTTTTCCCCTTCCAAATAGTAATGCTTAAATTTAGTTAATTTCAAATTGATACTTGAAATCTTGAAAATTGTTACTCTTTTTCCTCCTATATTCTACAACAGAGGTGTCTTTTCCTTGTAAATAATTCGTCCTCTGGTTCTTTGAGTCATTTGTGGCCTTTTTGCTGATTATATTATCAAGGGATAAGGACTTTTAACTATTGTTCCATGGCTATTTTTGCACTGCAATTATTCTGATATTCAATTTCTTGTCTTTTTACACGCACTATATCCTTTTTCCTCAAGTTTCACACTCCTTTCTTTATTCACTGATTTTTCTGCAAAATAGCACTTTGCAAGGATAGAGCAGAAGTATACGATTATTTACTTGTACTTAGTCTGTAATCACATTGTTAACTGAATATCCGTTCTTTTACAGAGTGTTTTAGAGAGTGTGGGTGACTAACATTTCTCATATGCTCATTGTATAAAAATACAACTACACTGAAAATAATTGAATGTCTCCTTGCTCTGAACTGTTTTCTGAATTCATGTCCAGTTTTTAAAAATAATAAAAAATAGTTTGTTTCCAATGTAACCATGTTTTCCTGAAGTATCACAATGGATTAAAAACAAAATTGAAAATAAAAATGTGGAAATCAGAAAGGGAAAATAGATTTCCCAACCAAATGTTCCCGTGAATTTGTCTAGAATTCTTTGATGAAAATTAAGGTTGAACGTCTTGCTTTTGGCTTTTTAAAATCATACATGAAGGAGTTGCTGCATCCATCATCATTTTGACATGTTTTTACTAGTGTGATCTCTGTGTTTTTAATTCAACAAATATTTTGCTTCCGCAGAGCTCCAATATTTGCTGAAGATGCGCTTGGTGGGGAGGAGGGAGATGGTGAGGTTTTAAAGCCAATAGAGAGGTCCTTTTGGGCTAAATATGTGAGTATACAAGCTGGCATGATCTTTTAAGCCACAACTTTGTTTTCTCTATCTTTCAAAATAAACTATAAATGTATGTATTTCTGAATTAATGGTTTTCATCTGGAATCTTTCTCGATACCAGTGGATGTACCTGATCCCTCTTGGACTCATAGTAATGAATGCCGTTACTCAAGCTATGAATATGCCCGAAGAACAACCTGGCGGGCAACCTGGTGCTCCAGCACAGCAGCAGCCAGGATCTGCAGTACAGCGTGGACCAAGTTCTGGTGCTGTGCGTAGAAGATGATAAGTTAGCTTCCTCTCTTCCTCGGAAAACATTATTTGAGGACATTGGCCGTGAATGAATTCTTAGGTTGACCCTTTATGTAGCATTTTTTATGATTTTAATTGCATATTTAAAAGCTTTGTGCCCATATGAAAAGAAATTTTATTCCGATTAGCTTGTAACATTGAAACAGCAACGTCTTTTTAAGTTTTCCAGTTTAGATTGACTAATTATTGTTATATATTGAAATTTTGACACGAATATCTATGGTTCCCATAATATCGTGTGATGTTTCTGGGGCCATTTGTGCCCATTAAAGGTTTGCGGAGTTCATGTCAATTTGTTTATGGCCGCGATAAGTTATTTGCATTCACTAAATACAGATAACCAACTTTTAGAGTTTCATTGCTGGAAGGTATCACCTATTTTCTATGTGAAAACCACACAATCCATGAATAAGAAAGATATTGCAGCTTTATTATCCCGGTTCCTTAGTTTGATACCATGTTAGCATGGGATGAATTGGACTTTTAATAGACAAAAATAAATTAATGAATTTTTTATTGAATTCATTACAATTCGAAATAAAACTTATCTAATTCATCTACTTCGTCAACTCCTTATTTCAGATGATAACTTTATTAAAAACACATCAATGAAGAATGAATAATTTTTTTATTGAGTTCTTCGTATTTATTTTTTTCCTTAAACATTTTGAAAGGCCAAGATTATATACCTAAATATTCCATTATTAAAGCTTTGTTGATTTTATCACATGCAACGTTTCAACTTATCCTTGCACATCTTCATGACTATTTCTGCATTTAATAACTCGTGTATTCCAAAATGTATTGTCAATATTTTGAGTATCTTCGAGAGATTTGTCTAAAAGTAATGGAAGAAGAAAAAAATAAAATACTTTCTTTATAAATTAAAATAAACTTACTCAAATTTAAAAAACTAATTTTAAATGAGAAGTTTTATGAATTAATTTTTTCTTATAAAATTTATTTTAATTTTTGTCACTCCTATCTGCGAATATTTTTTAAGTTTTTTATTCTATCAATGACAAAATGGGCTTGAGTTCCCAGTATGTATATAGGAAGTGCCTGACAACTGAAAGAAGACAAGACAAAAAAAAAACATTTATTGCAACAAATACACTATTTTTGTTTAAAAAGTTCCCCTTACAAATTAACACGAGATGGAACACACCATCAACTATATAATTCATAACAATCTCAATATTCTCATCAACCACATAAGTGAGAAGGAGTTTTATCCCATCAAAGCTCATCCTGTAGATCAAAGAAAGTCATATTTGTTAGTACAAGAACATCCAGAAAGATGGCAAATCAATCACACCCATTGCACAAAGACAACTTTTTTCCCATGTTTAATTTTTGTGATTGATGTATTCTAATCATTGTTATGACATGGAAAATAAAAAAAAGTAAACAATTTTGAGATTGATCATAAAAATGCCACCTTTATTTCAATGAATCTAACATTAGAGAGACTAAAAAAAGTTCAACTTACATGATAATCCTCGTAATGGCGATGCTGGACAGAGGAAAACAACCAAGTTTTAGAAAAGTTTGTCATTGTTGCAAAACAAGGCAAACAGAAAGTATTGGGGAAATCAGCATCTAAACCTAAAACATGCATCACCATGGGAAGAGCCCTTTTTCTTTTGAAAAGGAACATCATGGAGAATATTATTTACCACTCCATCATAATTCCATGAACATTTTTTGTTTTATTTTTTCAGGATCAAGTATCGAAACAGTTTGCTGCCAAACTATGTAAGTCTTTATTCTCTGACAAAATACATTATTGAGATTAATCTTAAGCACTGTGGCTAATATTTCAAAACAAAGTTCATCTTTCCCCAAGTTATTGTATCTCTGGTGGAATTTCCAACATTTTAGTTTCAACGGTATCACATAATATTCAGCTCTAAAAATGGTATTAGGAAAATTGGTTTACCTTCCACACATATTTTAACAGAGAGGATAGTTGAAAAACAATTTTATAAACACCAGAACACTGCTCTAGTACTGGAGTTTTGTTCCAAACTAGTACCTATGCCATTTGTTTTGTCCTCAAAAGGGATTGAAGATTCATTAAAAAAGGAAAAGCATAAATATTGAATGTATTTGTGTATCATGCATACCCTTCTATATTTGTCTCTGTATCTGTCCCGGTATCTACGATCATGACCTCTCTCTTTTCTACGCCTTTCACCTTCTTCTCTTGCTCTTTGAGCCTCCTGCAGAAAAAAGAGTTAGGATCCTGGAAAAAAGCAATCTGCTTGACTCAATATGGATGATGGAACTCGAAAGTGCATGTTTGTGTACCTCCTCTTCTTTGGCTTTTCTCACTTTCTCTGCTTCCTCAAAACCTTCCTTTTCAATCTGAGATGTCAAAAATTAAGGGTCATCTTAACATGTATCATCTTGAGACAAGACACATACTAAGGAGAACTGAATATACTTTTTTTTTACTAAATGGACATTTGTTGAGGCAAATCAAATATGACTTCAAGAGACTTGATTAAGTTTTCTAGACCATACATTTTAAATTTGCATAGTTCAATACACTTGTATATGGAAAAAATATTAGATGCTATTTACTATGTAACCTAAGTTCCACCTACAAGTCGGTTATTGAGCTAAATCAAAGGCAAGAGAAAAACTCACCTCCCTGTTGGCAAACACTTCCTCAACAACTTGTTTTGCATAATCAGGATCATCACATATCAAAATGTTGTCAAACACTGAACCGCCTTTAACCTGAAACAGAATATTTAGCTTATATTAACTGCATTCACCTATTATAGCCTAACAGCTTTGCACTTCATGGAGAAAGAGAGAGGTCTATGGTGTGGTATAACAAGCCAACACCAAATTTGGAAGTTTACATTCATCATACCTGCCAAACTTCAACACCCACATACTGGATAGGCTTAAGCACATAAAGATCCGGGTCATCTTCAAACTCTGAAAAAGGGAAAATAAATGAACTCTGAGCATTCCTTAGTAGCATCAAAATATATGAAACTATCAGAGAACCAAGATATACAATTGAACATACCTGGATTATCTATCCATGGAGTTTTCCATTTCCCTTTGTAGTTAGGGTTCTTGATTTTCTGTTAACATAGAGGTCGCAAGTAAGAGAGAATGGACTATGAAAGAAAGCTGAAAAATAATAAGAAAGCTGAAAAAGAATAAGGAAAAGTTAATTTTTGTGAAACTTGATCAACAAACCTTTCTTTTCCATGATCCTTTGTATGCTGGATTCGGTATCTTTGGTGGTTTCCATTTCCCATCTTCCTCTTCATCCCAGTTATCAGGCTAATGAAAAGGGAAAAATTGTATGAAAGACAAACTCATTAATCCTTCTATTGAGAAGTCATCACATCAGAAAACCAATAATCAATCAAGCCAGATAAGCAAGGAACTAAAACTAACCTCTTTAGCATTTGGGTCAGGAATTTCTCTTGGGATTGAATCATATCCCTGCAATAGCAATAACCAAATAAATCAGCTTGTCATCTCATGAAGCAAAGCTACCAACTTCTTGTTCTATTATCATCAGGGAAAAGTTAGAGCTTTTGGATACCTCAGGTTTGACATCATTAGGGTCTTCAATGTATTCTCTTTCTTCCCAGTCTGCAGGCTACAATTTGGAAGATGTTTTAATTTCAAAATACTAGCTATTGTTAGATACAAAAAAGATATTTCAATAATATAATCTGGTTGGGATAAGCTGATTCTCTTTATGGTAAAGCAGGATATCTAAACCGAGTTATAAAATTGTTATAGGATATGTAGAAGACCAAAATCATCATAATATGCTAAAGGACAACATCTGAAGTTACTATTGAATAAAACAGATTAAATGGAAACCTTTTTTGCCTTGACATCTTTGATTTTTCGTGGAGGAAGAATATCCCAATCTGTATACATGCTTCCAGAATCTCTCTCTCTATTATCAACCAGGACACTGTATGTGGCATCTGGCCTCAGAATGAATGTGTAGAAATGAGTTAACCTGTCAGTTTCACATTGCAGGTCCTTCTTTACAGGGTAATTTTGACCGTGGTAGGAGAGTATCACATGGAGTTTCTTTGTATCAGTGCCGCATAAATCTGGTCCAAACATTAAACTATAAAAAATGTGTCAGCATGATATTTCTTTCTTTCCTTCCTTTTTTAAGGTAAAAATAGAAAACATGGACAAAGAAGAAGAAAATGAGTTACAACATATGTGGTACATAAGGTGTTCAATAAAAACAATGTAAGGTGAAGAAAAAAGAGATGTTATGATCATTAGTTTACTTAAACTTCTAGAAAACAATCATACAAAAAAGGAGATGATCAATAATGATTGCTCATTTATTTTAAAAAGTTAATTTATTTAGGTTGCAGATGTTCACTTGATATAAACCAAGAAGCAAAAGCAAAGTGGAAAACATGGAATTAGGAACATACATGTAAGGTGTATCCCCACCAAACTTCTTTTGATTAACAAATCCAGAGAGAAGCTTGATGTAACCTCCACCACACTCAATCTCTTGCTCAAATTTTACAGAATACTGGAGGACCAATGTTCTGTTCTTGTTGGAGAATTCTGGTACTTTAGCAGAGATGGCAAAGTGTTTGGCATCACTGGATGTTTGAATACCTACAATATTCCACAAAATGGCAACAAGTCACAAGACGAACCAAATTCCTGTTACTACTATTTTGTACATATTAAAAAGAAAACAATAGAAATTCCTCAGAATGTAAAGTGTCATTAACTAATTGAAATTTTTTGTGGTAGTAAATTACTATCCCTTGACTTGTAGTCTACATTTGCCACCCAAAGCTCCTCTCTATTATGAAAATTACTCAAAAAGTTGCTTACATTTATATAAAAAAAATACAATCTGACTCCAAAATGTTGTCATACTTAACAGATATGCTAACTGAATCATTGGCTCTTAGATGTTTGTCTTTCTTTCCTACCCTTGTTCAGCCTAATATGTTGATAAAGAGGAAGACTCCATTCATTTAAACATTGACACCATTAATATAAATGCAAATGTTCATCTGTTGCTAAAATCTACAAATAAAAACTTACTTTCACATTCATGTGTAGCAAGAGCTATTGAAGTTACGAATATTAAGAATGAGACTTTAAACCTAACTAAACTTTATAAAATCATCTTGCATCCACTTATATATTATAAAATATCTTTATTTCTAATGGATGTGAGAACTCCAATACATCCCCTCATACCGAGATCCACCAATTCAAATGTGAAACTATATATTAATGGGTGGTCTAGTAGTAGGTGACTTGATAAACTCAACAAAATCTTAAGATATACTCAAAATGATTTTGATACCATATTAATAAGTGGACTTTAAGTCTAACTCAATCTTATAAAACCGATTTAATGAGATTTGCAGCCACTCATATATTCATATATCTATAGTTGATGGGTCTGCAGTATATACTAAATGTAAAAGTACCTTTATCATCTGGATCACCAGCCCATTGCCCAGCTGTGTGCTTGAAAGAACCTGCTTTGCCCTCACTGCTTTTCCAGTCTGATTTTACCCACCGGCTTCGCCATCCATCTTTACAAAAACCAACAAATAATCACACTCATATCATATATTCATATCATCAGTGAAAAACCACAAACTCCTACAAACAATACGTTGAAACCCTTTGATATGTTTTTTTTACTTTTTCATTTCAATTAATGATGGCTTCTACATAATTTTATTTCATTTGCCTTTGTGAACAGGAGAAACGTACAAAGTTGTGAAAAGCAAAAGACAAAGGGGAAAAAAGTGACACTCGTGTAGTTATCAGTTAAAAATTATGAGTTGGAAATGAAAACAAATCCAACACAGTTTTTCTGGTGCTTTCTTCATACACAAACAAGGAACAACTGTTATGGAAGTTGGTAATGGAAATCATTGGTGGAGAAGAGTGATCTAAGAAATTAAAATTTACTAAATAAGAAAAATTGATTACACTACATTGACCATACTATATATATATACACACACACGTGGACTAGAGTAAATACAAATATATGATGAATCATCAATTTAATTACCAATTAACTAACTATTCACCAACTCAAACCAACTACATATGGTAACGATTAAAATATATATATAAAGTAAGCATAAAAAAATAAGAACAGAGAAGAAAATAGGAATACCCTCAAAGCGTTCTTCAAATATAATTTCAGAAACTGCAACTTGTATCAGCAACAAACAAAAAAACACAAACTTGTTGAGCTCAGTTGAAGAATTTTCCGCCATCTGCGGAATAAGCAAATATTTGCCTTCTGTCACTGCTTACTTCCAATTGCAGAGTGGAGTGTACTTATAGAGGAGCAATGTACTTCTTTGCCCTCCTCATCTCATCATAATTACTTATATGCCACACACTAAAGTAGTATTATTGTCCAACATTACATTAAATGTTTAATTCTTCTTTTGCTCTTTAAACATTAAACATTATAATCGTACAATTATTGCACAATTAGGTCTCAAAGCATGACAAACCTGTGATTTCAGTTCCTCAAAAATCTAACCCTTCCAATTATCTCTTTCGAATATTATAATAATAGAGTTTTACTTTTTATATATTGAAAATCTCACATCGATTAAATATATAAATTAGTGCAAGTCTTATAAGTATGATTTTATAAGATTGAGTTACACTTAAAAGTTCACTTCTTAAATGTTATCACAATCATTTAGAATCTATTCCAGCGAAAATTTATTAACCTTATCAGGTCAATCTGTTATCAAATTTACTTCTTAATATAATAGATAATATCTAATATTAAAATAACATGTTTATAATATTTTAACTGATTTGAATGAAGGAGACTAAAATCATGAAATTAGAATTAGTGAAAAACTAAGGTGTAATTAAGCTAAACTATATTTGTTTGTAAATTTGATTATTTCTTAGATTTGTGATGGTGCTTTGGCGTGGTGTTGGGTTAATATGATGTGGATGGTAGAAGGCTAATTAGTGTTGAAATTGTGGTGTAGAAGGCCAATTTGACGTAGCAATAGCCAATGATGTGGTTTCTTTGTTGCATTTTTGTGTCATTTTTATTTAAGAAAAATGAGATAAAGAGAAAGTCAAAGTCTTCGAGTCATTGCAAAGTGGTGAAATCACATAAGGTTAGAGAAAAAGAAAAAAACATTTTGTGTTCATTTCAATCTCTTTCCTCGTTTTTTCGGAGAAGACTTGAGCAACGCGTTTGAAGAGTCAATGTTGACTTACAGTCAACGTAGCCATGTTCACATTAAAGTTTTAGTGCCTTCAATTTTTTATTTATTTAAATTTATATAATCAAAGCCTTTTTTTAAAAAAAAATTATATACATAATAATATTTTTTTATATTGTTTTATAAATAAACTTAAATTATTATGTTATTTCATGACTTTTTTTACCAATATGATAAGCACAAACAACAACGTAATTTGTACAGAAGACGCCTTTCAAAAGAAATTTGTAAAAGAATAACACTAAAGAGTTACAATATTAATAAAAAAAACTAATTATACATATAAATTTTGATATTTTAAAAACATATAACTAATATTAAAATTATAAACAAATTTAGCAGTTTCTTGTAGTTAATGTTTTAAAGTTTGAAACAACTATAGATTAGATGTCTGGGTTGTTGGTAAGTTGATCATTAATTAAACTGCATAAATGAATTGTAAATAACATAAATATCACTATTTTTGTTTTGTGTCTATATATAATTTTTATTTATATAATAATTAACTGTGAAAGTTTAAAGTAAACAAGGGTGTCCTTAGCTTCAAGGAGATGAGATTGATTCTCGTGTTCATTGATTTGAAATTGTTCATTGTAGCCTAAATCCAAAAGTATTATCCATTTTTTTTTTTTCGAAAATAAGGATGATGTAAATTATGAATTCAAGATTGATTTTGGATTGCTCAAAACCAAATATCAAAATAAGGGATTTGATGATAACTTAAGCTTACTTTCAATTTTTAAGAATAATATTAGTTGAGTGTAAATTTTACTTTATTGAAATAATTTTATGAGATTGTATTAAATTTAAATTATGCTATTTATGATATTAGAATCATTAAGAGTTTATATTAGTCGATATTGGGATCTATTATGTCACTCACTCATCCCTTTGATTCTCACAATTGATGTCATTGGTGTAAGAAGATGTGTTGCAGATTTAACTATCAAGTAGCGATAAAACCAATTTACAGTATACAATTTAGGTAAGGATAAACCTCATGGTTGAATTATACCTAAATTACTCTACTTTAATACTATTAGATATCTCATATCAACTAGAGATAAGACTAATTTACTATGTATAAGTGGAACAAACTCACTTTACTAGTTTTAAGCATAAAAAACTATTCATCTAATGGTGTTTAATTTGACCAGGATTAGTGGCATAAAAATGGTGAACCTATAAGCTTGATCTTTCCAAAAGTCAATATAAAACTCATTTTTCTTGATCTTGAATAATCCAAAACATGCAATACTTTTATATCATCCTTAAAAAGTGGGGAAAAAAAAGATAATGTTTGATTTTATGCAACAATAAATAGCTTCAAATCGGTGATAAAGAGAAATTAAAAGAAGAAAATCCATGAGTAGATAGTAGAGAAAATAACCATTTTCCACAATGAGTAGACTCCAAATGCATTGAAAAATTTCTTTGTAGCCAAGAATGAATCCCAAGAGGGTAAACATAGGTATGATACATAGGTACGATGTAAATATTAACCTATTATGACTTCGTTACTTGTAAAATTATTTACTTTCATGTCAAAAAAACTATACATAGTAGGATCACAAATATCAATATAAAATAAATAATGACCTAATATTTAAATTATATTTACGATACAATTTAGAAAAAAAAATCCATCTCGTGTGTATTAAAGGCCGCATCACATAAACTCAACATCAACATCACATACATTAAATACTAGGGTTAAGTTCATGCTCAAAGGCTAACACTTGTCACCAACTAACTATCTATAACAATTTAATTATCCAAGTCTAAATGTCATCAACCAACCTTCCATGACAAAGTGATTTCTACACTTTTACTTAGTATATATCACTTTAGTGTATGAAACCTCCATTACATATTCACAAGTATTAGAATCTATGTCTCCTCAGGAGTCCCTAAATTAATACATGCACACCACATCCTAGAGTTAGAGTTCATTTCTTAATAACTTATGTTCAAACAACTAAATTATCATTTAGAAAAATTCATCTAATAGAGGGAGACATTCCCCCTTCTCATTTTCATTTGAACGAAAATACTGAGAAAAAGAAAATTATGATTCAATGGAAACAAGAAGCAAATGTGCACAAAATACCTCACTTGCTTTTAACCATATTATAATACCCAAAATAAATTATTTTTCATTACAACCTATTTATAAACTCATCTAAAATTAAAATTTCTATCTCAAACCCCAATCACATCTTAACATAAGTAAACTAAAGTGAGTCAACAACCAAATCATCATAATAATGATATTAAGAAAATGACTTGACTCTTATATAATTGTTTTCTCCAAATATTTATTTGGGACTTATTTGGGTTTGTACTTGGGACATGTATTAGGCCTATTTTTTCGGGCCATGTATTGGACCTAGTAGAATAGGATGTAAATAGGATAGAAAAATCTAGATAGAGCCACATTTGGGCTTCTTTTGGCCTAAAACAAAACCTAGACATTTTTAGGATTTTGGAAAACATTCTAAGGAGGCATGAATAACACTTACATGGCAAGGGAAGTGTGAATGACCAGCTGAACCAACACATGGAAAGCATGAGTGACACATGGCTGCACCTCAATTGAGAGGATTCTTCTCCACTTACAAACCGCCACTTGTCTCACTATGAATGGAAAAGATTTGCTCCAATTATAGAGTGGTATTTGTCAAGATTTAAGTGGCACTATATTAGGCTATAAATAGAAGTTCTTAGACATGTATTTTTCAAATTTGAATTGATAATAAAATGCTGCCCAAATTGCTAGCTCATTGGTCTTCAAATTCTCACTCTCAAGATTGCACTTCTATTAGTGTTTTGCCTGAATCTTCTTAGAAGTTGGCCAAACCTCTTCTAAGCTTCTACTTCTCATCTTCATTTCATCTTCTCCACACTTCAATTCAGCCATTGATGTCACTTTCAAGTCCATTCTTCTGCAACGTACAAAACTACAACAAAGAAGAAGACAAAACAAGCTAGTTTTGCATCACAAAGTCTTCTTAGAATCATGCGTTTGGAGACTATAACTCGACTCTCCATATTAGATGTGTTCTTTAAATCTAAACAATTTTTTTAATGTATTTCGAGTCTAATGAGCATGGAGGAGGATTATCACATGTGTCATATACTCATGAAGTTTTTTACTTTTATTGTAAAACTTGATTAGAAGAAAACTATTATAGAAGATTCAAGTCATTGTTTGCACTTTAGATTCTCAAAACACTTTCTTGTTCATAAATATGAGGTTGACCACTGTTATTTGAATTAACACATCCTCCTTCTCATTCTTTCCCCTTAATATGGTGTGAAAATGTTAGAATTGTAGATTTGGACTTGTCAACTTTTCACACCATATTCAAGGGGAAGGAAAGAGATGGAGGATGTTTGTGTTACAATATTTAATTTTCTATTGTAAATTATTGGGCTTTGTTTCTTTGGCCCAACTTTCCTTTTCTATTTTAGTTAGGTCTTAATCTTTCTCTTATATATACACCATGTATTTTACTCTT
>Ga0123342_1000246_pt1 | contig 78201 bp, 49 predicted proteins | sample Turbeawhitnodule_FD_89960 | JGI IMG/M metagenome (GOLD analysis project Ga0123342, IMG submission 89960) | Root nodule microbial communities of legume samples collected from Mexico - Turtle bean Mexico white nodule | ecosystem: Host-associated > Plants > Roots > Nodule | place: Mexico: Nepantla... | reverse complement strand
TGACCTTGATCCCCTCAAGACACACACTCCTCTTGGTCAACACACCAACACTAAGAATGTTGATCTTGATCCCCTCAAGAACACACAACACTTCTCAGCAAACACACAAGGTTTCTTTCAACAAATACAAGGATTACACTTGTTACAGAATGAAATTTGAAATCAATACAAGAGAAAATCCTAGCTCACACACTTTGATCAATCACAATCTCTAAGCAATCTCAACTTTTCAAAAACTCAAAATCAATGAAAAACTCAAATTTGTTTTTCTGTATATATCAAAGATGTTGTTTGTTATCAAATCTTAACAAACTATTAATTGCCTTTAAAGATTGGTCAAAGCATTAAAAACTGGAGCGTAAATAGTTAGAAAATCATTTAATGCTCAATCAAAGCACAAACCATTTTTCTGTTATGGTACCAAAACAAACAATCAGTTATTTCTACGAATCAATCAGTTGTTTTGGTTTTGACAGCAAGTCAACCATAAAAACAGTTTTCAACCTTTTCTAAAAACACCTAAGTATAAAACAATCGTTTGTTTAGACAAAACAATAGGTTGTTTTTCACTTAGCTTGAAAAACACTTTTCTTTTAAAGAGATTGAGAGTGCTTATGTTTTGGATTCAATCAAGAGTGGATTACATATCAAATCTACCTCAGATCCTATCTAAAGGACAACTCAGCAACAACAAGCACAACCAGTCTTCATCATCCGTCAAAGGGTTTGGATTCTTCAAAGCTTGAACGCCACTTGGTTCAACAGACTTTGCTGTCAAACCAATTCAATCGGTTATTTCGGGAATTTAACCGATTGTTTGTTGAAAATCCATAACAGAATTTTTGTTATGTTTGCAAATCAGCTTTAAATGTTTTCTAACAGAATAGGCTTCTACTTTAAATGTTTTTAACAACTTTTGGAGTATTTAAAAAGGTTGTTATACTCTCTTAAAGTTTGATAACAGTTTTGAGACATTTGTGAAAGTGTGAAAACATATTTGAGTTTTCAAGATTTGCATTCAAGTTTTTGGGTTTTCTAAAAGAAGTGGAATAGGATTGTTGTAATCTTTTGATTTGATCTTCATCAGGTGTAATCCTTTCTGAATCTATTGTATTTCTGAATATTGGTGTGTAAGTGCAAAATCAGAAGTTACTCTGATTTTTGTGGTGTTTGTGTGCCAAAGGAAGTGTGTCTTGAGGTGTTCAATGTCACTTCTTTGGTGGTGTGTTTGTAATCTGGATTTTGATTGCATAGTAGATACCCACTAGTTTCTGGGGACTTGATGTAGCTCTTAGGATAAGAGTGAACTAGTATAAATTGTTTGTGTGCTTTTCTCTTACCCTGAACTAATTTAAATTCTGCTTTTAAGTTGTTTTTAATTCCGTTGATATAAACAACCGGTTGAATCGCAAAAACAACCGGTTGATTTTATGTAAATCAACTTAAACAATTATAATTGATTGCTTTCTGGATTTCTATATCTGTTATTCTACTTTGAACTTCATTATACCTTCAAAGTTTGCGAAAATCTTTCATAAACAGTTCACCCTTCCCCCCCCCCCCCCCCCCCCTTCCCGCCTATTAATATACCCAAATTTCATCTTTCTCCATATCAAAAACATTAAAAAAGACAAAAAGTACAAATAACATTATATTATTTTACTTTTAACATTCTTTTACCCCCAAAATTTTCCCAAAATTTTTATAAAACATTTTCCCCCCCCCCCCCCCCCCCTCTTGTTTAAGGGCATATATTCTAACATAGTACACTCTTTGAGCATACAATATATATGTAGAAGGATTAAGAGTCACATATTAACTTTATAATGTTTAGTGCTAAGTTCTCTTTTTTTATACAATTTTTTTTAAAATCATTTTCTCATGCTCAACATGCAAGTAACCTACTTACAACATTCACATATTGTAGATATTAGCTTATAAATTTGGTGGGCCACTAAATGTAGTTTTTCTAAATAATTTAGGTTAGGTGGTCACCTTTTGGTTATTAGCCTTTAAATGGGATTTCTAGTTATATAGTGAACCTAAGTGATCAAATATGTATTTCATCGCTCATCTCATTCTTTAAAATATTAAAATCATGATTTTAAGGAATACACTAAAATGAAACTTAAAAGGGGTATTAGGGATTCAAAAGATGGATAAGGATTAAAATCTCTACATCAAGCATATGATAAAAAAATTAACACTTGATGACATAAAGTGTAAAAGTTGATAACTCTCATAAACTCCAAAGTATTTTGAAGAACTTAGGAAAATTAATTCCAACAACATAGTCATAATAGAATATGATTATGCAAGTGAAGTTATCCATCAAGTTGGGTGGAGATGAGTAAACATGTTGAGTGCCTCTTCTTTAAGAGAGGTGGGGAAAACTTTGCACCATATAGCCTTATTTGTAGTGTAAAGATTCATTTGTGTCTTGTAGACATTCATATGCTCATTCAGATATGTGAAACCATCATAGAGCCTGATATTAAGCCCATTCCATTTGGGCGGGAGTTGAGCCTCCATGGTTTCATCAGTAAAAGGATGTCCTTTTGGGTCATCCTCCTCATCAATAATTTGTGTTCGTTCGGTATGTTGTTTGAATGCCTGATGGGTATGAGTTCAAATGATTGCTATTTTTTTTTACTTTGGGTAGGCTCGTTTGAACGAGATTGCTCTCTACGCTCAGATCCGACAACTCGTCATTTTAATTCCTTATTCTACTCATTGAGGAAATCGGGCCAACATCGCACACTCATACAAGAAACCCTCAGCTTCTTGAGTTAGGACTCTGATAAGGTGTTGCAGTTACAGGATGGGATGTCAGGGTGGATGACCCTAATCATAAGCTACCTTAGGCTTATAACCCTCCTAATTGACTGAAGAAAAGCTAGAAAGATCCATCGGCAAGCGTCATTTTATACATTTTAGAATGACGAGTTGTTCTGAAGGTCCTTCTCGGCATCATTGTTGAAGTGTTTGGGTGAGGAATAAGCAAAATATATTCTTGCTAAGTTGCACAGAGAAATTTGCGAAATACATTATTGAGCCAGAAGCATGGCATCTAGAGTCATGAGGACAGCATTCTACTAACCCACGATTCAAAGGGACGCCAAGGAATTCTCGAAAAAATGACTGGAATGCGAAAAGTTCGACCCCTTAGTCAGTCTACCATAAGAAGATTTGCACTTCATCCTTCCTTTTTGGTCCTTTGTTATATGAGGAATGAACATACTCGGCCATTTCCCACTAGTGAAGGGAAATGTCAAATTCTTGATAGTGACAGTGAATTACTTTATCAAATGGATTGAGGTCGAGTCCTTGATAACAATTATAGCCCAACAAGTTTAATGTGTTTTTTGGAAAAAAATCATATGTGGACACGACCTCCCATATTCAGTGGTAACTGACAACGAAAAACAGTTCATTGACAAAAAATTCGAAGGTTTCTTGGTTCAACTAGGAATCAAGCATCACGTTACATTAGTCAAGCACCCATAGACCAATGGTCAGAGTGAGGCCACCAACAAGGTCATCCTAAGATAGATGAGAAAGAAACTCAAGTCGGTAAAAGGTTTGTGGGCGAAGGAAATCTTAGGTATCCTCTGGGGATATCATTGCACACCTAAATCCTTCACAGGGGAAACACCTTTTCACCTCACTTATGGGGCGAGCGTTATGATCCCGGTATAGACGGGGGAAACCTCATAGAGGAAAGGAAGCTTTGAAGAGGAAAACAACGCAGATAACCTGAGGATCGATCTGAATCTCATTCACAAAGTCAGGGAGAAGGCATAGGTAAGAGAATAAGTCGTCAAAGGAAGGGCAACCCGACAATATAACTCTTGTGTTAGAGCTCAAACACTCCACAAAGGAGACTTGGTATGGAGGAAAATCGATGATGCGAGAAGATGTTGAGAAGAAGGGAAGCTCACAATTGGCCCATTCAAGGTGGCGGACACATTGCAAAATGGAGCTTGCAAGTTCTAGAAGTTGAGTGAGAAATTAATTACAAGAAGATGGAATATCACCCACTTGAAAATATATTACAGTTTAAATCCACGGTGATGCACTTTTTTTTCTTAGCTCGGATTTTTCCCTAAGATGGGTTTACCGAGCAAGGTTTTAACGAGCCAAACCTAAGTAGAATAAAATCTTTGACTTTAGCGACAATCTTGTCAAGCTCCTCTAAAATAAGCTCAATCACGAGTAAAAGCTAAAAGATAGTTCAATCAAGAATTAAACAAGCATAATCATGAGTAAAAGCTAAAAAGTAATTCAATCAAGAACTAAGTAAACTCAATCATGAGTAAAAGCTAAAAGATAGTTCAATCAAGAACTACGCAAGCTCAATCATGAGTAAAAGCTAAAAAGTAGTTCAATCAAGAACTAAGCAAACTCAATCACGAGTAAAAGCTAAAAAGTAGGTCAATCAAGATCTAAGCATGCTCAATATGCTCAATCATGAGTAAAGGCCAAAAAGATAGTTAGATCAAGAACTAAAATTGCTTTATCATGAGTGGTAGTTAAAAAATAGTTCAATAAAAAACAAAACATCCCCAATCACGAGTAAGAACGAAATCAAACAAAACGATTATAAACAAAAAATTGTCTTAGTCATCAACAAAATGATCATCTATTACCTTGTCAAGGTAAAAGTCTTTGGGCTTGATGTTAGGGCTAAAATAAATAGCCTAGCAAAGAGCCTTCTTGTAGGCTTTAACATACCCAAGGGAAGAGTCCACAAGATTATTATTTTCAGCTCTAAGTTCTTCTTCTCAGGCGTTCAATTCTCTTACCTTGGCATGTAGGCGCCCAAGGCTTTCTTCGTCATCTTTCTCGACCACGATTGAACCAATAAGCTCCGTGTAGAAGTCCTCAAGATCTATTTCCGCACTCTCTAACTTGTCCTTAAAAACTTGGTGACCAACCTCGGAGTCTTCAAGTTTCTTCTTGGTCAAGAAGATTCGACGGCATGACTTAGTGCCCACCCTAGTGACGCATGATAGCCATGTAGCGAGCCAACATAATCATAGTCGAATCCACATTGATCAGAAGATCAACGTCATAAGGGTCAAGGAAGAAATTACCTCTCGTGCTAACATGGTGACCGCGCATACTCACGAGCCACAAGGAGTTGGAATGCGACACCAAGGTAGAAATGTGGTACAATCGAGGAATCAAACCATCTTGGCTTTGAACATTCACAAGTGTGGAGAGATCTGGAATGACATGTGGAGGAAAAGGAGAAGCTGGAATTTGAGGAGGAGACTTCAGAGCTCGAGCGGAAGGCTCGGGGAAGTGAAGTATGTCTACCGGGCTGCCCAAGCGAACAGATGGACTCGATGGCTCCGAAGAGGCCCCCCCCTTTTGCATTTTTTCCTTCTTGGGAGGATTGAGGTCGACCTAAATCCCTTGGCTACGAGAAAAGGCATTCTTCTTAGCCTGCAGGACTTTATAGTCGAACCCCTTTCCCATCAGTTATGTGCAAACAAAGGGAAGAATCATACAGCTAGACACACACAAAAAAGTGAAGAAAATCCTAAGACCTAACTCTCACTTGTAAAGACCATGATGGGATTCTTGGCCAATAACACTCTTAGCAAAGCCCAACTATTGATAGGTCGGGGAAGGCTCTTGAGCACGACTATGTCAATTATTTCCTCCTCATTGACAAAATGTTCAACCTTTGACTTGAATTTATAAGGCCTATGCCAATACAGAGGAAACTTGGTGGAACCGTCCACATGGTAAAAGATCATTTTCCGAGGATCTTTATGGTTGAAAACCTTAAAAAATTGATTCTTAAAGCCTTTAAAGGAAAAAAAGTAGACCGTGAAGAGGGAACCGTGTTGGACACCATTCAATGACACTCAATCGACCTCAGCACCGTGTTTCAGTTGGTAGAAATACATGAATTTGTTTATAGTAGGTTGTATGTGCATATATTCACACAACAATTGAAATGACTTCAGGAAAGCCCAATACAAGCTTTCCTAAAGTTGGCTGGGAGTAACATTCATAACCAGCAGCATGCCGCTCTCAAAGGATGTTAGTGGGAAAGTAACTGCCAGTTCTTTAAAAAAGTACTCGTATACGTAGCTCAGAGGGGTACACGTATACCTCACCCGAAACCCATAGATAACTCTTGTAGGGCACATAGGGAAATTTATCCCTACACTTCTTGAGAGCCTCACTTTGATTGGCTACCTTTTGGGAAGACTCCCCCTTTCAGGTTTCCTCATGATGATGAAAGTGATGGGAGATTGCAGAAAGGCAGAAACCTCCTCCAAACGGTTGGAGAAGGTCTGACTTGATGACGCATACTCACTATCTACGAGGTCAGACATGCGAGGAAAAGAATAACTATCATTAGAAGTAGAAGAGGAAGCCATGAGACCGTACCTAAGCACAAAAGCTTGAATCTTGTGAGGAAAATGAAGGAGATGGTTGTGGAAGCAATTGTGGCGTATAGAAGCACAAACGAAATGAGGATGCGAGAAAGTTGGATATGTTAAGCGACGCTCATTTTGGAAGAATATTAAAGGAAGATTCTAGAAAAAAGCAGAATGGGGGAAAATTAATACGGGAAAAAGAATCGCCAAAAGGGGAAAATGTCCAATCTCCTTTTTCGTTATTTTAAAAAATATAAGTAATACATGTGGGAACAACTTGTTCGACCTTTACCCACCAAGCTCAGGCAGAATAACTTGGTATCTTATTCGTCCTCGATTGTTTAAACACCTCGATCTCCAAATTGAGGGCTTGTGTACCTGCTCGACTGTAGGTCGGACACAACTAATAGCTCGGGGTGACCATATGACTTCGTAACCGAGTCATCATTTACCATAAATGACCATCATGAATAAAATGACCTAATCAATGAGCCTTAAATGATGAACAACTATTTATGAAATGGTGAATAACAGTTACATGACTAATCCAAATGACTCATAACAGTCCACTCAGAGGATACCAGGTTAACCTATAAGTACTCATTCTCTAAGAAGTACATCTTATCTTATCTTATCTCATACTTTTAAGTCTCATACTAAGAACTTATCATTTATGTGCTCCTATTGACTTAAGCATCGATGAGTCATTTTCTACTAGAGCTTCCCTTTCACACTGAAGACGAGCTGAAAACTCATTCCGAGACAATATCCAATTTTGAGAGAGTTGTACTCCCAAACTTTTTTTTTTAGAAATACTCCATATCAACAACACAATTAAGAAAAATGGCATAAGTTTCAATCATTTAAAAATATACTAAGAAGAAAACATTAAAACTTTCTTATCATTTTACAGACAAGATATTAAATAAAAGCAAATAAATATAATGAATATCATCTAACACTGGTCACTTATCATATGAACAAATATTATAAAAAAAGAGTAAAAGGATTCTTAAAAAATACAACAATTTGTACCTATTTTGTAGTTGGAAGTTGGAAGCCATTACTGATAAGACACATTGAGAAGAAGGTGGGTTATCCCTCTGCACTCCCAAACCAACTAACAAACTTTCACTCACAGAGAAGCACTTATTTTCACCATTTCTGATTTCCTCCAAAATGCCATCATCCATTTCTCTCTCTTCTTCTTACGCTTCCACTGTTTCGAGGCCACGTCACTCTTTTCCTCTTTCCGATGGCACCCTCGTCCCTTCGACTCTCAATTTCTGTGGTCTCCGCAGCAAGGCATTCACTTCCAGTTCCCAAAACCACCACTGCCACCGGCGCCGGCGGCACTCCGCCGCAGTGTCCGCCGCTCTGTCCAACAACGGAACCGCTCCCACATTTTTCGACTACGACTTGCTCATCATCGGCGCCGGCGTCGGTGGCCACGGCGCCGCGCTTCACGCCGTCGAGAAGGTACGCTCAGCGCTTCTTCTTCCGACGTTTGGATCACTGAAAACCTTTCTCTCGAGCGCGCCCGCGCTCTGTCGAGTTTGAAAATTCAGCTGAATTTTGTAATGAATTAGAAAAGTTAGTTTAATTGAGTCTGAAATAAAGTTTTGTTCACTCGTTTTATACTTTGATTTCAGTTTTTAGCTAACTTTAAAGTTTTACTTTGTCACTCAAAGTGTATCTGTTTCCCTCAGTTTATTTGTTAACTTTTCTAGACATGAGAATGCTACACCAAACAAGTATTGGACGCGTAATCTAGATTAACAGCAAACAGCCAAGTTTTAAAACTTAGAGGACCAAGCTGAAACAAAGAAATAAGATGAGAGAAAAAATGTATTTTAGCTGTTAATTAATGAAGAGATTGCATTTTGGTAAATTGTTGTATTCTTTGGAGAAGTTTTGAAGCGAGGAGGTGGTTTTGCAGGGCTTGAAAACGGCCATTGTTGAGGGAGATGTGGTTGGAGGGACGTGTGTGAATAGAGGTTGTGTTCCTTCTAAGGCACTTTTGGCTGTGAGTGGTCGTATGCGAGAGCTGCGGGATGATCATCACTTGAAGTCGCTGGGTTTGCAGGTAATAGTATTTTGTTGGAATTGATAATGAGTGAAATGTGTTTAGAATTTGAGAATATAGTGTGCTTTTGTGGCAGAGAGATTGGTGGTATTATGATATATTTGCTGTTTTAGGTTTCTGGTGCTGGGTATGACAGACAAGCAGTTGCTGACCATGCTAATAATCTTGCTTCAAAAATCCGTGGCAACTTGACCAACTCCTTGAAAGCTCTTGGAGTGGACATTCTCACTGGTTTTGGAACTATTTTGGTAAGTGACATGTTGTGCTATGTGGTGTAATAGATAATGGCTATTGTGATTGCCTTTGGAGATTGAATTATTTGTTTACCAGGCAAGGCTTGAATTTTGACCACAAAAATGCAAGAGGTAATTTTAAATTTTTTGTCTACTGCCTTGACTGTGGATCCATGCAGGGTCCTCAAAAGGTGAAAGTTGGCTCTTCCAACAAAGTGGTAACTGCAAAAGACATCATCGTTGCCACTGGGTCGGTTCCTTTTGTTCCTAAGGGCATTGAAGTTGATGGTACGCCATACACTACTTGTTTTATCTTTTCTCTTCATGACGTTATTGTTTTATGCTAGCATCTCTAGTTTTACTCAATGAAAGGATTTGATTATAGTCACATCTTCCTCCTACCAGAAACTGGGATGTACAATATCATTTATGATTAGAATCATATCATGCCACTAGTGGCATGACATAACTAGTAGAGTGCTATCAGTTATAAAAGCAGTTAGCACCCAATGGAAAAAGAAAGCTATCAATTTGGCATTAGAGAGATGTTTTGATGGATAATTGTTGTAACTTGAGAACCTTCCTAATTATTTCAGCATATTTTTATTTCCTTTTTTAAAGGTTTTGGTTACTAACTTACTACAAATAGAGATGAAGAGAATGTAACTGTAGTGGTGATTGATTTCAATAAAATAATTCTTTATTTTTCAAGTTGGTATTAAAGCCTAATTTGGTATCAGAGCTCCGATCAAGGGAGTCTTGTTTCCGCTACCTTGTTAATCGCCATCACCCTTGTTGTTCGCCATTTCCGTTGGGGTTAGTGGTGGGCCAAAAAGGTGTGCCCCACCCGTCGCTGCCATAGATAGGGTTGTCGGGACATTGTTTCCGTTATGAATCAAATGATAAGGGTTGAATCATGTCTTTGTTTTATGTTTTTCAATGTCTAGTATGAAAGCTTTTAAAAAAAACTTGGTCATTTGAAAAGAATGATTGAATCAATGACCAAGAACTTTGGATCATATACCCTACCCAAAGGTAGCTAGAGCCTTCCTTTTCCATATGTTTGTTTTTAAAATCTATTAGAGAGAAGTTGTGTTAACTGCTCCATACCTTGTCAACAGGTTACCCACTCATATCTTAAATAACATTTGTCCTATTGAGTCTTTTTTGTCTTTTGTCCCCTCTACTCCTATTGTGTCAAATCTACCTTGTCAAGTATTTTGGATATTCTGGTTTTGTTCACTCTCATAATCCTAATTGCAATAAATTAGATCCTAAAATTCTTAAAGGTGTATTTATTGGTTATCCTACGAATGAAAAAAGGATACAAATGTTATCATCATGAGAGTTGTCGTGTCTATATCACCATTGATGTCACCTTTCATGAAACCAAGTCCTTTTTTGTCATCCCTAAGCTTCGGGGAGAAATCACTTGAAGCAGAGGAACTCTCCATTCTGTCATTAACATGTATATCTTTACAAGATGCTCAAGATCCAAGTGATGATGCAACAACAAATTATGTTTGTATTGAGGAAGAAGACAAATTATTTGGCAAAAAATATCAAACAAGATAACCCACTTTGTCTCCAGAGTAAGAAAAATTGTTTGACTTGGAGGTGAGGATCTCTGAAAGCAACATTGTGGAGGTAAGTGTTACTAAGAATTTATCCACTGTGTTGAGAAAAGGAAAAAAGATCATGTGTTAATTATCCTATTTCTTAATATGTCTGTATTGACAATCTTCCTGATAGACATCGAATCTTTATTGTTGTCATTGATGCCATAAAAAATCATACCTCAGTTCAATAAGCCTTGAGAAGTGAACAGTGGACTCAAGCTAGGAGAGAGGAGATGGATACATTAGAAAGAAACTCCACATGGGAGATTGTTGACAAACCAAGAGACAAAAAAATAGGGTGCATGAAACATTAGGTAGATGGGTCAATAGACAGTTATAATGCTAGATTAGTCGCAAAGGGGTATACTCAAACTTGTGGAATTGGCTATGAGGAGACTTTTTTCTCCTGTAGCAAAGATGAATACAATTCAAGTTGTTCTTGCTATAACAACTCATTTTGTATGGGAATTACATCTGTTAAATGTGAAGATTGTCTTTCTTCATGGAGATTCCTCTCGGATTTGAAACCCATGGTGGAAGGAATAAAAAATGCCTCTTAGAGAAGGCCTTACATGGTCTTAAACCTATAAAAGTAATGATTTCCTTAAGATATAAGCAAAGTTAAGGAGGTCATACTTTATTCATAAAACACTGTTACAAGTAAACTTACACTATTGTTGGTCTATGTGGATGACATGATTATTGCAGGAGATGATGAAACATAGAAATTGGCTTTAAAGGAAAATTTGGCAGCCCAGTTTCAAATGAAAGACCTGGAAAAACTTAAGTGTTTCCTTGGAATAGAGGTTACTTATTCAAAAAGGGAATTTTCATCTCCCAAATAAAATATGTACTTGATCTCCTTAAGGAAACAAATAAGTTAGGATGTATAACCTCAGGAGTTCCTATTGAACAAAATCATAGAATTGGAAGTGAAGATAGCTCTCTTACAGAAAAAAACCCAATATTAGTGATTAGCAGGAAAACTCATTTATTTATCATACACGAGATCATACATTGCTTATGAAGTTAGTGTGGTAAGTGAGTTTATGCATGATTCAAGAGAAAGACACACACAAGTAGTTGACAAAATTTGCCAGTACTTGAAGTTAAGTCCAGGAAAGGATACACTTTGATCCTGAAGATATATGCAATGCTCTGTTATTGACAGAAATTTCTTGGAGAGAGTCTAGTGACGGAGAAGCAAAAAACACGATAGAGTATCTTGTTTTAGTACAAAAGCTGAATTTCAAGCCCTTGCTTAAGGTGTGTGTGAAGGACTCTAGATAAAGATCATACTTGATGACCTTAAAATTAAGGTTGACATCCTTATGAAATTATATTGTGATAACAAGCCAGGCATCATGAGCATTGCTTATAATCCAGTCCAACATGATAAATCAAACATATTGAAATTGACAATCACTTCATCAAAGATAATCTTTGACAGAGACCTAGTGGTTACAATTCCTATTCCTAAATGATTTCAAATAGCAAGTATTTTTTTTCACTAAAGGACTTACTCAGGGCAGGTTCTAGGCAAGTTGAGGGGGAGTGTTGTAAATATTTGATTATTAGAATAAAAAATATTCTCAATATCTCTGTAGTAATTAGGAAAAAATATCTTCAAAATCTTCCTATTTATTTCAATATATTTTTATTTCCGTTTTTAGAGGTTTTGGTTTTTACAATTGTAGTACTTAATATCAATAAAATAATTCTTTATTTTTCAAGTTAGGCTAGAGAATAGTAAAATGTGTATAAGGAGATGGAGATCTATATTCAGTTATATTTTGATACTGTTCCTCACACTTTCTGTTTTTTTATTTATTTATTTTGTGTTGTAAGTTTTATTTGGTTTCAAGAGAAACCTCACCAAGTATATACATTCAGGGAAGACTGTGATTACTAGTGACCATGCACTCAAACTGGAGACTGTTCCAGATTGGATAGCAATTGTAGGAAGTGGCTATATCGGCCTTGAATTCAGTGATGTTTATACAGCTCTTGGAAGTGAGGTATACTTCTCTGCTGCTCTTTTTTTTTCTCCTTTCTCCGTTGTATTTTTTACATTAGGATGTTTGAAAGTTTTTTTTTTATATTATTTCATTGTTTGTAAAAGGTAGAAACCTAATTAGTGCATGAGTTGTATAGTTGGTAATAGTAATAATAATATACTGCAGGTTACTTTCATTGAAGCTTTAGACCAGCTCATGCCAGGATTTGATCCTGAAATTAGCAAGTTGGCTCAAAGGGTTCTCATAAATCCCCGGAATATTGACTATCATACTGGAGTTTTTGCATCAAAGGTAATGACATCCGGTAATTTGTAATATAAGATTTTGTTGAGTAGCTATTCTTCCGTCATCATGTCCTCTATATAGGTCACTCCTGCAAGAGATGGAAAACCTGTCACGATTGAGCTCATTGATGCAAAGACCAAGGAACAAAAGGAGACTTTAGAGGTACCCTAATGTTTTTCTAAGGCTTTTAATTAATCATTTAACTCTTAAATTTTCTCCATATACTAATTGGTAAAGGTTGATCGGAGAACATATGACCAATGAACACACTCATACCTTTTGTCATATTCATTGTATAGTAGGACACTCTTAATACAGCATTCTCTAACGGTATGAGAGACCTTGTAATGACCAAGATCACATTTTCAAAATCCAAGTGGTTAATATACTCAACTTCAATAAATCATAGAGAGAACTGTGTAGCAGTACATATGCATGTAGCTGTGCTGAGGTAGACAACTTTGTGGCTGAGCGTAACTGGGACAGAAGGGGTTAATAGTCAAGGATTTCACCTTCCAGCATTTTGAAATTTACATTTGACTGTGCTTAGCTTTAGAGGCCGGTGACTTTTGTATCTCCATTGAATTTTGTAGTTCAATCTCAAATTCTTGAACATTTGAAGTGTTAAGAATGGGATTTACAAGTCCGCACCAAGGCAACTATCTGAAAATTCTCAATTATAGATGACATTTAAAATATCTAGGAATCCATCTGTCTATTTATCTACCCATCCATATATGTATACATGTATGCACAGCCACCCATTCATACCTTTACATTCATATTTAATTACTGACTTCTTAAAAGATGATGCTTCTGATTTGCTTTAGGTGGATGCTGCGCTAATAGCAACTGGAAGGTCTCCTTTCACACAAGGTCTTGGATTGGAAAATGTATGCCTTTCTAACTGAAATGTCTTTATGATAAAAGGTTTTCCTCAAAGGAAATGATTGGGCATTTGGATATTTTCCTTTACTTCTTCCTCCAGATTGATGTTGTAACACAGCGTGGTTTTGTTCCTGTGGATGAGCGCATGCGAGTACTTGATGCAAATGGAAACCTGGTTTGTTTCAAATGTTTAATGTGTACATTATTTTTTTCTTGGTCTGACACATTGTTACTGATTTAGGGTATGATGGAATAATAGGTTCCTCATTTGTATTGTATTGGTGATGCAAATGGAAAGATGATGCTTGCTCATGCTGCCAGTGCGCAAGGAATTTCAGGTAAGAAGCAAGTAATTTTGCTTGTAATATTTGAGTCATTTGCTTCCTTTACCTTATAAAAGATTGTTGGACAGTGGTTGAACAAGTCACTGGAAGAGATCATGTGCTCAATCATTTAAGCATACCAGCTGCTTGTTTTACTCATCCTGAAATCAGCATGGTTGGATTGACCGAGGTATATAATATTCTCTTTTTGTTTATGTTTAAGCCTCCACCTGCTGCTTTTTTCATTCTTTCATATGCATGGCTAACTGTCCTCTCCTCTGTTCTTCTGCTGTGTTACTCCCTTTCTTTCCCTTGTATTATTTTATATCTAAAATTTCTGCTTGTTGACCTTCACTCAGATGAACTCATGTATTATGGTTAAACATATTATATGCAGCCTCAAGCAAGGGAGAAAGGTGAAAAGGAAGGATTTGAAGTAAGCGTTGCCAAAACAAGTTTTAAAGCTAACACAAAGGCCTTAGCTGAAAATGAAGGGGAGGGTCTTGCAAAGGTTATATTTCTGTATCTTTTCCCTTGATTCTATTATTCTACAAAAGCTTATTTGGGTTGGATTGTAGAGGAAATGGTCTTAAAACATCTGACTTTTAAATTATGTTATTGTGCAATGATATTTTAATTGTGATTATAATAGGGATATTTTTTGGAAAATTACTGGATTCCCCTTGCTAAAATTGATTGTTATCTTGATCTTGTTACAACCTTGAAAAAAGTGAGACTTGATTTGCTCAAACTACCCAAATATGATTATGGACTCTTCCAAACAAAAACAAACTGGGGATCTTAGCTCACTTGATTTTTAAGATCGGGATGCTGCTACTGGGACTGACGGATTTTATCCTCCACATACCTCCACCCCCTTACCCCGCCAGTTAATCTGAAGAAATTGGGACCTAGCAGTTAGATGCCGATTATGAGTTATCTACTAAGAATTATTACTTTGGTGATGTTAATGCTATTTGGTTTAGAGCAGGGAGTCCTGATTCACTTCTTGAATTCATTCTGGCCATTTTTCTCTGGGAACATTGTTGTTCTTTATCAGCTCCTTTGTTTACTATTTTTACGCTGTTTTCCTGCAGTTGATATACAGGCCTGACACTGGAGAGATACTGGGAGTTCACATTTTCGGGTTGCATGCTGCTGATCTCATCCACGAGGCATCCAATGCAATAGCGTTAGGAACACGTATTCAGGTAAATTTTTCCTTCCAAAGCTGTCAAATGTGAGAGCCTGGGATTTAGTTATTAATGGTCGCATGTGCTACATTGACAAATAAATAAGCTTCTCTATGCCATGTTTTTAAACTTACCTGTTAATAGCCTCAAGAATCTGTTTATCCTTTATGTGTGTCTGTATGGTAACTCCAACATCAATGCAGGACATAAAATTTGCCGTTCATGCTCATCCGACTTTGTCTGAGGTGCTTGATGAGCTGTTTAAATCAGCAAAGGTGAGCTACCGCATAATTTACTTCCAGACTTGCACGTTCGTACACATAAATAGTTATGCCTAGTGATTTAATTCGTGTTCCCCTCTTCAATTACTAAAATCAGGTTAAAGCACAAGCTTCTGCGCCAGTAAAGGAAGCAGTTGCAGTTTAATCTACCTCTGAGTATCCGTTTTACAAGAGAGTTTTAGGTACAATGGAGTTTCAATGCATCACATCTTCTGGCTGAATGCTTCAACCCATTCAGAGACCTATAAAAAAGGGAACCGTTTGAAGGAGTTTCGGAATGGATGAGTGCCGCATATATTATTTTCTTGGCATGTTGTTAGCTTCCAGCAATGATTATATTCCTGTCTCACTTAAAATACTCGTTTTCTCCCAGTTGCAGCCTAGATGCCTTCATCTTCAGCTTGTAGCAGTTGCCTATTGTTCATGTTCGGAGGCCTTTGCGGGTACCCTATTTTTTCAATGTTTCAGTTTTGAGTGCGTACATAAACTGTCAGTTTTTCTTGTATGGTTTATCATGGTATAACCGTAACGATAATAACGCAGTCCACTACATAAAGCAATTTTGTTCTACATTTAGAATTTTGTGGCATCGATCGTTCCAATCGGATTTTGGTATGCCAAGATGATCGTCAAGAACCACGTGATCCTGTTACGATCAAAATGTTTATGCCGTCATGAATCATCTAAAATCTAGTTACACACGTTCATTTACTAGCTATAAATTCTGATTACTAACTTTATCTTCATTTGTGGACTCGTCAACTTAAAACATTTACCATTTTAAACAGCTACTGCTCAGGCCACTAATAGCATGCCACTGAAGACGGGCTTGGAGCATATTTAGTTCCAAATTCCTTCACAATTACAGTAGTTGCTTTACAACAGAGCCATGGTTGAATAAAGTCAATGAAGATGGTTTACAGACAATCACAGCCTGAGTTATATGCAAAATCCAGTTTCTTAACCTTCATGCAAAAATTACTTACCAAACACAGTTAATTGTGAGCCTCGAATTTAAAAGGTGGCAACTTTAGTTTATGCAATTTTAGATCATTCTCTACAAAACTTTACAGAAAAAAATAAAATAAAATCTTCAACAATTTTAAAGGAAGAATTTCATTTCATTTCATTATTTTTTTTTTCTATGCTCTTATAGAAAAGGTTCACCAAACAAATTATGATCCTTCACACAACTCCAGTAGCAAGAGCAGAGGCGTCAAGAAAACCCCCACTTATAGTGAGTATGGCAAGAGATCTACATTGCATTCACTAAACTACATAAACAATAAAAGGTGGAGTGGGCCTAAATTCATTCATACATCATAATCGCCAATACAGTAACAATCTCAAGCAGATGAATTTATTTCAGTCTGCGTAATTGTGAACAAACTTCTTTAGGCTATGATGAGCATACCACAAATAACAATTAAAAAAATTATGAAAGGATCTAGATATAATTTTAGAAGCAATCTTTTTTCTCCATCCGAACCATCTCTTGGCAATGAACAACAGACACAAACCTTCACATAAAAAAAATTCAACACCAATCCAGCAATTCACTTTGTTTCTTGGTTTATGCATTGGAAAGGATCAAGATATAATGTTAGAGTCAATCTTTTTTTTCCATACGAACCATCTCTGGGCAATGAATAAAAGACACAAACCTTCACATACAAAAAATTCAACACCAATCCAGCAACTTACGTTGTTTCTTGGCTTATGCATCGGAAAGGATCTAGATATAATGTTAGAGTCAATCTTTTTCCTCCATCCGAACCATCTCTGGGCAATGAATAAAAGACACAAAATCCTACACATTCATTCCATTGATAAGAAAATTCAACACCAATCCAGCAACTCTTTGTTTCTTTGTTTATGCATGGGAAAGTGTAAAACTTCTTTTCAACTTGGGCCAAAAAGGTTTTCAAGACACACTCTAAAATCAGCCATCTCCTAAACCCTTTCGACATTTTCATCTTTCGGATACAAGTCAGGGTACGAAAATCCAAGCTTCTTCCCAATTGAAACTAGATCCAAAAATATGGTGACATAGTGCTAAGCTAACCATCAACAGCAAATGCAATCTCCCTTTTCTTTCCAGAATTAAGACACCAAATATTCAATTCTCACACGAACATAGCCACAGCAATGACAAAATGATACCAAAACGTTGACATTCATTCCATTTGACAAAAAAATTCAAGGGTCTTCTCCAACAGAAACCAGGAAAACAAAACTATAAGAGTACTGCATTCTCTGAACAAATTAATTATACTACTGAAAATTGATTCCAAACAAAGTTTACCATTAAAAACAAAGCTTAAAAAACCCTAAAGGTTCCGTTAGAAAGTGCCGCCACTTTACTCTTCCTCGGAAGCAGTTTCCCCACTCTTCTTGTTGTGCTTCCTAGCGTACCTCTGATTCCTCAGAAACTTGGGGTCCATCTACACCAATTGCCAACAATAATAAAGCATAAAAATCTTTAAAAAAACAAGAAATTTAACAACCCCAAAAAAACATATACATCCGCATAACATAAGAGAACCTACAACATTAAAAAAGTGAAAATTTTACCCCTTTGGTGGAAGTGTGGCGATGCCTCTTTGGCTTCTTGATGCCATTCTTGTGGGCCTTGTAGGACTGGTTATGTGCTGTGTGGTTCTTAGACTTCGCCATCTCTGCAATCAGAAAACGAAGAATAAGATATGAAAAGGGACAGAGCAAATTGTGAAACGCAAAATTCGAAGAACGTTGTGAGGGAAAATTGAAGACACGAACCGAAAAGAAAGTGATTGCACAGTTTAGCCGGCTAGGGTTTTTGGAAGATGGCTTTGTATATTTATATATTGAGACGAAACGTTTTAGCGTTTTTCTCCTTAATGACGATAATGCCCTGCCCGTAAAAAACACAATTATAAATGTAGGGCAGAGATTAAAATAGTTTAAGCCCAATTAATTACAACATCTATATTGATTTTATTAAATGTATATTTTATTTATCATAATTTTAAAATATTTTTTATCACAACTATGGATACATTTTTGGCAATTTCTTCCTATATATTTTCAAAATTTTCAAAAGTACTAAATAATAAATATAATTCAAAACTAAAAAAATACATTCTGGACAAAAAAAAAATAATCCAAAAACACAAAATTGAAAATGCATTTTGGAATTCAAAAATATATTTTATAAATTTAAATTTAAATATTTTCGGATAAAAGATTCTAGAAGTCATTTTTATCTATATTTTTTTATTGAAGGATATTTTCGTTATTTTTAAAGAATATTTCTCATAGTAGATCGGATGCATGTAATTGATATGGTGGAGGGAGAATTTGCCTTTTTACTTCTCGTTTTAGAACTATGAAGTTCGGACACTCCTCTTAAATGTCGTGTCAGTCTTTACTACATAGTTTTAGAATATTACATTTCATAATATAGATGTGGTTCAATTTGATGGTAAAATCAATTTATAATTTCTATTATATAAGGATGTTTATTAGGTTTACTCATTTAAATGGCTTAATCAGATTTAAATAAATAAAAATAAATTTGCTTGAATTGTTTTTATGATTAAATAAAATTTAGAATAATTTGAACGGATCAATCTATCATGGGTAGTTATTAAGCTTAATACTTAGTTCTGATTGAAATTTAGTTATTTATATATTTAAATTTGTTTTAGTCTTAATATTGAATTTGTAATTATAACTCTCTTTTTTAGTTTTACTCATACTAATTATACAGTCTATTTTTCGAAAAATATTTTAAAAGTATAAAAGAAATGGAAATTATAAGATTTAATGAATAAAAAATTCAATATTTATGATCTAGTTCACTAAAACTAATTGCAATTTTGAAGCATCTCTAACCCTGTTTCTTAATATACTACCGAGATTAATGTTATATAATTTAATTAAGAATCCAAATAAGAAAATTTTCATCCAACCTAAAAATTCAACGAGAGTTTTATACATGGTCCCATGTAAACCTTAAAAATCTTGAAAATTAGTAACATTGCTATATTTTCATCTGTTTCATATATTAATACAAAAGATAGATAAAGATACAAAATCTTGAAATGGTTTATACAAACTATTAGTATTTTAGTGATTATAGACATTGTTAGACCAAATTTACGAACTAACATGAAAAATATTAGTCTATTAAAATTTGAAAAACAAGTTTCCATTACTTGAAAATCATGTCAATAAAACTCGTTACAAGCTAGAACATCTTCAAAAAAAATAAAATTATTTGTGTTAATTGACTTAAAAAACCATTTTTAATAAAAGCATATAATTGCTGTAGGTGACGTGTGATTCTTATTAAACAATAGTTGCTTTTATAAACAAAAGATCTTAATATTTTTGTCTAAAATGTTAGTGGGAGAGAAATATACAAAATAAAGGTATTTAGAATATCCAGGGAAGGAAGTATAAAGGAAGAAGTAAAGTAAATCAATTAGTAAATGACAACCTTCTTATATAATTACGATCAATTATCGCATTCGATATATTTTTCATTTTGGAGTTTAAAGTTCTTTTGAGGTTTTATCTTTAAAAGACGTCAATGTTCTCGTTCAAAGTTTAGTGACTTCAAGCCAGTAATGTTTTATTTGAAAACTTCGTGATTTTCAGTCAGTCATACTTGATCCCCTTTTCTTCAAGGGTCATCATATTTATAGGCACGTCACCATCCCCAGGGTTAAATTGGAAAATTGACTTAAAGATAAAAGATATTCTCTTCTTCAAAAATTGGATCTCAAGGACGTCATTGGTATCCCTAGGTTGAATAAGTATTGGAAAATTTACTTAAAGGTAAAAGATATTCTTTCCTCTAAAATTGGATCTCAAGCATCATTAATAATTTTGTTATACGTTAAATCTTGGATCTTCAATAATTGATTTGTAATCCCACTTATCTTGTTATTTAACTTTGATGATGTCATGTGACTGAGGTAGAAGTCCCCAAATGTGTAAGTATAGATGAAACTTTTAAATTGTAGATAATACCATTTTCATGAATTATATAAGGAATGTGTGTCTTAAATATGTCGAGTATGTTACTTTGGTATTCCTAAGTTGGTTCCACAATATGCATGCACTTATTGTAACTATTTTTGTGTTATATAACCAACATTTGCATGTGTCATAAGCCTTGTAATCGATTAGGCTTTGATGCATAATTGATTATGATTAGGACCATAATCGATTATGGTGTATATCTTAATTGAATATGGCCTTAACCATAATCAATTATGCATCCAAGCCTAATCAGTTATGAGACTTTGGGGCACATATCAATTTGTGTTAAACTAATTGCCCTATTCACCAAAATGATGTATTTGTTGAAATTCATTTCCAGGTGTCTAAACAATATTGAGTTTATATTATAATTCGTTAGGCAATATTGATTTCAAAATTATATTAACTTATAGTACCATGATAGTTGTCAACCTTCATAGCTTTTGAGTGCCAAAAAAAATCCATAATTACATGTGGAGTATTTTTTCTCTCTTTAATTACAATTTTCAAACATAAATATATAAATATATGTTTCAACCTTAATAAACAAGCATTGATCTTTATTTTAAAACAAAAGTATTTCAATAAATTAATAAATGACACAATTTTTTTTACATTAAAATCACATCAATCATATCATCTAGAATATTTTCACTCAAACTCACACTTTCAACTTACTTTACCTATATTTAAATAACATAACTTTCCACTTTTTTTCATCTCGTTTTCTTTCATTTCCACTCCACAATCTTCCAAACAAAACATTAATTATAACTAAGAAAGTGATAAGTGTCTAATTTTCATAATATTTCATATTAAAATATAGACACTTATGAGTATTAATTGTTAATTTACATATAAAATAATCTCTAATTTATGAATTTATATTTGTTTACATTTTTTTTGTGATCTTTAATTGAATAAGAGCATTTTTTTTATGTGAGTTGATTTTAAATTGCGTTGTCTTTTGCTTCCTTGGTCATCTTCATAGCTACATGGTTTGTATCAATTTTATTCCCAAATTTGGTGTTAATTGCAAATTTATAAAGATTAATGGAGATTTGAACTAAAGAAGAATGATATGCTAAAAGGAGAAAGCTGTAAGGCCCAAAACGCACAAAAGAGAGAGAAAAGTCTAACTCAGCAGCGAGAATTAATGCATCAGATTAATTGGGCTATTTTATCATTAAGCCCATTAGTGCAACGCAGGAAGTCACCTAACCCTAGCAAATTAGGTTAAATAGGGGGCTAGAGACACAACCATAGTATGCAAGATTGAGGGGAAAACACCATTATGTGACTTGTAATCGAATTGGGAAAATAGAAGGTGTTAGAAGATGTGTGGCTAATTCTATCATGTGGATTTGAGAGTAATATGTTCGAACTCTCTATTATGTATTGAGGTGATATTTACATATTATATAATATTCAGTTCTTGATTGATTATTGTTATTTTTATTTTGCTTCTAAATATTTGTGACAGTTTGAGAATCTTAAATCTAGCTGAAAGGTATTTTTAGGGTTCTGACCTAGACAACAATACTTAACATATTTGAGTGCTAGAAATAGACTTGAAATGTTAACTGCTATTAACGTCTGAGTGTGACTCTAAGTTGTTTTTATAAATATGCGAGAAATTGATATTTAGGAAACATTCTTAGGAATTTTATATGCGAGAATCGATATAAATGAATTTTCCATGGATATCAATTTCAATCAAATAACTTAATATTGACATGCTAATCAAAATACATTAGAGTGAGAGAGATTAAACTCAATCCCTATTTTTTCGATTAAGCAATTAGTTTTTGATTTGTTTTCTTGTTAATTCTTGCCATTATAACAATCTTCAGACTAACTTTTTTATTGTTATGTTTTATATTTAACAAATATTGTACTTGAATAGTCAATTATTCCTTATGGAATCGATATCCGTCCCTATGAACAATTATTACTTCTGACAACGCGATGCACTTATCGTAAAAGTTTATCAAAAAGATATTATGAAAAGCTAATGTAACGAATTATAATTAAAAGACAACTACAAGGTGATAAATTTTAGAAAAGAAAGAAAAAAAATACCTTAAAATGAGATATACTATATTTTTAAACTTATTATTTTAATAATATTACATTGATTACTAATACATGTTTACAACATCTTACATTAATTACTCAAATAACCAATTCCATTAGTTTTTTTATATAAAAAAATAATAAAATGAATAAAACGGGTACTTCAGAGGTATCTCAACTCGTACACAAAAATCAAGAGTTATAATAACAAACTAAGAATGCAGCTCAAAGCAACCAAAACAACACTAGAAGTTGCACAATCCTAACTATTAACGTGAACCCCATTAACTAAAGCTACAACAACAAGCCATGGTTACAAAGGACCCTAGAAACACAAAATCATAATTGTTGCATATTTAGCACGTTGTAAAACTGCATGTCACAGTTTTATCTCCTCCCCCCTACCAATTTGGTTTCTATTCCCTACATAATTTTGGTAGGCATAATTGAGGTGTTAACCATTGAACAACAATTCAACTTAAGAAAATTTGAGCATATGAGGCTTAATCTCCTTCCCCTGCCAACTCTGGTTTCTATTTCTTGACCCTGCATCACCCTCAACATCTTGCACTTCTGGTTCCTACACAACTGCAAACTTTGGGGCAAGCTTAAGAATCTTCCTTCCTCTATGAAGTCCTCCATCCTTCCTTTTTTCCTTCAAGGCACCTCTTCTACTTGCCGCTATTTCCTTTGAAAGCTCCCCATTTTTCCTTCCACACATTCCCTCCCATGCTTATTTTCTTTTTGTTGCCCTTCTTATAATGCATACATAAACAAAAACCCTTATGTAACACCATTCCAATAAATTTTTTCAAACTAATTACACATAAGCAATCACAACTAACGAGCCAAACCCTACCGTACATCAACATACCATAAAGCAACATAAATATCATAAGGAATATAAACAATTTAGAGGATATAGTACCTAGTCAGAATAAGCAAAACTTAAGGATTTAATCTTCCTCCTCATTGAGGACCAAACTTGTAATTGTGCTAAATTAAAAATCTCTTCAAAATCCACTACCCCTTCCTTGAAAACTACTTTATTTCTTTGACTCCAGATACTCCATAGAATTGCTACTCAAACACCTTTCCACACTTGATTCCTGGTCCTACTTAGCTGCATCAAGTGTTGTTTAAGGCCATTATGGTAAGCAAGTTGTATCCCCACCCATTTAGCCACCATCAACCAAACTTGGTAGGCTATCTCACATTCCACAAAAAGGTGGTGAGTTGTTTCCTCGATCTTGTTACACAACAGACACAAAGTAAAAGACAAGGTAATACCTCTTCTCAAGAGGTTCATTCTTTTCAGTACTTTCCTTTTAAGGATTTTCCAGACAATGGTTAGAGCATTAGGTGGAGCTTTTATTGCCCATAAGATTTCCATAGCTAAACAAATTACAAGATGATTCACATTTTGTACGATATCATATGCTGATTTCACTAAATAGATTCCTCCCACTTTAGTTAACCAGGCAACCTTATCATGGGTGTCCAAATGTATTGTGACCTCCTCCAGGTCTAGCAAAATCTGTGTGATTTGTTCACTTTCCCCCTCGAAAAGGTTTCTTCTCCACGACAAATTTAAGACCCAACTTGTACTATTCCAATTGCCCACTTGTTGGATATAGATCCTCTTGTTATTTGATATAAGATACAACCCTAGGTATTTTATATCTAGGAGCACATTACCTAGCCATTTATCTTTCCAAAAACGAGTAGCATTACCTGTCCTCACTTTCCAGATCATTTGTTTATGGAACCAACTATCCGTATTCCCTTCTTCGCACGCTAAACACAAATCCCTCCACCACCAGGATTGTAAATTACTCCTTAAGGATCTCTCATTGTTATCCTTTCTGACATATTTAGATAGAATCACTTCTCTCCAAACCCTCGACTTTTACACCTTCAGTTTCCACATCCATTTAGCTAGTAGAGTCATATTGAAGCTTTCAACACCCTTAATACCTAGCCCACTCTCATTCTTAGGTCTGCATATTGACTCCCATTTTATCCAAGCTATTTTACGTCTGCCACTTCCCCACCCCCACAAAAAACTTCCTTTGCAAGCTCGTTAGTTCTCTGCACACCGATGTCAAGACTTTAAACAGGGACAAATAAAACAATGGTATTGCTATGAACATTTATTTTATCAGGCAAACTTTTCCAGCAAAGGTGAGGTGCTTTCCTTTCCAATTGGACAATTTCTTGCTAGCTTTTTCTATGACCTCTTTACATAAAGACTTTTTCCTCAAATTACCACCAACTTGAAGCTAAACATTTAAATGAAATAGACATTTGTGTGCAGTTCAGTATATTGACAAAAAAAATATAACAATTGACTCTCAACTTCAACAACACTTACCCTTAACTCTTAATCCTAATTCTAATTCAAAACATCACAAAATTGTCTTTAGAATTAGGATGTCTTGATTATAGCTTTGACACACCCATCCCACTAGTAATATTATTTATTTTTCAAAGCAAATGGAACCATTATAACCTTACATTTATAATCCAAATACTTGTTTATTTGAATATAACCATCACCCACAAGCTTACTCAAAGATCCACTAAAAAAAAATGCTGGAATTAAATAATAAATTTGGTGGTCCACAAAAATAGTTCTCTTATTTAAATTTCAAGTTAATCAAAACTATTTAAATTCTTTATTATTCTTTTTCAGTTTATTTTCTATTGATTAATTTTGTCTTGAACATTCAAAACAAACATAGTGTTAAGACTAATCCAAAAGTTCAGTTAGAAATATCTACAAACAATTAATTTATCTAAAATACGACGGATATTCAACAATACATGGAGATAATTTTTTTTTTTTAAATTAGTGTTTTATAAAGGTAAAAAAGTATAATTTCCTTTCAAATCTTCTCTATTTATACAACTTTCATTATATTTCCCACCTACTTCTCTTTTTATATTTTATTTTCTATTTATTTTATTTTTTTCTAATAAAACTAAAAATGAACGGAGGATTAATACTATTATATTTTTTAACAGAGTATTTATTGTTTAAAATTCATTAAAAAAACCACCTAAGTTATTTTAAATTTTTTAATATTCAAGTGTAGTTTAATCTAAAAAGCTAATATCAATATTGCAAGAATTATATTTAAAATTCAAATATGATAAAACTTCTCGATTTTAAACAGGTTAAATATGATACAAAATTAAAATTTATGAATTATAAAAAATAGTTTTTTCATTTAAAAATTTCAATAAATATTTATTAAAAATGGTTAAGGTATACTATATTTTTAAACTTATTATTTTAATGATATATTACATTGATTACTAATAAATGTTTACAACATCTTACATTAATTACTCTAATAACCAATTCTACTAATTTTTTTTATCAACAAATAATAAAATGAAGAAAACAGGATACTTCAGGACTATCACAACCTGTATATAAAAACCAAGAGTTATAATAACAAACCAAGAATACAACTCAAAGCAACCCAAACAATACCAAGAGCTGCACAATCATAATTATTAACGTGAACCCCATTAACAAGAGCTACAATAACAAGTCATAGTTACAAAGGACCCTAGAAACACAAAAACATAATTGTGGTAGTTTTAGCACATTGTAAAACTGCATGTCCCAGTTTTATCTTCCCCCTACCAATTCTAGTTTCTATTTCCTACAGAGTGACCAAGTTAGTAGGTTTAGTTGAGGTGTTAACTACTGAACAACAATGCAACTTAAAGAAAATTTAAGCATATGAGGCTTAATCTCCTCCTCCTACCAACTTTGGTTTCTATTTCTTAACCCTGCACCACCCTTAGCATCTTGCATTTCTAGTTCCTGCACACCTGTAAAACTTTGCGACAAGCTTAAGAATTTTCCTTCCTCCATGAAATCCTCCATCCTTCCCTTTTTCCTTCAAGGCACCTCTTCTACTTGCTGTTATTTCCTCTTGAAAGCTCCCCAATTTTTCTGCCAACTGATTCTCCAACCTTACCACACATTCCCTTCCATACTTATTTTCTTTTTGTTGCCCTTCTTATACTGCATACATAAACAAAAACCTTTGTGTAGCACCATTTCAATAATTACACATAAACAATCACAACTAACCGAGCCAAACACTACCGTACATCAACATATCATAAATCAACATAAATATCATAAGGAATATAAGCAATTTAGAGGATATAGTACCCAGTCAGAGTAAGCAAAACTAAATGATTTAATCTTCTTGCTCATCTAGGACCAAGCCTGTAATTATGCTAAATTAAAAATCTCTTCAGAATCTACCACCCCTTCTCCGAAAACTACTCTATTTCTTTGACTCTAGATACTCCATCAAACTACTACCCAAACACCTTTCCACACTTGATTCCTGGTCCTACTTAACTGCATCAAGTTAAACTGCATCAAGTGTTGTTTAAGGTCATTATGGTAAGCAAGTTGTATTCCCACCCATTTAGCCACCATCAACCAAACCTGGTAGGCTATCTCACATTCCACAAAAAGGTGATGAGTCGTTTCCTCAATCTTGTTACACAACAGACAAATAGTAAAAGACAGGGTAATACATTTTCTCAAGAGGTTCATTCTTGTCGATATTTCCCTTTTAAGGATTTTCCAGACAAGAGTTAAAGCATCAGGTGGAGCTTTTATTGTCCATAAGGTTTCCATAGCTAGACAAATTACAGGAGGATTCACATTTTGTACGATATCATATGCTGATTTCACAGAATAGCCTCCCACTTCAGCTAACTGAACAACCTTATCCTGGGTGTCCAGATGTATTGTGACCTCCTTCAGGTCTAGCAAAAGTTGTGTGATATGTCCACTTTCCCGCTCGAAAAGATTTCTTCTACACGACAAATTCCAGACCTAACTTGTACCATTCAAGCTGCCCACTTATTGGATATAACTCCTCTTATTATTTGATATAAGATACAACCTTGGGTATTTTATATCTAGGGGCACATTACCTAGCCATTTATCTTCCCAAAACGAGTAGCATTATTTGTCCCCACTTTCCAGAACATTTGTTTATGGAACCAGCTATCCGTATTCCCTTCTCTGCATTCTAAACACATATCCCTCCACCACCAGGATTGTAATACTCCTCAAGGATCTCCCATTGTTATCCTTTCTGACATATTTAGATAGAATCACATCTCTCCAAACCCCTTAGTTTTCCACCTTCAGTTTCCACACCCATTTAGCTAGTAGAGCCATATTGAAGCTTCCAACATCCTTAATACTTAGCCACACCCCCATTCTTAGGTTTGCATATTGACTCCCATTTTACCCTAGCTATTTTACGTCTGTCACTTTCCCACCCTCACAAAAACATCCTTTGCAAGCTCACCAGTTCTCTGCACACCGATGTTGGGACTTTAAACATGGACAAATAGAACAACAGTATTGTTGTGAACACTAATTTTATCAGGCAAACTCTTTCAGCAAAGGTGAGGTGCTTCCCTTTCCAATTGGATAGTTTCTTGCTGACTCTTCCTATGATCTCTTTCCAGAAACACTTTTTCCTATGATTACCACCAACTTGTAAACTCAGATATTTAAATGGAATAGACATTTGTGTGCAGTTAAGAATATCCGCAAAGAAATGTAGTAATTGACTCTTTACAATAACATCTAACCTCGATTTATGAAAGTTGACTCTTAATCTTTTATACTAATTCTAAACATCTTAAGATTGTCTTTATAGTTAAGATGTCTTGGTTACTAACTTAACACATGTAATAAACAATATTACCAATTCCATTATTAATATTGTTTATTTTTCAAAGCAAATAGAACCATTATAACCTTACATTTATAATCCAAATACTTTTATTTGAATATAAGCATCCACCTACAAGCTTCCTCAAAGATCCACTAAAAAAATGCTGGAATTAAATAATAAATTTGGTGGTCCACAAAAATAGTTCTCTTATTTAAATTTCAAGTTAATCAAAACAATTTAAATTCGTTATTATTCCTTTCCAGTTTATTTTCTATTGATTACCTTTGTCTTGAACATTCAAAACAAACATAGTGTTAAGACTAATCCAAAAGTTCAATTAGAAATATCTACAAACAATTAATTTATCTAAAATACGATGGACATTCAACAATACACGGAGATAAATTTTTTTTAAAATTAGTGTTTTATAAAGGTAAAAAAAGTATAATTTCCTTTCAAATCTTCTATACTTATACACTCTTTCAAACCAAACAGCAACCTCTTTCATTATATTTCCTACCTACTTCTCTTTTAATATTTTATTTTCTATTTATTTTATTTTATTTTTCTCTATTTCTTCTCGTGGCAGACTATCTTAGTCTATCCACTTTTAAACTCCTAATAAACAACGAACTCGCTAAAATATATGATTTATGTTTGATAAAAAATAAAAAATAAAACTAAAAATTAACGGAGGATTAATACTATTATATTTTTTTAACAGAGTATTTATTGTTTAAAATTCATTAAAAAAACCACCTAAGTTATTATAATATTTTTAATATTCAAGTGTAGTTTAATCTAAAAAGCTAATATCAATATTGCAAGAATTATATTTAAAATTCAAATTTGATAAAACTTCTCGATTTTAAACAGGTTAAATATGATACAAAATTAAAATTTCTGAATTATAAAAAATAGTTTTTTCATTTAAAAATTTCAATAGATATTTATTAAAAATTATTAAAGTAATATAAATTTATTACTAAATAAAAATTATCTAAAACGTACGTAGCATAAACACTCATTTATATATTATATAATTATGAATTATATAAATTGATGTTTTTAGTAAAAAATATTTTTTTTATAACTTATTTTTTTCTTTATTTTTATAATCATAAAAAAATTTCATACAATAAATTTAAATTTTAAAAAAATTAATATACTTTTTATTTTAAAATTATATTAAAAATATATTAAAATTATCAAAAAAAAATTTAATAAATATTTTTTAAATTCAACATTTTATTAATACATATACTAAAAAAATGTTATTGGTAGAAGAAGACAGAGAAAGACTTTGAATGAAAAATCAGATTCATGGCTGCCAGCCACCACCTACCAACCTCGTTCTTTCCTTCAATCTCGTGCCAAAATCAAACCAAAAAAGGGTTTTTAAAAATAAATAATTAACAAAAAAAAAAAAAACAGAGTGCATGAGTGTCTTGCATTGCATTCCCACCACATGCGCAGACACGTGATCTAGGATCTCTCTCTCTCTCTCTTTCTCTCTCTCTGGGATCTGCTACCGTCTCTTTTCAATTCCCATTCTTCGTTTTCATTCCTCCGATCTGCGACTTTTCTCTCTCTCTCTCTCTCTCTCACTCAAACAGAACACCACACATCATGTTCCTCTTCGACTGGTTCTATGGCATTCTCGCATCCCTCGGTTTATGGCAGAAAGAAGCCAAGATTCTCTTCCTCGGTCTCGATAATGCCGGCAAGACTACCCTCCTTCACATGCTCAAAGACGAGGTTACCTTCCTCTCTTCTTTTTAACCCCTTCAAAAAAATTTCCAAATCGTTCAAAAATTATATATATTTTTTTAATTTTGAAACTTGGTTGCAGAGATTAGTTCAGCACCAGCCGACCCAGCACCCCACTTCGGAGGAATTGAGCATTGGGAAGATCAAGTTTAAGGCTTTCGATTTGGGGGGTCATCAAGTTGCTCGCAGGGTCTGGAAAGACTATTATGCCAAGGTTATTTTTTTTGTAAAATTTGCTTCAACCTCTTGATCTTTATGCTTGTCATTGATTTTTTTATGTTTCTTTGGTGGTTATGGGCAATGGGTTGTGTGATTTTGGAGTTTCTGAAAGTGGGGTTTGTTTAATATCAGGCACTCCCAGTTGGATGGGATGGAACATGTAGCTGATGTAGGGGTTTGGGCTTTGTAATGGTTTATTGCTTCGTTGTTTGCCTAATTGCTTTTGATAAGGTTGTGATGCAACCAACATGTTCATAACCTGGTTATTGTATTTTTAGTTCCTTCAGCAACTTAACTTTGACTCTGTTTGGATAAATAAACTTCCTCGTAAACATGCTTATAGAAGAAGGAATTAAAGAAACATGAAATTAGTTCCTTTCATGCATGGGCTAAAATCAGATTTCTGGCGAAGTTTCTTCTTAATTATTTGTTGGGTTTACTTAATCGATATAGCATTTCTACGATAATGTTTCTTATACATTGGCTGGTTATGATGACTTCTTCACTGACCTTACAAACCCAGGACCTTTTCTTCCATGCTGGCTTGTTCATTATGAAGTGCTAGATTTTCTGATGAGGTGTTTTTTGATGTGGTTTCTGTTGATGTATTGTTGCTGCTTCTTTAAAACTTCTACTCTCAACATTTATAGTTTGGGTTCTGGCTTGTGCAATCTTTTTTCTTATTCACTCTTCTGGTTAATAATCTAGTATGACTCAACTGTCTGCTTGATTTCTCGCAAGTGCTCATCGATCTGCCTTATATGCCTTCATAATCCCAGGTGAAGCTCTTTGTATTTATCTGATTCATGGGAGGCAAATATTGACAGTGGAAGTTTCGCTGATAGCACCTCTAAATCTTTTTGGAGGTGTTTACTAGTTGATTTCCTAACATATCCTGTTTTTCCCTCAAGAATGAGAAAGAAATAACGTACACAAGAGTGGAGGAAAGGACAAATAAAAGATTGCCTAGATTTGTGTACTAGGATGATTATCAGTCTTCCTAATAAATTGAATCATCCTTTAAGCATCAGAAGAAAATCAGGATTCAAGCCACCATTGTAAATTGATGCATTCTTTCACTTTCAGAGAGGAGATGTATATCTTGAAACTTAAATATGAACTTCGCTTGGTCTATGTTACTTATTATCTGGATGCATAACCTTTTCTATTCACCAATTCTGCTAAATGTTTGATTCACTTTTCCACTATAGCTTCTTAAAGGTTGGTGGTTTCTTTAGCATATCAACAAGTTCTTCACTTGTTTTTACCTATAATCTGCAATGACTCTGATGATGATGATAGTGTTGTTGGATACTTCAGAATTCTCACCTTGCTGTGTTTCCAGGTGGATGCTGTTGTATACCTGGTCGACGCCTACGACAAGGAGAGATTCGCGGAATCTAAGAAGGAGCTTGATGCTTTGCTTTCAGATGAAGGCTTAGCAGGTGTTCCTTTTCTTGTTCTTGGCAACAAGATTGACATCCCTTATGCAGCATCAGAAGAGGAGCTCCGGTATCATCTAGGCCTGACCAATTTCACCACTGGCAAAGGAAAGATCAACCTCACAGAATCCAACCTTCGACCCCTTGAAGTTTTCATGTGCAGCATTGTGCGCAAGATGGGATATGGTGAAGGCTTCCAGTGGCTTTCCCAGTACATCAAGTAGAGTCCTTGGTCATTTGCAGTGTCCCTTTCTCTTGTCAACTAGCTCTGTCTGCAGTTACATCAGAAGATCTTTTTACTTTGTTTTTGCTTTTGATGATTTTTGATTGGATTATTTGATACAACTGCAGTGATATTACATGATAAAATTTGTATCTTGAAAGAATTTTTTGGGGAATGTTCTCCTTTCAAATACTGGATTCTGTTGTAGGATGGTATGACTTGGCAGGAACTATTAATAAATCTGGAAGAATCTTTAGTCCATTTTCTTCTTTGTTACTTATGAATGGTGGCTGACTTTTCTCTTATTTCTTCTACCTTGTGATCTGGTTATGATTTTCCAAATAAGAATAGAGAGGAATGTGCTATTTAAATAGAAATATTCACATTTTTTGTCTATGACTAAGTATTTGAAAACAATGTTGGGCTGTGACTAGTTTAACATCATCTGGGAGGAGCAATGTTTGACCAAACACATTTACATAAAAAGTTCTTGAAAATAAAGGGAGTTTTATTTTGGAGGAACCAAAGATTTAGAAGAAAAATGAATATTTGTAATTTATTATATTAAAAGTCTCTTATAGATTTTAATTGCATGGATAATGATGACACATAGTCTTAGAGATCTAAAAATGAACATGTGTAATTTTATGAGGAAAAATATATTTGACTTTTTTTTATAATTTTAATGTTCTTATTCTTAGTTTTAATTCTTTTATTTCAATCCATAAAAAGGTTGTTACATATATGTATATAGCTTAAGGATGAAGTGAAAAAAAACCTTGATTACTAAATCCTCTAGCATTTTCATTCTTTTATCCCTAACTTTTTTTCTTGGAAAACCTTCGTTCTCAAATTCCCAAGAGCGTTTTGTTCTTTTATCTTCAAAGCTGTTTCAAAAATCTTCATTCTTAAATCTCCAAATCACTTAATCAAGCTGCACACGTCTCACCATTTATAAGAGCATGGAATCAAAACTTCATCTCATGTTCCAATATGTTTAATATATAGTTTCACATTGTTTGGAACTTGAGATTAAAAACAATTTATATATTTTAAAGACAAAATGATAACTCTAAAAATGAGTAAGAGAACTCCAATAGTAATTCTTCAAATGAAGAGGATACCTTACTCTCAATAACACCACATTCTTTTCTCCTCGTGGGTGTTTAACTATTATTATTCGTTGTTGATGTTATATGCAATATTATTGTTAACATTTGCTTAATGATGTGGCGTGGTTATTATGCTATGAAGAAAACTATACGTCAATCTTGCCCTTAATTTGACCTCCTTGACTCAAATCTTGACAATGATTTTATATGTCTATCGTTAAACTACCTCTTCTAATTCATGTGCTACCTTCTGGAAAATTTCTCCTTAATTAATGCAAGACCATGATCAATCTCTTGATAATTGATCTATTGAGTATATTTAATAATGGATATTTCAAAGTCTTGAAATTATATCTCTCTTGAAGAGTATGAAGTTCAACATTGAAATTTGAAGATTGTATTTTCAAGGTATCTTGAAAATCCAACAAACATTAATTATTCATTATCTCTTTGTGAAAAAATATTTCTCTCCTCTATACAAAGGGAGTTTGTGAGTAAGAGAAAAACAAACAAGAGAGAAGAAAAGCAACATAAAGAATAAATATTCGCTGTAGTGTAAGATTAGAAATCCCAGTGAAATACTAGATAAACATTGTATTTCATTATTGTTGAGTGAGATTAAGTATTATCCTCATTTTAAAATGAGATAAATAAATGTTGTAATCATACTTTCATAGTAGAAGAGTTCCTATAAATTTTTATTTTTATAAGCAAAGGGAGGTTGATAACTGCATGCACACCATAGCAAGGAAATAAACTCAGCTTCTTACTTTAGGTTCCAAGAGTTACTCCCAAACTTTGTTCAATTCATGAATCATGACCACAGAAACAATTGATTATCCAAATAAATGCTACACGTGTGTATTCTGTGTCTCAACGCAAGAAAGAGTTGTTTGGAAGTGAAGTTTTTGATGAACGAACTTTACTAAACAAGTATGAACTAAGTCTCGAAATTGATTTACAAAATAAAAAATACTAAATTGGAAGTGGCTTTTCAGGAACAATGACATTTTTACACAAGATGCTCTGTATATAAGCCTAATATATTGGCCTCTCGGGTGGTATATCTGAGTACTTGCTTATTCTTTTGCCTTTGAAGCTAACAATGCAAGTGGCATAATGAAACTGTATGTTAACTTACCAAACACCAAAAGTAGTAAGAATGAAGATGTATTACTTATCAGATGAAAAATTAAAGTAGAACAAAAAAAGAATGTGAAGAGAGAATATAAACGGATATTACAACTTCACAGCAGCTATTGCTTCTGGTTTAAAATCAACCCGCAGACCCAATACACGCCTAACCTCTGCTGGAGTTAATCTCCAGGTCATAGGTCCAGAATTCTCACCCCAGAAATCTAGAATCTCAGAAACCTTTTCTAAGTTTAGAATTGTTGCCATTTGAGTAAGACGTGCAAACTTGTCTCTGACAGTTCTCTGTGTCATGACACTGAAGTGACTTACCAAAGCTCTAGCATCTCGGTCAAGCTGAAGACCGCCTAGCTGACTAAATCTTTTCTGCATCATAATAACTTCTAGCCTTTTCACAATGAAGTCAATAATCAAATGAACAAAGGTGTCATAATTGTTAGCAGTCATTAGTGGCTGCAGCCATGCCACATTTGTCTCAACAGCATGGAGAAGTCTCTGAACCCATGGGTCATTCACCTCATTATCTGCATACTCAACCTCTGAAAGCTCATAGCTAATTGTTCCAACGCTGTCTAGTACTGGTCTTATTCGAGGTGTAATGGTTGACACAAGTTGTTCTATGCCAGCAGTCAACGCTTGCTTGAAAGCATTGCTGCAATCTACCAACTCAGTCAAACAAGATTTTACCTTTTCTCGATCAGCTGGTGCAGGAAACACCTGCATGAAGTTATTCAGTCCGTTAATTTTGCAACTTTAAGATAGGCAAAGCAAACAGACATAAAATAAAGAATGACCTATACATTATAAACCCACAAAGGAAAAATTGACATTGCGCTATATAATCTTAGCAGGTAGTTAAGTCTGTCATCAGGATGGACTAATGGAATATAACAGTTTTCTGAAATGTGATGACAGTACTATGCAGAGAGGAGCAGCAGAATTGGAATATAAGAAAGATGATGGTCATATCTGGGAGGTAGAAAGCAAAACAAGTAATTTTCAGCCAAAAAAATGAGAAGGTGAGGCGAATATACTGAATTATGTAGGGGATCCAGCATAAAGGAATTAAATGATTAAGCATCCGCCGAAGATAGACAATTCTGATTTTAGATAAAACTCTAAATCATGTTACAACAATTCATAACTACATCCTGCACAAATTAAACGACACAAACTGCATAAACACATTTTGTGAATAATCCCTAACCTAGGAATCTAAAATAACCTTATAATGGGACACCAGGCACACAATGCATAAGGCAAGGGTGTGCCAACTGTACTTACTGCTAAAATTAACATAGGAATTCAAAATTTAATGAATTTCATTAGTGATATATATTTTAAGGTAATAAAAATATACGTCACTCACCTCACCACATTGTTCTTCAATTTCATGTTTTAGCTTCAGAACATACTCACTGCTAACATCCATATTATTCAAAGCTGTTGCAATTTCTGTCCCTGTCTTTTGCACACCAACGCCACCAAAGAACAACTTTGCACCAAGGTTTGGCTCTCTTATCTTTTGCTGCAAGGCTTCATGGTATTCATTACCGAGCAAACTGCTGGCACCACTCAAAACAGCTACAACAGAACTGATATTCGAAGTGGATATTGCCCTCCGCAGGCAACTCTGCAATACATAAAACACATCATCCACCATAGAAGTGGTAAGGCTGTCAGGCACATATTCATCAATCCTTATTGCTTTCCTGACATTCTCCAACATGAAAAATCCCTCCAAAATGACATAAAAGCCGGTTAAATCTTGTGCGACCTTGCTGAAACTGCCACTCCGGAAAGCCTTGGTGGCACGAGGAAGCAACTCAGGGTCAACAGAAGTAAGCCCTTTGATCTTTGAAATCGTGAATTCAGTGTAATCCTCACCAAGCTGCATAAGGGAGAGAATCTCCTCCAAATATAACTCAACCTCTCGTGGGTCAGGACCCTCAGGACCTCCTCCAACAGAAAGCATATTGGTGTTGTGTGCATTTATCTCAGAGGACAACTTAGCCAACTTCCTATACTCCATATACTTCTTCAAAATCACAGAACCACGAGAATCACACTCCTCCTGAAGCTCACAGATGGCATACACAATACCATCCTCCCCACAAAGACCACTCAAGATCTCACTATTCTCCTCAATCGCCAACACAATGTCCTTAAACAAATTGGTCAAACAACCAACAAAATTGACATTCCGCTGATCCATTGTCTCCACCAGCTGCTCAAACTCCATTCTTGACCTCATTGTAATCACCTTCTTCAAGTACCCAACATAGACCTGCAATCCTTCCTCCTCCACGCCTAGTGGGGTGAAGAGGCGAATGAACCTAAGCAATGATTGATCCAGGTTCAGCATCGTGGAACAAGTTTTTTCCTTACCATAATATGAAGTTCAATTTATGACCTCAATGCAAAAAAATATATACACATTATCTATCATCCAATAAAAAAAATCATTGTATGAATGATAGTAACAAATGTGAAAGTGAACAAACTAATTGTAAAAGTAATGATAGGAACCTCTAATATTTCCAATAAATAAAGATTCTCTCATCATAAAATGCAAACTCTAGTGACTTTAAATAAACTTTACAAGTGCAACGTAACCTACACTGAGAAAAACTAGGAATAACAAACCTAACAAACTAGAATAATTCAAATAACTATCAAGATTTTTAGAAATTGGCTTATTGAAAGTAAACAAACTCCACCACTTTCTGACTTGAAAGATCACGTAGATAATGATATCTGACACCAATATGTTTAGTTCTACAATACATGACAAGATTTTTCGAGAGCTTGATTGATCCGTTTGTGTTCCACAGAAAACTAACTCCACCACTTTCTGACTTGAAAGATCACGTAGATAATGATATCTGACACCATTATATTTAGTTCACCAATACATCACAAGATTTTTAGAGAGCTTGATTGATGAACTGTTGTCACAAAAACAATATCAATACACTCACAATTTTTAACTCCAATATGTTCAAGAACCCCCTTCACCCAAACACAGTGGAAAGCACATAAGGTTGCTGCCACATATTCAGCCTCTGTTGAAGATAATGTGACTATGGCTTGTTTCTGTGAAGTCCAACAAACTGCTGCCTCGCTGAGCAGAAAGACATACCCTGAAGTACTCTTCCTACCCACATCTCTTGCACAATCACTGTCGCTATATGCCAAAAGTTTTGAAACTGTCCTTCTATAAAACAAGCCAAAAACCAGTGTACCTTTAAATACCTCAATGCCAAAATCCAGAACCTCTCTTGCATATTTCTTTTGGCATACGTTAATTCCATTTGCATTGTGACTTACTTCAACTCCAAGGAAGAACCTCATTTTATAAGGTCCATCATCTCAAATTCTTTCTTTACAGACTTCTTAAACCTTGCACACAATTCTTCATCATTACTAGTATATATAAAGTCACCAACATACAAATTTACCATGATTGGTCTTTCTTCTTTTCTCTTGATTAATGGGGTATAGTCATGCATGACTGATCTTTGTCAATCCTTCTCTCTGGAAATAACTGGATTCTATTAAACCATGTTCTTGGTGCTTGCTTTAATCCATACAAGGCTTTGTTGAGCTTATTACCTTGTCTTCACCATGTTTGATGAAGCCCTCAAGTTGATCTACATATACTTCTTTCAATTCCCATTTAAGAAGGCACTTTTCACATCTAGTTGGTAAACATTCCATATCTTTTGGCTGCCACAGCCAACACAATCCGAATTGTGTCCCATCAAGCTACCAAAGCATACACTTCACTGTAGTCTACCCTTCAGTTTGTGTGTACCCTCTTGCAACAAGTTAGGCCTTGTATTTGTCAACCTTGCCCTCCTCGTTAAATTTGGTTTTGCAAATCCATTTCACTTCAATTTTCTTGGCATGTGTTGGCAAAGTCACTAATTCCCATGTCTTGTTTTTCTCGATGGCATTTATCTCAAGTTTCATTGCTTCTATCCATTTTTCATCATTCACAAATTTATTATAATTTGAGGGATCACCATTTGACATAAACAAAACCATACCTACCTCCTGTTAATTAGAGAAACCCTCTCCACTTTCATAGTCCAACAGCCAACTAAGTGGTCTTCTATCTCTTCTTGGTTGTTACTTAGGCTCTAGTGTGTGCTCAAAGTTGCAAGCATTGCTCACACTTTTGCTTCTATAGTTGATTCTTTGTCAGAATCCCCCATGTCATCACCCGCAATCAAGAGTATTTTGTTTTGTTTCTTTTGAGTTTAGGGTTTAGGGTTCCAATGCCATTTTCTTTCTTTCTTCAAATATAGCATCCCTATTGATTGAGATTTTCTTCAACACTAGATCATACAAGAGGTAAGCCTAGGATTTGTCACTCACTCCAAGTAAGATACATTTGAAACTTCTATCGTCCAATTTAGTTCTCTTCTTTTTAGGTATATGGACGTGGGCAATGCAACAAAAAACCCTAAGTAGTTAACTATGGGTTTCAATCCGTTTCATCTTTCTTCTGGCACCATCTCCTTTACTACTTTGGTAAGGCTTCTATTGATCACATGGTTTCTCCACTTCGTAGCTTCTACCCATAAGGTCTTCAACATCTCTTTCTTGGTGAGTAAGCAACACACTATATTATATTCTTAATCGTTCAATTTCTTTGTTGGACTACTCCATTTTATAGTGTGAACACAATTGTTAACTACCTTTTGATGCCATGCTCTATGCAGAACTGATTGAACTTGATTGAGGTGAATTCTTGGCGAGTAAGCAACACACTATATTCATAATCGTTCAATTTCTTCGTTCGACTACTCCATTTTATAGTGTGAACACAATTGTTAACTACCTTTTGATGCCATGTTCTACGCAGAAATGATTGAACTTGATTGAGGTGAATTCTTGACGAGTAAGCAACACACTATATTCATAATCGTTCAATTTCTTTGTTCGACTACTCCATTTTATAGTGTGAACACAATTGTTAACTACCTTTTGATGCCATGCTCTATGCAGAACTGATTGAACTTGATTAAGGTGAATTCTCTTCCCCTTTCTGTTTGTAAACAACATATTGCTTTCTGAGCTTCTTTCTGAACCAGATTCTTGAAGCATTTGAATATTTCAAATGTTTCACCTTTTTTTGTTTGCATGAAAATAAATCCAAGTTTTGGGAGAGTAGTTATCTACAAGCACTAGCAAATATCTCTTACCACCATTAGAGATTGGATAGATCGGTCCAAACAGGTCGCCATGCACCGATTCAAGTTTTTCCGATGCACTCCAATGACTTTTCTTTGGTATTTTGTCTCGATGTTGCTTACCAATATTACACACCTTGCAAACCCCATCAACTTTCTTGAATTTTGGTAGCCCTTTCACCATACATTTCTTCTGCATGACAGCAATGAACTTATGATTTACATGCCCATACCTTCTATGCCATAAGTCCTCTATGTTCTCCTCCTCAACCTTTAAGCATCTCCTCGGAAGTGATTTCACTATAGCATGAATCAAAAACATTTGATCCACGACCATCTTGTTGTTTACAATTTTACCTCTATGAGATGATAAATTTTGAATGTCCCTCCTTTTATTATAATGACCATGAAGTTTACCTAGGCTTAGAAAATTGTTGATCAAGTCTGGCACAAATTAAACATCACTCACAATTTGAGTTAATCCTTCCACTTCAAACTTGACACCTCCTTTCCCTGCAATGACATTATCAAGTTGTTTCAAAATCTAACTTATGTAACTTTCATCTAGTTCAATGAACCACCTTTTATCTCCTGTCATATGATTTGAACAACCACAATCGATATCCCTTTGTCCTTAGTACCCTGAACTTCAGCATGTGTCATTAGCAGCAACTCCTTCCTCATTAGACTTAGCATAGTTTGCTTCCTTTTGTAGACGTGGACATTCAAGTTGGTAGGGTCCTTGCTTTTTACACTGATAACATATAATAGCATTTATGCTTGCAAATGTTTTGGCTCTTCCTTGCCCCCTCACGTAGCTGCTACCTCCTCTTTGAGAGTTATGTCTTCCTCTCCCATGTCCGTAATGTGTGCCATGTTCAACTTGCAGAACTTGTTCTTCACTCCTTTTCTCTCTTACTAAGTAGTGAAATCTGTAACTCATCCGCAGTTAAGAGATCAATGTCTGTAGATTCTTCAATTGAGCAAACAAAGTTGAAGTTGTCTGTCAGATATCTAAGCATATATAAGTATCTTCCTTACGATTTTCACATAGTTCATATCTGCCCCGTAATTCCTTATGCCATTTGTTGTTTCCATCACTCTTCCAAAATAATCATTCACTGATTCTCCCGGCTTCATTTCTAAGGTTTTAAATATCCGTCGAAACCTTTGCAGCTGTGCACATTTCACTCTAGCATTCCCTTGATACTTGACTTTCATAGATTCCCATATTTGTTTAACCGTTTCTTTCTGTGAAATGGTCTTGATGATGTATTTATCAATGGCCTTAAATAGACAGTTCTTTGATTTCAGGTCTTTGAGCTTTGCTTCATCCAATGCCTTCTGCTGTGCTACACTGAAGGTTCATTCTCCTTTTGTTTGTTGATTCCAGATTCAATAACACTCCAGTACTCTCTCATTGAAGTAGATTCTCCATGAGTAAAATCCAGTGATCATAGTCTCGACCAAATTTGGGGATACATGGTGTGGTAAAATTGCTTGATTCTGCCATTTCACTTTCTTGACTCACTCTAGTGTTTTTTCCTCTCAAACACTCTTGTTTAACTCACTCTAGTGTTTTCCCTCTCAAACACGTGTAGTTTACTCACTTTATGAAGCCTGTGGTGGAGCTCTGATACCAAATGTAAAAGTACCGATCGGAACTTCTAATGTTTCTGATAAATAAAGATGCTCTCATATCATAAAATGCAAATTTAAATAAGCTTTACTTGAAAAACTACGAATAACAACCCTAGCAAACTAAAATAATGCAAAATACTTATCCTGCTCTAAAAACCATCTTATTAAACGTAAACAAACTTACTGGCCTATATTTCAGCAAAGAATATTTTCTAATAAAGATGTAACCAAATATAACAATTTGCAACTGGATGGCAGAGTTCCAGCGAAAAAAAAATATGCATACACTGTTTACTCTTATCTGTAGTATATATGTATATGTATATGCATTACTCTCATAATTTAAGATATAGGAAAAAAAGAGATCCATGATTGAACCTGAGAATGGCGGGGTGATCGCGCTGATCCACTGCGGCAGAGAGCTTCTTCCTTACGATTCCCTCCAATTGCTTCTTCGCTGCTAACAAGCGATCCCTCTGAAGCTGATCGGAGCCGGAATCCTTGTATTGCGCGTCGATCTGGAGGAAGGTCTGGACGTAGCGCGCGGCGGACTCGTAGTCCTCTGCCTCGAGTGCACGGTGGACGCCTTCGAGGGAGTTGGCGCGCTCCACGATGGCGTCGATGCGGAGGAGCGTGTTGCGGACGCGCGACTGCGCCAGGTCAAGCTCGCGGACCTTGCGGCTGACCTGGTCAGCGAGGTCGGAGGTGGAGGCGACGTTGGAGAGCATGTAATCGGCGTCGGAGTTGACAATGTCTAGGACGTCGGAGGAGCGCTGGAGCTGAAGGAGGTGACGGTCGAGGTCAGTGCGCTGCGAGAGAAGCTCGTCGAGTTCTACGTCAACGGCTCTCTGGTGAGCGATGCACTCGTGGAGGAGGCGCGTCATGGCGCCGACGTCGGTGAGGGTACGCACGTATTCGACGGCCTCCGCCGTGCCGAAATGAATTGAGTTGGCGAGGGTTTCTTCGTCCGCTACATTATTCCCGTTGGCCTCAGGCGTATTCATCTTTCTCACACCATCAATTGCAACAACCCAGTTCTCAGATCAGATACCAAATAACATATTTTCGCACCATCTTTTAATAAAATAATTACTTCACAACTTTTTTTATTAAAACGCAAATAAATTTTGATTAATATAAATTATAGTATGAATTTATAATATTTAAAAATTACATATACATATAAATTTATAATAACATAAAAAACAAAACACTCTTAAAATAAAATATGACTTATTATCTATGTAGAACGGACATTGATACGACACTGTATGGATATTGATATGACATGATACGGACATTGATACAATGTGGTACGAATATTGATACGACACGGACATTGATACAACACATAGATGCGTATAATCTCTAGAATGTAGGACACGAGACACGAATCTATATATTATATAATTATGAATTATATAAATTGATAAAAAAATTCATGTGCACATGTTTCATATTTTTTTATATTAGAAATATGTTTTTATGACTGGTTCAAAATTATTTGTTTCTTATTTTTATAATTATGATAAAAATTTATACAATAAATTTGAGTTTTTATAAAATTAATGTATTTTTTCTTTTTAAAATTGTGTTAAACCTGTGGTGGAATTGTTAGAAATCCTACAAATATTGTTTGAATTAAACACAATACGTGTCATACGAGTAACGATGTGTGATACGTGTGTTCGACACGAATACGTCATTTAAGATAAGTGTTTGAGGCTCCAAACTTATTATATATAAAAAGTTGTTCCCCAAATTTTATTTTATTTTAAAAAAATTATATAAATCACATAGTCACAACAACACTTATGTTTCGTTAGTACTGAAAAGTAAATTGTTAAGTGATTGTTATCTTCAAATGTAAGTGTCACTTTGTCTTCATCCAACAAAATATTAGTAAAAATAAACATGAGATCTAACAATATTTAGCTTAAAAATAAAGTGTTAATGCTTTTTCATCATTTATTACGAGAACAATAACGAGGTTCTAACAAAACTCTTTACACAAAATTTAATCCCAATCTTAAAAAATATTAATAATTTAAACAAGATAGAAAACTTTATTAAAAATATATGTGGCAAATTAATGAAAAATAATTAACATTATAAACTATTATTAATAACTTAAATCAGCTTACGTCATGTTTTAATTGCATCTTTGTGGTCATAATAAGGTGAGGAGGTTATATTCTTTTATGAAATTGTGAAAAGATAGTTTCATAAGAATACAATGATAACATTTCCAAGCTTATTTAGATGACACTTCACATAAAGTTTCGAATTAAAGAGATTATGCAAATAATATTGCTCCTAATATGTTTTTTTTAATTATTTATTATGTTGTGGAATTCCAACAAAGTTCAATGGGAAAATAAAATACATTTAACTCATAAACACTACATACAACACCAACAAAAATAAATGATAAAAAAAAGGAAATCAAGCACACAAATTATTTATTCTTTTAACATTACTATTTTAATAATTTATTGCTATAATTGAAGAAAAAAAACATTCGATTAAATTATAAGTAACACATATATTTGGGTGTCCCGTTCGATTATTGTTTGTAAAACACTTCAAAATACCTATTATTTATGTTGTATATTCTACATTTCACCAACTTTCAACATGATTAAGAAGTGAACTTTCCGATAGTGAATGATAAGGTCAAACAAACTAATAAACTCTAAATAAATCTGATATCATATTAACAAATAGATTTTAAACTTAACTCAATCTTATAAAACCGACTTATAAGATAAGGTTTGCATCCACTTATGTTCTTATTTCTAGTTTGACATGGAATCTCCAACATATTTAAATATGCTTTTCAACTTGAAGGAAACTATTCAAAATCATATTAAATATTTTGTATTGAGAATGTAGCAGTTTATAGTTCAGTAAATAGGGTATATAGGCAAGTTATATCTGATTTAGAGGGTCAAAATCTCTAATCAAGTGTTATATATGGTAATAAGCCTTTCATTGTATCATTCAAACACGGTTTCAGCAAATATGACCTCTATTCAAATATAAGAAGGCTTGTTATGTAAGTTACAAACTCGATCTTGCATCAGAAGCATCCCTAATATGGAGCCTAAACACAAAGACTACCTATTCAAGACATTTAAGCAAATTGGTTTAGATCTACACCAGGGAATTTACATTATCTACACACTACTATACAAAAGAAGACACCAAGAATTCACTAGTTTGCTACATTTCAATTATGGGGAAACCTTGTTTTGGGAAGATACCAAGCTATATGTCGGATAACAGGTCAACTTCAGAAGAGATGAAATCTTCAACTTCCAGATCCAGCTGCACAAAGCAGTTCAACAAAGGAAACAGACATGTGAAATAAAACAAAATCAAAACATGAAACATTTGACATTTGACATTTGCATGTTACCAACCTTTGCTTGACTATATGCTAGCTTCATTCTTCTATATTCTTCTTGTGCTTTCTTAGATCGGAACATGGCCTGCACACGTACGACAGACCTCTCGACACGTTCTTCGGCTTGTTTCAGGCCGGTCCTAAAGAAATCCTCCTCTGCACCCTCTTCCTGCTTCCCATCCTCAGCAGAATTAACCTGGAGACCACGGAAGCCTTTTCTCTTTAACCGCCATCGCAGAATTGCTTTCTCTAGCACCCCAACAGACCATATGATTTTTTTATATTGCCTCCGGACTTGAAACCCCCTGAAAGCAGCCTGCAATTTAAACATATGCCATTAATCTTTTCCAGGGTATAAATTGTATTATCTACTCAAGCTGTTGGTCCTGATTAAACTTTAGATACAAACTCTCACACATTATAGATGCATAGATAAATTATCCCCCAAGCAATAACCAAACAATTAAGATACATTTTCAAGTGTCACTGTTGTTGTCTACCACTGCACTGCCAATGATCTCTCCCAAGGCTATCATTAGATGGTAATGTTAGTCCAATTCCAGATTCAGAAATCACATGGTATTGAACTACACCAATATATTTCAGACAACTATGATTCAAGGGTAACCTTTCTAACAAAATCACATAGTATTGCTCACTTCTTATAAAATGGTAAAATTTATTTAAATTCAACTAAAAAAATATTGAAATATGTTGCCAATAAAGGTGCTTGGATGATTATGAATGTCCCAAATAACTTGTGGAACAGGACATGTGTTTACTAAAGAGAATGAACGATAATAGACAAGAAGAGTAGCTCTTACTTGAATTTTAATAGCCTGACGCCGCATGTTCAGAAATTCTCTACGGTGTTTCCGTGTAAGGAATCTATGCTGAATTCGAACAGCAGCTGCATTTGATCTCCTTGTCTCATACTTGCGAAAGGCGTGTTGAATCCTCATTGCTGCTACTATATGACGTGCTTGATCCTCTGGACTGCTAAATTCAACTGCCTTGTATTTTAAATTTAGAGAATGCTCCCTATATGCAGCTTGAATGCGTGCTGCGGCCCCAGCAGCCACTCGATAAGCTGCCAATGTATCCTTTAAGTACATCTGGTCCTCAGTGAGGTCTTCAGTATTTACTGGATCAGTTAAAGCAGTTTCTAGTGTGCCACTGAGATTTCCAGCCAAGCTCATGTCATTGAACTGCTCAACCAGAGACTTTTCGGAAAGGTAAGCAGCTAAGCCATCAAAGCCGTTCATAAAAGCAAGATCAGCAGCAGTACATCCACCAGGATTTTGCGGAGTAGGATCTGTGACCACGTTTGGCCTTGCCCCAGCAGACAGCAGAGTTGCAACCATTTTCTCCCTGCAGAAACAAAATTTAAATTTTAAATCAAATAAACAATGAAAAGTTTGTTCACACTCATAACTTGATTAAAAGGAGGAAAAAAAACGCACAAGAAAGTATTATTATATGGAAACTGAAAATATCATTTGGTGTCTAATCTCATGAAAAGATCATAGAGATTATATTATGTTGTACAATGAAACGAAATGGAAAATAACTTGGACATGAAGTCGAGTCAAAATGATTTTAAGGTCAATGTGGTTGCAGCTAGGCTAATTGTTCAGATAAGTAAGGTATCCATGTATCATACATTCCATAATAAGCTGCCCAATGAAGAGCTGTCCATCCAAATTTGTCACGGAAATCTAGCGACAAGCCTGACCAAGAAAATAAGGTGATTGCCCAATCATATCCAAGTACTGCACACAAATGAATTACACCTTGCCCTTGAGCATCATATTCAGTACTCTTGCAGCCTACAATAATTCGTTCTAAAAGCCATTCCTTTAATTTGTTTTTCAATGCAATTTCAAACAAGCTATCTTTTACTTGTGAAAATGGAGTTGTTTTGTCATCAATTGACTTCAACAAGTATTGCCAGCTTTTGGAGATAAATGATGTTTTGAAGGAAAATCTTCTAGCCTCTTTTACTGCATTTGGTGATACTACGCTAGAGAAAATATCAAGGGTCTTGTCTGTAGAAAAGAGCAAATGCGCAAGCCTCATCTGAAGTCGAAATTCATTCCAGTTGTATTTCTCTTCCATTGCAGCAGTTGGATCGTGCAAAATGGGAGTACGATACTCAAAATTAACAACATGGCTAATAGGCTTGTGGCCATCAAAGCTCAAATAGATATTGACCAATCCAGGGGAGTGTGGTGGTACCCAGCATCGGTAAACCCCAACCTGAACAATTTCTACAGGAAAACTTACATCACCACAGACACACACTAGGTTGAGCTTTGCAAGGTGTTGATAGTTACTATGAAAATATCCAGTTACCAGGACCTGCAAGAAGTATAGAGACATGAAATGTTAAATTATAATTGCAAAAATATAAAATAAAAAATGGTAGCCAGAGTGCTAATGGTGCCTGCTGAAAATGAAAGCTTGTGCTGCTTATTTAAGTTCTAGGTTTCATATTAAAACTTTGAAATTCGACAGCCATACTAAGACTGAACAAAAATGCAGACAAATAAACTAAGAAACTATATATTACATTTGGTGCCAAAGGATGCAATTATAACAGAAAATAATTACTAGCAATAAGACATGTGAGAAGAAGCAAAAGGAAACCTTTGTTTTTTCAGTGGAAGATGCCCACGCAGGGGACACCTCTGTGAGATTAAATACTTGATCAGGCAGAGAAGATAGCTGATTATCTGCCACCAGTGATGAATATGGTTCATGAACAGAAGAAATCGATGTTTCAAGAGCTGACTCGTCCATGGAACACGGTTTATCTGATATGATGTTGTTCATCCACATTCCAAAGCTGTCCTGACTTTGCAAGCCTTCATTGACCAAAGTGCCCAAGGTGTCAACGCCACAGGGAGATGTAGGACTATTTTTAAGCAGATTAATAGTTTCAGAGAAACCGTAAGGAACACCGTTGCTCCCAGAAACTGAGTGAGTTATATTACCTAAAGAAGGAACTTCTGCTGAAGGAGTACTGGATGCCTGGTAACAAAAAGCCTAATATAGGTTACAACAGCAGCTATCACAATTTCTAGAAAATAGACAGAAAGAAGGAGCAGAAGAACACAAGAACATATTGAGACAATTTTATCTATATAAACAACAATCCTTATATGTTTTTACCATCAATTTAAGTGATATATAAAATATATTATATCGTACATATATAAGTGCGAAAGATATATCATACACCAATGTACCCCAAGGTTTTCTTTATTTTCCTCTATTTCAAGGAATATCTTACCCTTCCCATAGTTGTGTTTTACTTCATTTATCTTCTATTAACAAATTTTTAAAGCATCCAAGCACTTGACAAACTCACCCTCACTAGCTACTAACGGAAGGTCCCATACTCCTCGATGTGGGACTTTGCACCTCATAATACCGAAGTCCTTATCATAGCATTGCCCCAAAGAGTCAACCTGTTGATGACTTTCACTCTGATACTTTACATGATGATACTTCAATCAACTTGTTGGTTAGAACCCACCACCAGTCAAAACTTTTGGTTGGTAGCCCTTTCCTAGACACGGACAACTAGCTCTAATACTAAGTTAACATGTACTCAAACACTTGGGAAACCCACATTCAAAAAGCTAGTTATTAAGAGGGGAGACTCAAACACTTAAATGCTTCACCGAAAATTCATATTACTAAATGTGGGATTTAGGCGCTGCATAATGCCCAATCTCTATCATTTTTCTATTCAAGAAAATTCGACGAACCAATGATCCGATAAAACCTTCCATAAAGCATTATGAAGAAGCTCAACACAGCTTAAAAAAGAACATAGCTGAAATAAAGGCATTACTATCTTACATTGCCAAAGTTTCCACTCAGTAAACTTTGATTTTGGTTATTTGAACGTGGAACATTGCCTGCCAAAAGTAAATTTAACATATAATTAACAACGTTGTTTCACAACAAGCAACTGATTCTGTTAAAGCACAAATAATTACCTCCACTAGATGTAGTAGAAGTGTTGGCATTTGAAACCACTAGGTCATCCCATTCAAGTGTATTAATCTCATGAAGCTTCTGTTCATAACTTCTGACTGTTAAATTGACATTAAGCTCTGTTTATCTCCAAAAAAAGATAGAAGGGATGAGGATATATACCTAGTCAAGGAAAGAAAGCAGCAGTATGTATATGACAGCAACAGTAATAATACATATGGGATCATTAGATCATAACCAATAAAAGGACTGATTTATGGTTTCCTTTGGAAAGATGGCCATAAGACTAAAGTGGTTGGAGTGGAAGGAATAAAAAATTTCAATGTATGAAGACATGCACTCATTCTCTTTATCTTTTTATTATCCTGCTTCTTTTTTTCTAACCAACACTTAGCATTTGAATATAAGATCCCAATATCACAAAGAAATGTAGTAAGTCATTCATATTGACAGCTTCAAGAATATAACTTGTAAGAATGTGGACATCTAAAAGTTATTTCTCACCAGGACTGTAATCACTTTTCGTCCCAGAATCTAAGTCTTCTGATGGAATCCAAGATGCAGCTGGATCAGAGACAGAACTTGAATTTGAATTTGAATTTACAGGTGTAACAGGAGAACTTTGCAATTGTATCTGTGTCATAAACCACCACCAAACAAAGGTTAGAAACCAAATTATTCAGTAACTAGTTCAAATGCAAAAGCATAAACGGCACATATCCAACAGTGGAAGGGAAAGGCTCCTCTAAATTCAGTAAGGGTGTATGCACCTTTGATTTAATTTGAATTAGAGTATTATTTTACTAAAATTTTAGGGTGGATGCACCAGTTGCTCACTCTAGACACAAACTCTTTAGAGGAGCTTTTTCTTAGCTTAAGAAGCCTTTAAATATATGCATTGGCAAACAACACCGTGAATTTCCAACCAGACCATTTTATCCCCCCTCCCCTTCCCAAATAAAAACAAAAAACAAAAAAAGAATGAAGTAGTTCGAGAGAATAAATGAAATTTCAAACCAGAAAAATTTAAAAACATAGTGTCAGACACTATTCTTATAAACAATTTTTGGCATCCAGACATACTCAAATGATCAGGTCCACATAATGTGAGCTCTAATACCAACAAAACAGAGACAAAGAACAATTTTTTGACAGAAAAGTTTGCTTAGGAGAGAGTTGCCCAGCCCTATCATATATATAGAAACATTGCTCGAAGAGGTTTCTCAAAACTAGGGATCAAATATTACAAGATCTACAAGATATTCGGCCTAATTATGTAATATGTATTACGTAATATAAGGCAATGATTGCATATAAATCAATCAACTATTCTAACACATTTTCAGCCTCTATATCATAAAATTTCAATAATTTTATCACAATTTCAACAATACAATCTTATCATAATCTCATTTGGATATGAAGTTAATTTTGTAGAGGAATAAGGAAGAACGAGAACGACAAACACAACCTCTTTTGTTTCACGATAATGAACGAGGACTATGTGCTCCAAACTCCTGAAAACAAAACCATACCAATCGTAACTCACATTACCATTTGCAAACTTCTTTTCTTTCTATTTTCAATAAAAATGAAAGAAATACACAACCCCTGTTACTAACTCAGTCACAAATACAAACATACATGATATATTAGAATTGGGAACCTAAAGTCAAGCAAAACATACTTATCAAGCAACCAATAACATCTACGAACGAAGGTTGGGTTGTCTAGGCCATGTGCATAGTATACATGGATCCTTTCTTCATTGCCAACCTGATTGAATAGGACAAAAAATGATAAAGGAATGAAAAAAATTAGACACATGAATAATTAGTGATTGAATTGAACATTAGAATTACATATAACAAAATACTGTAGAAAAAGAAGTTGATAAAAGAAAAAGTATGGTGTAATATGATGACAAGAGTAAAGAGAAAACATAGTTTATTCCTCATGTCACTGAGCGAGAACGATGAAAATAAATTAATTACTTTTTCAATCTCTCTATTTAAGTACAAAGTTCAATTTCACATCTCTATTTTAAAAATGTTCAGTTTGGTCCCTCAATTTTTAAACTTCATGCAATGCATTCCTCTTCATCAAGCCAAAACTGATGGTATTAGAATTTAAAACTAATGGCAGTAACTGCCACTATTATTTTAATTGGTAAAACATTAAAAAATATTATAAGTTTACAACTGTAGATGTGCAAAGCATAGAGAATATGAGATGTAAATCTAGCAGTATCCAATTAGTTAATTAATAATCCTAAATCTAACAGAAATGATGTCTAAATCCACATAATGTCAAAAACTCCCAAATGCCACGATATTTTATTCCCTTCAAATACCATACTAAAAGAAAAAGGAAGTATAATATACTGATGATAATTTATCCCCCTCTATACTTAAGAGATAACTACCACGGGGCCATATACCATTAGGTGTAGTTCGCTAGGGGTTTGTTTTAGAAATCTAGTAAATAAGCTAGCTAAAAGCTGATAAGAAGGCTTACTAAATTAAGTATTAGGTTAAACTGGCCATTGAACTAGCTAATAAGTATAAAATGACAGTTAATTACTGGGCCATAACTTGAACTTTGGTAATTTTAAAATAATTGTCACTTTCCAAATTTTAATTTATTTCACATTATTTGTCATCCTAAAAGAAGAAGAAACACTGATCAACTGATGCCACTGGCCACTCTAAAAAAACAAAACTTCAGTTAAACTACTTCCAGAGTCCAATTAAATGGGATCAAGGAAGGCACAACAAAACATTGCTATATTGAAAAAGACCAATTTTGCTATGGTAGGAGAAAGCATTAAATGATCAAATTCAACACAGGAGAAACCATTAAAAAGGCCTGGATACATGTTCAGTAAGCTTTATTTAATGGCGTAGCTGTTAACACCAAACTTCAAATAAACACCCAGGAAATGAAATCCTCACTTTTAAGTGTTCGTGAGCTTCTTTAACAGTTTTCCCATCACTTTTCTTTTTCCAATTGTGACCATCTTTTCTGAAGTTTCTAAGCATCTTGCGGTCAAATAGTACAATAGTACCACCTGTTTTACAAACAAAAATATAATCTAGCATTAGCACTGATGATTCGAATCCTGTTGGGCATCATATAATTCTCAATACTGAAAATACTAGTTAGATGCAAAAATATTACTCTAGTTAAAATTTCATTTGATAGATCTATGAAGGAAGAATGCCAAAAATTATTCATGGAGGTTTTACACATTGCTTTATGTTCATAACATACACACTTGAACAATGCATAAATTTGCGTATAAAGCCTTTTCTTCTTTTGCCTATCTTACCTTTTGTTGAGATGTGCTTCAACATGAATTGAAAGATCTACATGTTTACAAATTTATAGCATAGTGTACAAAACATGAAATGCTCAGGAGCAAGAAAATCAAGACGCTACATGAAAAATAAAAAATAGAAGTTGAAAGAGACAAGAACAATAATGATGAGAAGCAATCTATATGACAATACATATCTAATTTACAAACATCAAGTTGCTGTTAATAGTAGCATATGATTACTTTCGGGTAAATGCACTGGCTTGGCATTAATCTTGAAATATTTGTGATTACTGAGCATGGCATGAATCTCATTTGGACGAAGCCATCTGCTTTTTGCTTCCTCCATAGTATTAGTAACTTCCAGATCTGGGCCACGTATAAGAAATTACTTTAGAAAAACAAATCAAGAAACATGACTTGTATGCTTTGATCATTTACCACACAATTGGTATGGTAGTAGTGGTAGTGATAATATTTGCAGTGGGAAGCAAACAGAAAAGAAATACATAGAAAATACAATTTTGTAAGATTCCTACAAACCCCATCTTTAAAAGTACAAGTTTCTATACCATATTTAACCAAAAGTTTAAAGCCATGATTTCACATCTAGAGGTTTTAACTTTGTACTTTCTTTAATCAGTTAGGATCCTAACAAAAGCTAATATTGATATTTATGTTTGACATCTCAGCTGGCTTACTGACTCTTGGGACCAATCCTTGTAAAGTCATGAACCTTCTCGCTATATATGTTGCAACATTTTGTTTGAGCATGTAAAATTCCAAATTAATATATTCTGCAGTCACCAAGGTTATCAATGGAAGATGGAGGAATGCAAAAATTCTGCATATAAACAGGCCATTGTGTCATATGTATGGTGCGCCCATACCAGACCTCCCTTCCCAAATTTCCTATGGCAGAGGGTCAAAAATTATAGTGATATGGCAGCACTATAATGGTTATATAACAACATTGCCAGCCACAACTGTCTATCTAATAAGACACTAACAAGTAACAATTCCTAAATCTTATAAATATTAGCATAAACAGGAAACAATTTTACTCATAATCATAGCAAACACAATACATAGAATTTATTTTTAATAATATTTTAGAGAAGTTCAATTTAGTTTAAGTCAGTGCTCAGCACAGTATTTCAAACATATGGTAAAAGATCGTTGCACTATTTAAGCACAGTTCCAATAAATTACTTCATATCAACGTACAGGAAGAATATAAGAAGGTAAAATGAATTGAGTTTCTCTCATAAGTCAAAGTCAACTTATGCACCTTAGTTTTTGGCGAAATCTTTTATAGAAATGAAGTCCATAAATTAATTTTAACTTCTGGGAGAAATTCAATTCATGTTACCCGCTTATCTTCTTTTCTAGCGGCACTTATAGAAAATTGTATCTAAACGAAAAGCATTTTCTACTATAAGGAAACACAAAAAACGGGGGAGTTGTCATGGTACCATGTTTTTTTTAACTTCAGTACCAATACCCATAATTTAAGTTCTCAAGGAATGATTTCTTGTCAGTTCTCCCAAAAGTATTTGAACTTCATCAAATTTAAACAGCAGCCAATACTAGATCAATCAACAAAATCTCATATTACTTGTTTTCCCCAGAAACACCAAGAGAAGTTCAAACTTGATGAAGAAGAAACACTCTTACAACCAAACCAGCAGTACTTTGTTTCTTAACTTCAAGGTTGCATTGAAAATCACACTCTAGCATCTTTAGGAGACAAAAACTGTTGGAAAATATGTTTATATTTGTAATTTAAAATTTAAAATATTTTGTTGGAGATCCTAAATTGACTAGGAATAAAGTCAGATTATAATATATAAGTGAGGACTATTCTCATCTTATAAGTTGAGTTTGTGAGGATGAATTGGACATAAACCTACTTATTAAAATGGTATTAGAGTCCACCAGAGGGGATTATTATGTCACTGTTATCGAGCTCATGTTAGATTTAGGCAGTGCTTTTGGGATCTTATTCTCATAAATAATGTTCAGCTCTTGAGAAAAAGAGAGCAAAACACAAAATATAAATTCCAGTTTACTTATATATAAATACTCTGCCATTACAATAAAATATATTTTTTATCTAACACTAGTGTCCACACTTCAACCCAGACTATCCTAAACTTTTTTTCATCTATTATATCTAATATACATGATGCCTATTATACATTTTCTGTCTTTTAATTCTGATGGTATTCTACTATTTGGTTTATTACCCTAAATTTATATGTTAAATTTTTCTATCCAACAATATCTCTTAAGATTTTTTAAGAAGTGAACTTTAAGCATAACTCAACCTTACAAAATCGACTTATAAGGTGAGGTTTCCAACTCGTGTGTGAGACTATATATTTATAGGTGATATAATAGCGGCCGAATAGCGGGTGGTACGATAGGCCCAACAAACTCTCGCCAGGATAGACTCTAAATGACTCTGATACCATCTTAAAAAGTGAACTTTGAGTCTAATTCAACCTTACAAAATCGATTTGTAAGATGAGATTTACACTCACTTATATACTAAACTGACCTTATCTCTAGACTATGTGGGATCTCCAACAAAATTCTCTTTCTTTGAGTAATATGCCTCTGTTTTTAAAACATGATTGCATGGAACATGCAATTCTTGCCTCTACGCCTCTGGCAATATTTCAATTGCAATGTCTTTCGTTGTGCAACTCTTGCATTATTCATAGTGTCTATGAGTAAGTAATCATCTAAAAGAAACTACATTCATAAGTGCCCTTGGATGGCTTTATATTGTTTTCAATAGTTCTATTGGCTGACCTTATTTTTTCTGCCACTTTAACCACCATAAAAATGAAAGACAATGAATCAAAAGCAAATAAGAAGAGACACTATAAGTGTAAAAGAGACATGTTATTAAGACACATTCACACACCCAAAAGTGATTGAGAGTTTATTTATGGTGAACAACAAAGTAATAAGATATAAGTATTATTGTATGAGACACATTAGAACTTGTGCTGATAAAATGGTTTGATGATTGATGATATATTTTGATAATGAACATTTGAAAAATCTTAACAAATACTTTTTATGAGATAGAACAAAGTTTACATGCAATTTATCTATATATGTATAATTCGTGACATCATATATCATATTAAATTGACTACAAGTATGCTTTAAGGATAAAAGTTAGCCAAGTATTTCATATGAATTTGAGAGTTAACAAGCTTGCTTCTTAGTTGTGAAAGGCACCTCAAGACATAAGTCCTTTGGAATTTTTGACATCTGAGGGTGTTATTTCTCTTGACTCCGTCAGCTCAAAGTTTTTTGCGAATCCGATGATAACAGAACTAACAGGTCAAAATTCCACACAAAACTCAACCCCCCCAGTAAATAAATAAAACCATGACACAAAAAAACATAAAAAAAAGTTGGGAATTCTCAAAGAAAACTGAAACTTAATGAAAGTGTAGGTTCAACCAAAAATGAGCACAATCCAACAAGAGAGGTAAGAGAAGAAGAATGCAAGTACCCTGCAAGGTATGAAACCCATGTATCTCTGAACTCACAAGCTGCCCCGTTAAGTCGTGTGCCATCACAACAAGACAAACCAAGGGCGAATTTTGGCCCCCAATACCTCCTTCTTTCACCACAAAACCAACAGTTGCATCACCGACAACCTTAGCAAGCAGTCAGCAAACACATGATTAGACAAAAGAGCAGAGTACACGCAGATAAATAATATATAGAGAAGCATGAGTTCTGAACAGAAAACGAAAATGGTCAAAGTCAAATGGGCAGAGAGAGAAGGAAGAAAAGGTGAGAACTTTTACCCGATTGCGCAAACGGGTATGCTGGAATCGGAAGAGAGAGAAACGCTGCTCGGAGCTGAACAATAATCACACTGGTTCCTCTGTTCCTTTTTCTTCACTTTCTATTTTTCTTTTTAATTTTCGAATTATTTTATTTTTCTAACGATAATATTCCATCTTCTAAAGGTCAATCTTTGCCTCGGATATGATTAATTGATTTTAAAAAGAAAGCAAAGGAAAAAAAGTGCAGAAAGGAAAGAAAAAGAAAACAAAAGTGAGATGGTTTTGAATTATTTAATTAAAAATGAAAAAAAAAATGTCTAATTATGTGAAAAGTGAAAGAAAAAAATATGAATTGATATAAATATTTTAAATAAATCGTAAAATCTTATTTAAATTAGAGTATTTTGATTTTGTTTATAAAAAATGGATTATCTGCCTCTCTTTTTTCCCCAAAATTTAGAGAATGATAATGAGATTTAGCATAATTGGTCGAAAATAATTTGATCTGATTTTTCTTAAAAAACATAAAATTTTCTTTTTCTATTATCTTTTTGAAAAATGTGTAACAATTTGATCACATTTTTCAACATATTGTTGACTAAAACTCTTAAGTTGTTGACTACAACTTTTATCCTCAAATCAAAGGAAATGAGCTTGAGAAGTGAACCCTTACTAATTTGACATGGGCTTAGAGTTTTCAATCAACCAATTTGTTCCAATTCGAATCATGTTTTTTAAATTAAAAATTAAAAATAGTTAAAAAAATATTTATTTTATCATATTATTTGAAAGATATGAATGTATAAATATGTAAAGTTAATTATTTATCTAATTAATTAAAAAAAATATAATAACATATGATATAAATAAATAAATAATAATAAAATTATAAAAAATGACGAAATTGGTCAAAAATTCCATTTTTTCCGTCAAAACGACCAGATTAACCCATTTTATCACCTTCATTCTTCAATTTCACAATTTTTTTATTGCACACTAAATAAACAATTACTTAAAATATAATTTCCAAAATAAGTATTAAAAATAATAGTAGTAGAGAAACTAGTAATATATAATTGAATAATAATAACAATGGAAAAAGACTCTCCAAATTTATATATAATAATAATTTTTAGATCAAATATCTTAAAATAGCAGGTTGAGGAGTAATTAATCTCTTAATTCATTCAAGCATTCAATAAAAAACAAAATCATGAAATACTAATCAAATTAATTTAATATGAATAATCTAATAATTGCATCGAATTTTGAATTTCGTTACAATTTTATTTTTAAAAATATAATTAAATAATATATAAATATATATATAAATTATTATTAACTTTAATTCTTAAATAATATAAGGCTACATTAAATATACTAAAAAATATTATTTATTTATTTATTTTGTGTTTTTAAAAACAAAAATTTTTTCATTCGAAATATGTGAAAACAAAATTATATACAGTTAGGGCGCGTAAAAAAAAAGTTTTACAGTCAGCGGCGCGTGGGTGGTTACAATACAAATTCCGGCGAAAGCCCAAAAAGGAGGGTGGCACGTTGTGGTCACCAAATCATTATGTCGCATGCAGATCCAACTTTTCATTATGTAACACAAAATACAATAAACAAATCTATTCACATTCTTTGTGTTCGAAAACTGTATATAAACAACCACAAATTCAACTGTTTCACATTTTAGGAATTAATTACTTTAACATTTTATAAAATTTTCAGTTTAATCTTTAATTTTATAAAATGTCTTCATTTATCACTTTTTATTTTATTTTTATTAAAAAACTAGTTCAATATTGTATTTTATAAATACCCTTGATTAAAAAAAATAGAGATAATAAAAATTCTGGCTCCACATATTTTTCTTTTCTTTCACCTATATAAAGGGTATTGTGGTACAATAATGGAAGGAAAATAATTGGTACTTTTTTTCTGATCATGACTACATTTTCTTTACTTTAGTCATCTTAGGCTACAGTTTCTTTGCATCATTCAAAATTTGTTATCACAATTAATAGTACTTTTTACTTACTGGTGCCATAACTTTTGTATTGGTACATATATCTACCTCCATATGAATTTACACTAATAAAAACTATTAAATAAAAATTAATTTAAAAGAAATATTAATTAAATTAAATATTAATTTAAAATTTAAAAAATATATATAAAATAGATTGTATTATTAATAAATATATATATATATATATATATATATTATATGAGAGTACACGATACTTTATATTAAATATTAATAGTTAAAATTTATACATATAAAAAAAACACCTATGGATATATTATTGGAGGTGATATACTAATATTAAATTTATTTATGGTTTATAAATATTTTTATGTCTTCCTTTAAAAAAAAACTCAAGGCACATAAGGTAAACAACCTTTAACATCACATACTTATATAGTTGTATAATATTCTTATTATAATAAAATTATTTAAGAATTTTTAAAAGAAAATTAAACATAACTTTGTTAGACGTGTACTTGTCGTTAGAACTTTTGAAAGGTTTTTAAAAGCTTTTGAAGTTATATTAAAATATGTCTTTTTAAAAATAATATATTATTTTAATTAAAATTAACTTAATTATTTTTATTAATAAAAAAGTTAAATTTAATATTATAATATCGATTTATAAAATAAAATTTACATTCACTCATTTATATATATTAAGAAACTTATATATTATGAAACATTGGACTCATATATTATGAAACATTGGATAAGTATAATTTTGGTTTTATTGTACAATGAAATGAAAGTTTAGTTAGAATTGTATATATACTTGATGTTGGATTGATTGAATTGAAATTTTATTTTATGGTTTGAATTGAATGTTTCAAGTGATAATGGGTTTTTAGAGTTAGGTTATAGTTAAATGATTTTGAAGTATGGAATAGTTTCAAATGTTTTAAATATTATTTCATTAATTTATTGTGTTTAAATGTGACTACATCATTAAATAATGGATTCCATTATTGGTTATAATATAACATGAAAAACTTATAGTTGGGAAGAATTATTATTAAATTGATGAGACATAATTTGATGATTAAGTTAATAGATTCAGACAGCTATTCAATGAAAAATTTGTATAAAATGTGTAATTTTGGTTTTGAAATATTTGTAAAATTATTATTTTTCATCTCTAAATTTTTATATGTAATTTTGATCTTTATATTTTTCTAAATCCGCAGTTTTGATCCTAAATTTGTTTGCCTAATTTTGATATTTTAACTTCTCACTATTCATAAATTTGTTCAGTTATAAATGTTTACTATTATATTTGACCTTTATTAACTATGCTCTTTGTTTTTAATTATGGTGGTGGTAGAATTATTTATTATGGGAAATATTAATTAATATTGTAGGAGATATTCAACATATAGAATACTATGTTTATCTTTTCTGATCATAATTTGAAATTTAAATTAATAAATGTGTTGTCATAAATAACATAAATGAACTCGAAAAATTTGAAATAGAATTGATTATATTTTGTCATTGTACCTGCGTGAATGTCAGGGGCTGAGTAATATTGATCCACGTCTTAGTTGTCCAATTCTTCAAGTCTCTCTACCTCTTCACGTGCCTTCGTCGGCCGGCAGGGGTACCTGCGATTGCACTCTGACGCTAAAGTCAGCAATGGTGCTCAAGTGAGAGTTCTCTCTTAGTATGAAAAACGTACATTTTCCTTCTTTAGGAGTTCCTTTAGTAGGTTGACTTGAGCCTTGGTCCTCTGGGCCAAGCAACTGACGACTAGAGACATGCTTGGTGGTCTCTGGGTCGTGCTTGGTAGTTTCCTGAAATCAAGGGAGTGTTATAGAGAATGTGTTTGACTTATTTAACGAAAGTTGTAACTACTCGTTTCGCGTGTAACCACGTTCTTTATTTAATTTAAATTATTCAATGAAGATCCTTTGGTCGTGCGGTGCCGACCGGTACCGTCATGAATTATGATAATGTATGTGTAGAGTATTAGTATATAATAAGATAAATCTATTGTATTTATAGGCTCTTCGCATAATTCAAAATAGTCGTTATGATTCATAAATAGTCACTTAACCTATAATTATTGAATTGATCATTTATTTTTATAATGAACTATTATTAGTTAATTATAACATTAAAAATTCAGTTATCAGATGTTAGATGTTGATAGTTTCGTAGAGATATGAATATGCAGGTACAATAGATATTTTAATTAATTAAATATAGAGAAAATATTATTAAAAAAAGTGTACCTTTTGTAGGTTTAGTAATCATCATTTCTCTTCACCAAATTTGCTAATAACGTTTCCTACTTTGCTAATAACTTTTCCTTTTCATTTAATTAGGTCAAACTATTCTTAAAATTTTATAGAAATTTACTAATCTCAAGTTTATATCGTAAAAGCTTACAAATATAATTCACAATTTACTAGAAAAAAAATTAATAAATTTTAAATCTAATTTAATCTCATAAACTGACTTATAAAATAAAATTTTAATACAATCTCCAACATTTAAAATGAAAATATAAAATAAGTTTACGAATAATTAAAAACTGGAACTAATTCTTAAGAATTAAGAATCAAAATTGTAGACTTTATAAAATACAGAAACTAAATTTAAACACCAAATATACAAATTCTGTAAAATATAGAAAACAAAGTTTCAACTAAACCCCATTCAAATACTATTCACTTAATATTTATTTTTTCATAAACTATTGGAAAATTGGTTGGAAATGTGAAACAAAAAACAAGAAATGTGAAATGAATGAACATCGTACAGAGAGATAGTTACTTGCACTTGTTCAATAACTGATACCGACAGAGAAAAGTAATGACGAAACTGTATGTGAACTTCTTTTGTTCAGTTTATTATTGGAAGAAAACTACACACAAAAAGAAGATCAATCCAAAGTTAACTGTGATAGAGACACCTCAACTACAACCCCAAATATATATATTCATGTTCATTGTATCTATTTATTAAAACAGAAATTGCAGGTCTAACTTTGACTTGTGCAACTTTATTTAAAGTGTTCATATTGCAAGAGGAGCACATCCCACCCACACTTTCTCATGTGATTCAAGAGTTCTTTTTCATTCCAATTTTAATAATCACAAATTGTTCATGCCAATTTTTAAAATGGAGGGAAAGAGAAGAAAAATTATGGATGGTAATAGTTGATGCCTAAAAAATTTATTTAATAATTCAATAAATTAATATTTTTATTTTATTTTTAATTACAAATATTATTATATCATTATAATAGGTTATTAAATAGATTTTGGGTGAGTTTGTTTTTTGTTTTGAAAAATTATTCTTTAGTAGAAAAAAATTATCATATTTTATTTTAGAAAGTGGGTAAAGTTATTTAAAAAAATGTCATAAAACAAATTTTTTAGACTTACAAATATAGTTCTAATTAAAATTTTAAAAACTTAACTACAAGTATGTCAAAAACTTAATCCAAACTGTGTTTGACCTCAAATCCAACTTTTCAAAATGCTGCATAATTTAATGAAATTATAAAATGATTGGTTAGTAAAAAGTTTAAATCATAGATATTTAAAACCTTGATAATTTTTATAATAAATACATTTCTTTTATTTCATTTTTTTAATGTATTGCTCCTATTTCATTACTATATCGTATTTTGTCTCAACATATTTATCTTTCTTTTACATTGCCTTCAGAACCAATTATTTCAAGTTTAAGAAAATAACGTTTAATTAAAAATGAAAAATGAAAATAATTTTTGAAAACAAATATTTGAAACATCTAATTATTTAAAAGATTTATTTATCTATAATTTTAAATAGTTAACATTCCTTAGACTTTGTTTGGATTGAGGAGGGAATTTGAGAGGATGAGAGATAGTGGATTTGTGAGGATTAGAGAGGATGAGCGATGATATATGAGGTTGTTTGGATTAATGCTTTATTTAAATAAGGAAGTGGAAATGAGAGAGTGGATTTGAAGGAAAAGTGTGAAGAAAGTTAGGGTGTTTAAATTAATGTGAATAGAGTGGAAAGTGTGGAGAAAGTTTATAAAAGTTTGTGACTGATGTGATGAGTGTGATTGAAATAATATTTTTTTAATTGATAAAAATGTAAGTTTACAAATTTATGCTTATATTTAAAAATAGTTAAAAAATAATTTTATATATTTATTTATAAATTATAATTAATTTTAAATAAAATATTATTTTTAAATATTTATAATTATTATAAATATTTGATAAAAAATTATTTTTATATTAAATAACATTATTATTTTTATCTTTATTTTTTTTACTTAATATAATTATTATATAATTTTTTTTATTATTTATATTTATAATTTATTATATACATGATATGATTAATTATATTTTTTATAATAATTATTTTTTTATAATTTTGATGATATTTTTTATATTTAAATTGTAATTTTATTTTAAATAAAAATAAAAATAATTTAAATTTAAAATAAAAGGGGTAAAAAATAAATTAAAATTAATTTATATATATATATAACTTTCTTCGCAACTGTGAAAAAAAGTTTTGAATGAAAAAAACTTTGGTTTTCGTGTTTTTTTTTTTATTGCCTAGGTTTCATGATTTTCCTTGTGAATAATACATGTTTTCTTTTTCCGCCCTAAAACAAACGGAATCTAAGGGATGATTTATTGAAATTTGTGAGTGATATGATAGTTTGAAGGAAATTTAGAATTTATTTTAAAGATGTAAAATGTAAGTTTACAAATTTATCTTTGTCATTAAAAACACAATATGAGAACCAAGATAAACAATGTTATTTTTATGAATCCAAATCGAAATCGAATCCACACAACATGAGATCCAAGAGAATCGATTCTCTTACATATGTTCACAAGCCAAAATTGAATTTGCCTTCTTTTACACAACAATGAGAATCGATTTCCATATTCAAGAGGGTATTGAAGTAAAATATTATTATCATACGTGTACATTCGCAATAATCTTTGTATATGAGAGAAGAAAGAAAAATGCATGCAACCCACTCCCTCGTCTGCACCCTCGCCTTCAAATATGCAGATCCAAACAAGAGAGGAACTCGCTCATCCATTCGCGCTTAGACTCCATCAGTAGAAGCAAATAGGTCATAAGAGTTTGGACTCATTGTCCATTGTTTTCACAACATGAAAAATGAAATAAAGATTAGACAGAATGAGTTCATTTTATCAAAATCTTTATCTAATAACTTTGCATTCACAAAGTTTTTTTAAGTTTTTTTTTCATTTTACGGGTTCATGAAATATTAAGTTACATGTACATGGTGCAAAACTTAAACACATATTTCAAATTAAGTTTTTAGAATGTGAGAATTGAGATTAAAGATTTGGTGAATTGAACTAGTTATGTGATTTTGAATTGCATATTGCATAGCATGTGAAATGATGGTTTTAAATGTGTTTTTGGTATTGGGTAACAAAATTGAGGAAAACTAAGCAAAGTAAAACAATGCTAAAGTAGTGTAGTTATGCTTTAAAAATGTGTATAAATAAGCAAGAAGAGATAAATGATTTTTTTTTTTAGAAATTTTGGTGCAATTTTGTGTGTGTATGTTTTGTTGTATTTTTGCATTTGAGCACGGAGTTGGAAGCTTAAGCAGTCCAATCACATTAAATTTATGTAAAAAAGTTATTATTCTAATATTTAATTACTATAATATAATGATAATGTTTCAGGTTTAAATAACAATTTGAATTTAAGTCAAAGAAATATTAATATAATTATTACAAGAGTCGCTAACTATTCAATTATTATAATATAATGATAATGTTTCTCGTTCAAATAACAAATTGAAATTTGAACCAGAAAAATATCAATATAATTATCTCACTTTTCACAAGAGTCATTAATTTTGGATGAGTAGTTAACTAATTTAAATATCAATTTAAAAATCAGTTTATAAATTTTATTCATAATAAAATTACTTTAGATATAAAAAATTTATAGTTTATAAAATAGTATCTAATTTATTTTTCTTTATCATTAGTTTTCTTATATTAAAATATACTAGTTTTCTTATATCAAAATATACTGGATAAGTTATTTTAACTGGTAAGACTTTTGATTGAAAATATGAAACATGGCGAAGTTTGAGATAATAAAATAAAATAAAATAAATAAATAGTATTTAATTAATATAATAATTAATTATTTTTGTTTTTAAATTTAGTTTTTATTTAATGATTTTTTTAGTATTTATTATTCATCTTAAGGTGATATATTGACATCATAAATAATAAATACATACACCTAATATTCTAAAATATTAATATTTTAATTATTTTTTAATTTAAAATATTATTATATTATTATAAAGAGTTGTGAAGTGTTTGTGTTTTACTATTGGTGTCAAGAGAAAAGTTTTCCTTCATCTTATTATTGTAAATCTTAAAATATTTTTAATCAAATTTTAAACATCGTATTTTCACTAAATGAATCAGTGAAATTGTTAAAAAATAATACAAAATCTAGATAAATGTCATCTATCAATATAAATATAAAATTAAGATTTTGTAATGAGTGATTAAGGAGGGTCAAATCAGATTCACTTTCCGTAAATGCTGAATTTAGTTGTGTTGGCCACACCAAATGGTTCCTTCCTGTTGGAACTTTTTGGTTAATCAGAAAAAAATGAGTTATTTCAACAAACTTCAAATACAATCGAAAACAAATCTATATCTGATTTGTTAAGCAGTCAAATCCAACTGTGTTCATAATTATGTTTCTCAATTTTTTCACCAAAAAATAGTGCTAATCTAGAAAATAGGTTGTGTAAAGAAACTCCCTAGAAATTTCTGAGAGAGAAAAACAAAATATAAGTACGAGATTTAGTCATGATTTATACCTATAATTATTTGAAAGAAGCATAAAAAAAAAAAAATTAGATAAAATGGAAACAATTATGCAAAAAAATTACACGTTAAAAAATAGTGAGAGAACATTAAATTTGAATCCATATTTGTCGACATTAAATTATTGTAATATCTAAAATTAAATTATTTGTAGACATATATAACAATGGAAAGACATTAAAAAATTATCTGCATATATTAATACAGTCTTTCCTTATTAGTTTAGTCAATATAATAAGCTATTAATTATCAATTTATTTATTTATTTTTCATAAAATTATTGATATTTGTAAGTAGTAGTTATCTAATCAATATTTAGTAGGTTAACCATTTTAACCTTTTTTTGTGTGCATTAATAATTCCCTTAGGATACTTTTTCATTGTTTGCATAAAGAAAAGGCTGAAACATATATATAATTTTCTCTTAATCTTAATTTGAACCTGTGATAAATGTGTTATCACTAGTCAACAACAAATGTGATGTTGATATGTTGAAGGTTTCTTATTTGATATGAAAGAAATATGGATCATGAACAGGAATTTTTTTGATTTTTCCACTCAAAATTTATATGCAATTTTTGTTCTTCATTAAAAAATCGTTTACTTTTAGTCTACTTTATTGAAATGACAATTTCACAAACGAGGGATTAAAAGAAAACAAATTATTTTGGTATACCTACTCTAGATCAAGATTATTTTTTTTGCATATTTAGGGATCATTTTCTTTGAAATTGATAAAAATATGTAAATTTTAAATAATTAATGAAGTACTATTGACTCATATTTTAAAACATATACTGGCTTTCTAATATTTTATTTTATTTTAAAAAAAGAAAAATCGTATTATAAAAATTTGATCTTAAAGAAAAGTTAAACAATGACGCACCCTTTTATTTCACTAAGAACCCTTTCATTTATGAGAAAAAACATAAATTGAATCAATTAATTCACTTTGTCTCTTATCTCGATCCCTCACAAAAGTGAACTTATTAGCAATTTAAAAGGTCCTAACGAAAATATCAAAAATTTTAAGCTTATAGTATATAATAATTTTATCATTATTTTTTATTTTCTATATTTGATTCTTCCTAATATATGTTTTTTTCTGTATTGACATGATAAATCACCTTATAAAACCTATATCATGATAAAAAAAAATCAGAAACCAAAAGAGAAGTTTTAAAAGTATTTTAAGGACCAGTAAAAAATAAAAGATAATGGTAATTGAAACAAAATAATAAACGTTTCTTTTACATATAAAATACAAAATGTATAGATATTTAGATAACCAAAAGTTAAGAATTTTTTTATTAGATACTAAATAAAATATTCATAAATCTAGATGTTAACCTAATTAAAAGTGATGAACTTCAATTAAAAAAAAATTGTTTGTACCGGTCGGGTCCGTACAACACTTGGAGGTTCGGCACCCAGTCAAGACTGACACAACCAAAATCATTATGTTCAAAAAGAAGATTAATGACACTAATCAGTGATCAAGCACTAGACAATACACTTTTAATCTGACCCGATAACAAAGAGCTCATGATAATCATATAAATAGGTATAAAATCTAAGAATCATGTACGTCATCATCAAATATTAATAACACAAAGTGCCGAATATAGAATATTTACTTGAGCGTCGGAATGCTTTTTTTAGATATCATATGAGCTTGAAATTCACGAAGACGAGAAATAGAGAAATACAAGAAAGACAAAAGAAACATTCTTAGAGGAGAGGGAAGATAAATCGACCGAGAAGAAAGATAATAGTTCTCTTGTTTTAACATGAAATAAATGTTTTAAAACACTTTACTATTATTTTTTTAAGTAATTAAAGAACACAGTTCAAATTAAACCATACCTTCATAAAAATTAAAACACAATATCCTAACTGAACAAAAAATGCCCTTTCATACACTCACTCCACCAATTCACGCAATCTTACAAACAAAGTATTGATGGCAATCTGGGCTAAATAAACACGCTAAATATGACAAAACTCCACGATTTGGGCCAAAGTCCATAACTATTATGGTAGTAGGTTTTGCTATTACTAGCTCAATGCACATTAATTACATGGATCCACCTTCCAGTTTTCTTCCCTTCTACTCAAACGTGAATGAAAATGGAAGCAAAAGCTCCATTTATTCCAACTCTGAAAAACCCCTTCCTCCTAATAAGTTACACACTCGCTTTCCATTCCTTTCACTCCACATTACAGCCTCTCTAGAATCCTCTTCCTGCATGCAACATCTCTATATAGTATCTCTGATGACTTGGTGCTAACCAAACACACCACACAGCAAAACATTATTCAAGACAGAAGAAAGAGACAAAGATGAGCCCAACATGGGTTTTTGTGCTGAGTGTTGCGGCTATGTTGGTGGCTGGGAATGGACAACCATCAGTGAAGCCAGTGGTGAAGACTGTGAAGGGGAAGAAGGTGTGTGACAAAGGGTGGGAGTGCAAGGGTTGGTCTGCTTATTGCTGCAATGAGACCATCTCTGACTACTTCCAGACCTACCAGTTTGAGAACCTCTTTGCAAAGCGCAATTCGCCAGTGGCACATGCTGTTGGATTCTGGGACTACCGTTCTTTTATCACTGCTGCAGCACTGTATCAGCCTCTTGGCTTTGGCACCACCGGAGGAACCACCAGTGGCCAGAAGGAGGTTGCAGCTTTCCTTGGCCATGTTGGCAGCAAAACCTCTTGTGAGTCACTTTTCTTTCACATATCAATCATTTTTTTCCATAAGCAAAGAAAAATAATGAAAATATTAGAATCCTTATACAAGAAATTAAAAACACCACCTCACACAAAAACACTTAACTTCACTACCTCAACTAAAGAGACCAAACTTTTTCAACCTTACCTCTATTTAACCACTCGCACATCTAACTTTTACTCACATTCATTGATAGACCTAATTAGACGAGTGGTTCGAGACACTAATCAGAATAAGAAAACACATGTTATTTTTTCCTTCTTAGTTATATCCACATATCAAATTTTCAGTTGTGTCATCATGAAGATTTCATGACGATCTATTCTTCTATTTCTAAAAATCTTCTTATTCCTTTGCTTTTATAGTTCTCCTACTACTACCCACACGCAAAACTATATTTGATGTTCTGAATTGTGCAAAGTGGTTTTTTTTGTTTCATGATGATACCACATCTGATATGAATATATATGATCATTGTTGGGGATGCCCATATTTTTATACAACAATTTGTTGAATTCATGATCTCAATATTTCAAGTGAGGGGCCGTTGTATAGACATATGATGATATTATAACAATTTGATTATTTCATGGTAATTTGTTTAAGACCATGAAATTGTATGGTAACCATTGTTGGAATAATGTTTCAGGTGGTTATGGGGTGGCTACTGGGGGACCCTTAGCCTGGGGTTTATGCTACAACAAGGAATTGAGTCCTGATAAACTCTACTGCGATGAATACTACAAATTGACCTACCCTTGCTCTCCAGGTGCAGCATACCATGGTCGTGGTGCCATCCCACTTTACTGGTACTCATATTCAGATTTCTTCAATATCCTTTCATTTCATCACTCTACATTTGAAGAAATTATTATAGCATGATCTAAATTTATGTGGTTTCCATCATTTTATATATGTTACACGTTTATTAAAAAAAAATCATAAACTGATTAATGTATGTGTTATATACAGATTGATTTTATCCACCATTTGGAGTATTTATTACATCTGTTTGCTTATTTTGATAACATCTGCATAAACATTAGACTTCTTAGCTTGTGTTAACTTCATAAACAGGAAACAAACAATGCCTTATACAAGTCTAGTTGTAGAAGTGGTTAGTCCAAAGCATTTTATGCAAAGATTTTACCTAATTTTGAGCAATAGTTGTGATCAAACTCCTTGTGTTTTCTTCTTCGATAACAGGAACTACAACTATGGAAAAGCTGGGGAAGCATTGAAGGTGGATCTGTTGAACCATCCAGAATACATAGAACAAAATGCCACCCTAGCCTTCCAGGCTGCAATGTGGCAGTGGATGACCCCACCTGAGAAGCACCTACCATCACCCCATGATGTGTTTGTTGGGAAATGGAAACCCACCAAGAATGACACATTGTCCAAAAGGGTACCTGGATTTGGTGCCACAATAAATTTGCTCTATGGGGACCAAACTTGTGGGCAGGGATCTGATAATGAGGCCATGAACAACATCATTTCTCACTATCTTTATTACCTTGATCTCATGGGTGTTGGCAGAGAAGAGGCAGGGACTAATGAAGTTCTCTCCTGTGCTGAACAAAAGGCTTTTAAGCCCTCTGCTGCACCATCTTCTTCCTCAAATTGATCTTTCCTTGGCTCAGATTCTTGGCCTCCATTCTTGAATCCTGCTAAAAATTCTTAATAAAGGAGGCAAGTAGACAAGATATTGCAACTACTTTGGCCTTCACATGATGAGAGTGAAACAAGTTTGGAGTGGACACTCATAGTTAATTTGTGTATAGATTATTACTTTGCATACATATATCTTGGCTTTTGATGTATCCTTTCTCTTCTATAATTTGAATTTATTTTGGTATTAATGTATACAATTGAATATTTGATCACTGAAGGCTGTAACAATTTTGTTATATTTGTATATTGTGCAATCAAAATGATACCAAGTTTCACAATAATCTGATTTCCATTTACTATTTTGCTGTTTTATGTTGTGCATTTCACAAATCAAATGATACAAAGCTTCCATTGGATAATCACTATCCCATTGCGTGTCCATGCATTTTTTTTTTTGTCTAAACTGCGTAATTGGGATTTTCCTTCATCGAATGATTTTTCACACACATTCAATATATGGAGAGGTAAAAAGATGATGATACTCATAAGAGAAAATAATAAAAGTACACAATCATCAATATTTTAAAATTTTCCAATACTTTCATGGAAGTAAATAAATAAAAAAAGAACCGGTGAATTGATAGATCCTGAGATAAGGAAAAGCGGAAAAAGAAGGGATGCATGTTTGATGGAGTGAAGAAAATAAGGGCAAATTGGTCATTTTACCATCTTCTGGAGGTGCAACTTCAAACTATGGGGGTGCAAAATACAATACCCCACAAGCAAGTGTAACACAAAGGAGTAGTTGAAGATGGATTGTTTCTTCCGGTACCTTCATAATTTCTCCAGACACCTCCATAGGTGAGACAAAAATATCATTTTTTCCTTAAAAAACATCAGAAATACCTTATAAATTTTACAACCTATAATTTATTTTTCTAATTACATATTTGATTGTAAAATCTAGAAATACCTTTCGAATTCTACCATTCAAAAAAAAAAAAATCTTTAAAAAAATATATTTTGGATTAGAGAATTCAAATACATTTTATATTCTATAATTCGAAATGTATTTTTTTTAATTTACACATCTTGAGTTGTAGAGTTTGGAAGATATTTGTAGATTAGAAAATATCTTTTGAATTTTTTAATCCATAATATATTTGTAAAAAAAACATATTATGGTTTATAGAATCTGAAAGGTATTTTGAAGGGTTGTTTGCGTCAGTCATTCTGAAATGAAAAACATCAATAGAATAAAATATATTTTTAATATTTTAAGAAATATGGGTGTTATGGAGGTGTAGGAAGAAACAGGTTTGAAAATGTTCTGTTCTTAAAGCGTAATATGCTTGCTTATTGGGTCCCAAAATCAGTTCCGCATGGGCTTTTCAAATTTTGCAAATGCTCCCTGCACCCAACACTTTTGAACCTCCACCCAACATAATTTCAAAAATTCCGAAAATAAAAATCTGGAATTGAAAATAATGCATTCTGAAAAAAAAAAATCTGGAAGAGATTTTTGTGTTTTGGATATAAAAATCCGGAAAAAAAATCAAAATCCCATTTCAGATAAAAAAATCCGGAACTGAAAATAATATATTCCGGAAAAAATTATCTGAAAAAGATTATTGTGTTCTAGAATATAATTTTATATGTACCCTTTTTAAGGGTATTTTCGATTTTTCCCCTGTGATTGGGTGCACTGATATGGTGCAGAAATCAATTGCCTTTTCTATTTCATACGTTGAGCGTAAAAGAAGAGGGTGTTTCTTCCTACACCTCTACATTTTTCTTCCTGCATCCCTATATTCTTCAAAAATATCGAAATTACCCTTTATAATTTTGGGTGTTTCTGAAATAATGGTTCCGTAAACAAAGAATATTTTCAGAATAGAAAAACTAGATGACAAAAAATCATTCTGAAACATCTTTTCTGGAACACATTTGTTTTTTATTTTCAGATTGGTAAATCTGAAATTTATAAAATGTTTCAGAAATATTTCGGAAAAAACAATTCAGAATTCATTTTTTAAAGGGGACAAAACAGTTTTCTTTGAAAATAAAGGGGTACAGCAAGAAATTTGTAGAGGTGCAGGAAGAAGTTGCCAAAAGAAAATTGTCTTTTTTAAGTCAAAATATAGAAAGCTACGAAGAAAAAAAGTATTATATTTTCTTAACACCTGAACCAATAAAGTAATATACTAACCATGAACATTAATTTAAGTAAATTTGAGTAAATTAATACTCAAATATGTATTAGAAAGCTCACCTGTAACGATATAATTGTTAATTATCTAGCCATGTAATCATTCAACGTTTTATTACATCTATTAGAAAAGTTATATATGTTTTTAATATTTATAAAATTTATCAACAACTTTTTTTTATAACATTTAGAATGAATGAGAATCATGTGAAGGAGGTTGCTAACAAATCTGGACAATTTAATGTGCTTTATAATCAGGTTCTTCATTGTGTTTGTAAAAAAAAAAAATCAATTGCTTTTAACAAAGTTGTAATTATTGTTGAAAAGTATTGAAATAAAAACAACTAAAACTTCAGACATTAAAACATATTGAAGTTTTTTTCAATCGTCTATAAAAGATATAAAATTATCCAATGAATAAAAAAAACAATCTGCATAAGAAATCCATTGTTTTAAAATTGTTATCAGTTCAAAACTTTAGAAGGAAATTCAAATTATTCAAAAATTGAAAAGCATGCATATTTATAACTGTAATACAGCATTTGCAGAATGATTCCCAGATAAAGATTAAGAAAACGATAAAATATAACTTAAACCTTTGAATAAAGGAAATAGGAAAAAAAAGGAGGATTTTTAAAGAAGAAAAAATTAATATTTTACTCACTTCATCAGTGCTTTATTTATTTATTTATTCAATATGACTATAAATAAACCATTTTAATGATTTTTCATGTTTTAATACAAACAAAAATGAAAAGGTTACCAGTACTTAACATATTTTTGTATGTTTATTAGCTCACTACATGAGATTTTTTTTCTTTTTTTCTTACAATAAGAACACATTTTTCAATCATTAAATCTACACATACGATAAAACTCTTCTTATGAACAAAATCACTGAGAAACTTTCAAAGAGAGAGTAACAAAGAAGCCACAGGCCTCCATGAAGCTTTTGTCATGAAGCTTTGGATTGCTCAAGATAGAAACTAATCTCACCAAGATCTCTAACAAACCCACCATTTTAACCTAGGAGAATAATTAGAAGAAGAAAAAGAAAGTAGAGAGAAAAGGAAGGAGAAGAGAATAATCACCTTTTGTGAAGAAAATGAAGAGAAAGTGGAAAGCTTGAACTATAGTTGAAGTTAATTAGATGGAGTAGATTTGAAGAAAAGTGGTGCTTATGAGTGCTACAATACTTGCCCAAGAGAGAAAAAAAGAGGGATAGAGTTTCATTATTGTTATGTATGTGGGTGTTAACATGCTTTATAAAGTTTGTGTTTTTAAGGCTTTTAAGGTATTAACTCAATTTTCAAATACTTTTAATTGAGGTATTAACTCAATTTTGAAATACTCATAAAAAATTATTAAGTTCTTTTTCTTTCTTAATTTTGGATAGTCAAACACTTCAATTTTGTTAAAAAAAAAGTGAAAGAAAGTTCAAAAAGACTTTGAGTGGTTTATGTTTCTATTAAAGAAAAAAGAAAGTGATTTAAGAATAAAAGAGATTTTGACTCTTGTATAAAGGTTGACTTATTTTGTTTTAATTTAATTTATTCTTTGTTGATATCAAAATAAAAAAATAGAAAAAGATAAATTATATTTTTTATAAATAAAAATAAAGAAGCAAAAATTATCCACGTATATCATAAATACTTTTAACATTTATATTTTTGTTATAATAAATAATATTACAGTAATAGATAAAAAAAACTAATTATTAATAATAATTTTATTATTATTATTTTGACTTAATTTAAATTATCTCATTTTTTACTTATTTTGATTCTTTTTCTCTCTTTTTTTACTTCTCAATTTGTCCCAACAAACATAAAGGAAATTTATCCAAAGAGATTAAGTTTTATTGAAATATGTTTAAGGCATTGACCAAGTTTAAGAACAATTATTTAACCATTTTGATAACCAAGTTTAATCTCTTACTATCCTCCAAGGTTACATGCGACAAATGTAAAGTAAAAATAATAATTTAGAGAGTGTAAAGAGTAATATTAGATGTATCTTTGGTCCAAATTAAATTGTTCCTTATGTATTTACTACCAATTAAACAATAATAGTTTATTTTAGAGTTTCTAAATCTTACATAAAGTTATTCAAAGTTGATAATTATCTTCGTTAAATGTTTAAGTACACAATCGAAAGAAATTAGAAGAATCTTTTACTATGTGATAACATTTTTAGTTTTATATATGTTAATCAAATTAACCGTTGAAATTCACATAACTTTATAATTTCTTAGATTTTACAATCTAATTAATACTTTTAAATAATGTGAATTAAGTTAAAAAAGGAATACTAAAAATTAGGTGTTATACTTTTGCAAGACGAATCCTTAATCATTAATGTCAAATGTCTAGTTCCAATCGTAACAGCAAATATGTGTGAAAAAATAGGCATATATAGATAATAAAAGTTTAGAATAAGGGTTTTAGGACCTAGTTCACTTTTTCTTTTCTTTTTTTTTTTTATAAAAGTTTTATATGAATTAGGCTGATACAACAAGTAACAACAATCATGTGTCATCGTATGAAAAAAAAATTATTAAAAAAAATACAAAAAAAATATGAGGGGACTAGATCAAAATCTATATAGTAACAAAAACGATATATAGATAATATATACCTATTCATAAAAAATTCTAAAAATATATTAGATGAAAGCTTATTATACCAATAAAATATTATTCTCTATAAATAAATCTTAAATTAGCTAACTTATCAGCACACGCATTTCCTTCATGAAAAATATGAGTAACTCTAAACTCGATTTTTTCACATTAGACAAGTATTCAATCGATTACGAAACATCTACGGAACATTAGTCATAACAATAAATATAACACAAAACAAGACAAAATCACATTTAAGTTATAAATTAATAAACCTCGTCTTTTGAGATTCCTTCATGTGAATATTGATTTTATTATTTTCCAATTTTCCAAATTAGAATTATCCTATTGACAAACATATTAAATTTTCTCTTTAAAAGAATATCTTAAATTTATTCTAATAAATTTTATTGGATTTATCATGCTTTTTATTTTAAGTATACAAATCTCAAATTATAAAATAAAAATTTTCTCTTATTTTTTAGAAAACAAATTTTGTAAATTACTACAGACTACAGTAACCACATCTCGTCCAAGAGTTTGTGAGAAAAAAAATAGTCCTGTTTAAGATAAGAACATGTACAAAAGACATTGTTTCAGTCTACTCTAAAATTTTAAAACTTATTATATATGAGACCTCTTCTTACATGTTACCATAATTTTATTATTGCATAAATACTTTACTTATTATTATTGTTAGATGTACAATTTTAAAGTTAAATTTACCAAACAATAAAAAATACAAAATAGATAAGATATAAATAAAAGCATATAAAATTCAGAAAATAAAAAATAAAGATAAACATTAAAAAGAGAGACAGAGAAATATGATAGTCATACGTAACGTAACTGCAAAAAAATACTCAAAAAAGTTATTGTTGTTTGTCTGCCACTACTCTTCAGGATTTATACCAATAATAGATATTACTCTTGTTGTCTCATTGTTGCATGTCTTTTTAAATGTTTCAAGATATTTATATTTAAAAAAACTAATTGCTTATTTAATTCCTATAATTATGCAAGCTTCATTTTTAATATCCATGTTAAAAAAATATTTTTTAGTTCTTACACATACTATTTTAATACTTTTAAATATTTATATATATATATATAATATTTCTTTTTTATAGTTTTTACGGTTTAAGTTCAAAAAACTAAAAAAGATTAAGTTTAAAGGATTGAGAGAGATGAAATAGTTAAATTATAGAGAAAAAAATAATTTCACCTTTAAAAAAACAAAAACTATTAATCATTCTAAACAATGTCCTAATACAAGTAATTAAGTTCACATCATCTATATACATTATAATAGAATTTCACATCTCAGTTTAACGGATACTTCAAATAATAACAATCATATTCCATCATAAAAAAATATATTATTAAAAAAATATAAAAAAATATGAAGAATTAAACCAAAATCCGTATACTTCAACTATTTCAATAATGATAAATTTATAAAAAAATATATGTATAATTGACTATGTTGATCAATATTTTTTAAAAATGAAGTGGAATAATAGAATAAAATTAATGAAGTGGAATAATAGAATAAAATGAAACTATATATCTGGTGGATGATGCAAAGGTTCTTTGGAAACTGGTTATTGATATGATTTGAATCTCTTATAACTACCATGATTTGATTGATCCATTATATCGAACATGTTACTTGCAATATTCTCAAACTCATGTACCCATTTTCCATCAAGAAGGACCCACAATGCATTATTCCATTCGGATAATATATTTATATACATAGTAAAACGAAGCCAATAATAATTAATTCATCAACCTTCAGCTGCAGTTTATGGATGAAATTGAAAATAGAGCATTGAACACAGAACAGAAGAAGTGGTTAAATTGGGTAGAGTTGGAAAATTAGGTAAGTAGAAGTTTGAAAAGTGAACTCAAAAGTGATGATAGTTGATAACTCAAAGCATGTAACAATGGATATTAAAATTTGAAGAAAAAGTTAAGTTGATCTTGCAAGAAAAGTTTCAATTGGTTAACCTGTTTTTGGATGAAAAGCAAAATCTTCACGTCACCTTGCATAGATTAAAGGATAAGAAGGTATACCAGATGATTGAGCAACCATTGTAGAGTGTTCATTGAGTTTGGCTATGGAAGAAGAATTTTTGTGATGAGTTTGGCTTCAATGGTGAACACACATGGCTAATCTTTGTTCTAATCCAAAAATATTTGTCAAAATCCACACACCCAATGGATAGGATTTGTGGGCCCATTTTATTTATGATCCAGTTGGGTCGGTTAGGCCCATTTCTTTTCCACCTCAACAATTTATCCATTCTCACCTTTCCTTTTCACTGTCTTTCTCATTGCATCAAAGTTGTACGCAAATCTCTATAAAAGGATGGACATATGATGTTGGAAGCCTCCACAAGAATTTTTATATTTGCATTTTTTTTATAATAAAATATGAACAAATTAATAAATAAATAAACATATATGTGTATCAGTATAATAAAATTATTGAATAAAAATTAATTTTAAAAGAAAAAATATTAGTTATTATATTGATTAAATTAGATATAATTTTAGATATTAAAAAAAGTATGGTTTCTATTACTAATAAATAATTTTTAAATTAATATTTAATTAATTATCAAGATTTTAACTATCAATTATCTTGATTTTAAAATTAGTTGTTGAAACCTTGATAGTTAATTAGATATAAATTTAAACATTATTTATTAATGATAGAAATTAGTTTAAATATCAATAATTTTGTTAGTTTTTAAAATAATATCTAATTTAGTTAATAAAATGAATAATTATATTTTATTTTTAAAATAATTTTTTATTTAATATATAAATAGAAATTTTTATTTTATAATTTTTTAAAATTAAATTAAATTTAAAGTTTATTTTTTAGTTTATGTGTATTAGATTTTATGTTTATAATATTTATCGACTCTATCATATCTTTTATTATTAAAGTGTAATAAATTGTTTAGTTTCATACTTCAAATATTTAATATTTACGTGAAAACATATATTAATTAGAAATAATCAAATCATAATATATAAATAAATATAAATTTTGTATTAATCAATTTTATGAGTTCTAATATTAGAAAATATATACTAATTATATATTGAAATTAAATTACACACCCATGTATACAAGCACGCCACATAAATATTTTAAAATGAATTGAATTATGAAAATATTTGTTAGAAAGTAGAGAGGAAAAGTTTGGTTTCATTTATTAAATTTGGTTCGACGGATGATTGATTACTTCCCTGAAAATAGGGTTCATATATTAAAATATAAATAAAAGTAAGGCACATAATATGGATATAAACTTTATATTTTTTTATTATTTATTCTTTCATGTTTGGTCGAAATTGCTTACTAAGTTGGCAAACTGATTTTCCTTCAACCACACTGATTAGATACTTCAATTTTATCCCATTCCTTCTTTCAAAACCAGATAAAATTAAAGAGATTTTAAATACGACTACAATTTAATTCAGATGATAAAAAAATAAATTCTAAATTAACTTTAAAAAAAAATTGGAACCTGAAATCTAGATTATATTTTGTTATCTGTTTGTTAGGAACAAAATGATATATAGTTTTCTTCTAGGTTTGGTTGAATTTTTTTTTATTAATAATAAATAAATAAATTAAAATAAGATACTTTAAAAGTGTTTTAACCTTTATTTAAGAATCAAGAAAATCTCATCATGTAAAATATATTAAACTTAGACTTCTTTAATATTTTACCTCATCTAAACATAATTATTCTACACTAAGTACAACTCAACCTCAAATGCTAGAGTTGTTCTAAATTACAAAACTAATTCTTCTCTTATTTTATAAAATAAATATCGAGCCCTTCAGACCCGAATTATTGAACTTTCTTTTTTATTAGAATTAGAACACCCTCAATTTATTTATTATTTAACATATTACAAAGTGAATTTAAGTCTAACTCAATCCTATAAAATCGACTTATGAGATAAGGTTTGCACTCACTTATATACAATGAAATATCCTCATTTTTAGTCGATGTGAGATCCCCAACATCCCCTCACGTTGAGAGTGACCGCTTGTGCGTGGAACAACATATTATGGGTGATCCGATAACGGTCCAATAGCGAGTGACATGATAGGTCAAACAAACACTCGCTAGGATATGTTTTAAATGACTCTGATACCATATTAAGAAGTGAACTTTAAGCCTAACTCAACCACATAAAACCCGCTCATGTGTTTGCACCCACTTATATACAATGAAATACAAATAAAAAAATCAAAAACTTTTTGAGAATGCAATCCAGTTGGATAGAATCTTTAATTAACTTAAGAATTTGGTGATAAGGTTATTCATACAAACAATGAATTTTGAAAATAAATGTGTATTGTCTGGGTCTGTTTCCTTGTTAATTACTCAAAAAAACAAAAGTCTTGAGTCAGCTGAAGTTACGTTATGCATGATGGGACCATATTGTTTAACAGAATTTACAAACCATGGAACCTTTTGATTAGATGGCACTAAGGGACACCATTCACGACTTTTTTTTTTTTTTTTTTAACTATTTAATTTTTTTATTTTATTGTATTTTTTTTATACCAATTTTTATTATTTATTTATATTTA
>Ga0123342_1000245_pt1 | contig 78354 bp, 33 predicted proteins | sample Turbeawhitnodule_FD_89960 | JGI IMG/M metagenome (GOLD analysis project Ga0123342, IMG submission 89960) | Root nodule microbial communities of legume samples collected from Mexico - Turtle bean Mexico white nodule | ecosystem: Host-associated > Plants > Roots > Nodule | place: Mexico: Nepantla... | reverse complement strand
TTCTTTATGAATAGGTATAATCTACCTATGTATCGTTTGTGTTAACATATGGGTTTTGGTCTAGTCCCCCCATATTTTTGTATTTTCTTTCTTTTTTCTTTTTTTAATAATATTTTTTTTTCAAAAAAAAAATAATAATAATTATCTTACAAATTTTACTTCCTGTACTCCCATAATTACTATTTGCACTCCCATAAATTTTAATATAGTCATTCTTCCCTTCATGCTATATTTTAATGGTGATTTTCTTATTATCTATTTTAGAAATCTTTTAAATTATACTTTCATATTACTCTTTCTTTCTTCTTCTTATTTCTCTCAGAATCCAGTGAAGAATGTGGGTTCAATTAGAGGTGCAGTGACAATGTGATCTAGCAATGGGGGATATTTAAGTCTTTTTACTGTTATTATGGAGTGCTGATAATAATCATGGGTGCAGTTCGATTCAGATTTAGGAGACAATTTTTTCCCACACCATATCACTTTTAACCTGCACCCTATTATTTTTTAAATTTCCAAAATTATTCTTATTTTGGTTTGAAAATCCAGAATAATAAATATAATTCACAATTAAAAAAATACATTTCAAACAAAAAAATCTGACACACAAAATTAAAAATGCATTTTGAATAAAAATTTCTGGAATTTAAAAATGTGTTCCAGAAAATCAAATTCAGAATATTTCTAGAAAAGAGTTCCAGAAGTAATGTTTATCCACATCATTTTTTGTTTAAAAGATTATTTTCGTCTTTTTAGAAGGACATTTTTGTCATTTAATAGCAGATAGGTGCATGTTAGAATTGATATGGTGCAGAGAGAATTTTCCGATTTATGAAAAGGCCTAGGCCCAATTTACCTTTGATTTGTGATCCAGGAGCGGGAAAAATAAATCGAAAAGTTTTTGAAAAAAGTAAAGTTTCCTCCTTCACTCTTTCTCTCATACGCTATCGATTTTCTCTCTCTCTCTCTGTCTCTCTCTGCATACCCCCACAAGGTTCGAACTTTTCAACACCCCATTTAACGTTTTCTTGCCGTTTTCGGAGTTTCCCAACTCCTCGCCGGAAAGATTAAACCCTAGGGCTTTTTCTCCCTTTGGGTTCTTGGAATCGAAAATTTCGACATTACCATGATTTGCGAGAGGATTTCGTCCACTGAAGATGACTAAGGGTACCTCGGAACCAGGGGGGAGTGGAGGCGGTGGCTTCCACGCGGTTCACGCGGAGCGTGACCTAGAATCCAATTGGGAAGTTGACCTCGCCAAGAAACTTGAGGAGTATTTGCTGAAAATTTGTTCAGGCGAGATCACTGGCGAGGAAGAAGGACATTTTTCTGTGAACTTTGCCGAAGGTTTGGTTCATCATAGTCCTTTGTCTTTTGAAAGTTCCCATTTAATGTTTAAAATTTGTGTTCACATGTGTTAGTTGTTTCTGGGTAATTGTAGCTGCTCTGCTGCTTCAGGGTTCCATACAAGTGTATAGTCGAAAGGTGGAATACCTCTACACCTTGGTCTTGCGTGCTTTGGAGTTCCTTTCTCAGAAAAGGTTTGATTTTTTAGTTTAAGTTTCTGCCTTAACTGCTTTCTGTTATGTAATTTGCAATTTTGTATCTATATCCATTTTTAATTTTATTATGTTAAATGATAATACTCCCTTTCTTTCTTTAATAAACGTACTGAGTCTCATTAGCATCTGTTTGGTTCAATGATGGGAAGGGATGGGTTTAGCCTCCTCATTCTCCCCACTCCTTCCATTCATTTTCCTCCAACTAAAGTGTGTAAGTTTAAGTTTAGTTCTTAATATGTTTGACTATGAAAACTGTGTCAGTGTTTTTGCTATGTTTACAATATATACTCATAATTGTTTCTAGTTGCATGTTCTGTCCTCCCCTGGTAATTATGATTCCATGAGAAAAAAGTCGATTGCAAACAATTCTGATGATAGAGCCAATTAGGCTGAAAGAGTATGAAACCAATCGTGGACCTTCACATTTGCGAATACTCATCCTTGAAATTGTATCGGTTCTTTATGACCATGTGGTCAGTAATTTGATCCTATCTTCTTCCATTCTTGTAAACACAAAATTGAATTTCAGCACCAAGTTGGTATTTGTGCATTGCCCACGTTTCAGGCCCTGTTTTCTAGGCATGTTAGAGATATGAAACCCATTGTGTCTTGTCTTCACCCAATGATTAAACCTCTTTGGAGTGTTGCTACTTGACAAAGCCAACAGCTTATTGTAGGTGACGTGAAATAGGAAGTAATAATGTGTTTTGACTGACTTTTATTTTTGCTTTTGAAAATTAAACAGCAATGATTATTCTGACTTAAGTTTTTTTGGGCAGACAGCAGGATCATAAAGATGGGGAATCAGTCCAACCTGAAGAAAGTTGTTCCCAAGCTGTTGCTGATGAAGAAAATGATCAATTCTGGGGCTTAGATGACATCCAAGGTACCCTATTTAATGGAGATTGCTGAATGATTAAACAAGAACCTGGCAGAAGGCATTTATTATGATGATTATTATTTTTATGTAGCAATATTTAGTGTACCGCCGAAATAGTTTTGTTGCACCAAGGTTGAAAATGTACATATATAAATCTATATTTGGTAAGATTGTTTTAGCTTATTTGGTTCTGGGACAGAATACTATCAATTAAGTTGGTCATGGTATTGCTGGAACCAGGTTCTCTCTGCTTTGGACCTCTATGTCAAATTTAGATATTTATTCATAGTGTCTTCATTCTTGGATTTCTTCCTTCTCTCGCATTGTTTTCTGTGCCTCCTTTCAACCTTTCGTGAAGTGTGTCAAAACAATAAATGTTGCTTTGTTTCAGTATAAGTATTTGCAAATGGCTATATCATCTGTGTGTTATGATGCAGTTGAACAGAAGAATTCCTTGGATGACACAGCAGGAAAAGAAGTGAATTTGGATCACTTTATAAAACCTCCTGCAAATCTAGTTGTTCTTGAAGGCGACTGCTTGGATGCTGGTGGTGATGGAGGAGAATTGGAGTCTTTTCTGGTATCTTAATTGCTTGCTTCTGTTTGCATAATGATTTTTTTTATAGTTTTATTCGCTAATATGATTATTTGTTGCAGTTGTCCACCACAGACCTGTACCAGGACTTTATTTTATTGGACACATCTGATGCTGTTGCAGTTCATGAGTTTTTGGAGGGTAGCAAAGCTGCCACAACTCGACATGATGCTAGTGGAATAACCTCAGGTCGTAAAAGCTTTCTTTCTCCTGGACGTACTGGTGGAAGTGCTCGTAGATTATCAGCTGTTAAGAGTCAGTTTGCGAATTCCAACTGCTCCCCTAAACTTAATGGTGGTTTTGATGATGAAAATTTCCAGCCCAGTTTTCCTGCTTGTGATGGTCTTGATGGCTGCAATTATGGATTTGATATGGATCATGGATGTGATGCATCTAGGGAATCAGACAATTCAGATTATGATAATGATGATCCATGGAAACCTTTAAATCCTCATGAACTGGGCAACTTGAGGGTGAAACCATTCCGAAAAGGTCCCCCCAACTCCCCAAAGTCTTTCATCAACAATTTGCCTTACCTTAATTGTGTAACTTATCTGCTTTTATCTTTTTGCTGTACCTGCAGCGAAAATTTTAAAAAAGAATAACATTAATGTGAGACAACCAGCTCCTATGAGCTCCTTGTTTCCACTTGCAAAATTGCATGGTCCTATCAGTCCAGAGCTCGTGGAACTGTGGGAGATGCAACATGTTGTCCATGAAAGAGAAAGGGATACTCAAACTCCATTCTATGTGAAGGTACTTTTTCATCGTTTTGCCATTTACCAATATATGAATTTATACTATATAAAATGTGATTTGTAAATTGCAGCTGAGGCAATCTCTTGTTAGCGAGGGGAATGAACCTGGTGTATCATTTAACGCTGAAGGGGACAACGATGACATTGAATGTGATAGTGGAATTCCTGATTTTGATATGCCAGAGAATGCTTTCATGGAAGAAAATCTACCACCTTTCAGTAATGAGGTTAGGAAAGGAGATCAGTAATATGGCTATCTATATATTCTCATGAGATGACATATTTGAAACTAATTTTATATCCACTTGAATTAACAGCCCGAGTTTGATGATGCTGATGTCAACATTGAAGAAGCTGTAGATCTTTCTCAAGCTAGTTTGGAAGATCTTTGCCGCTCTCATCTGGTGAGAGTGCCATTGTCTATGACTTGTTGGGATATGAAAGTAGCTATTTATCAATTATAGATAAATTTTCCTGCATGATAAATTTTTCAGTTTCTGCTTTCATTGCACTAGTACTGACTATCCCTTTTCCTCATCTAGAATGCTCTCCTAGCAAGCATTGCTGAAACTGAGAAGCAAACTGAAATGACTGCTAGAGTTTCAACGTGGAAACAAAGAATTGAACACAATTTGGAAGAACAGGTGAATTCATCTTTTGGGTTGCCTTCCACTCTATTTAGTTCTTTAAATTGAATGAACTGCTTTGGCATGATAGGAATCACATCCACCATTTGATATCCAAGACTATGGTGAGAGAATTCTTGACAAGTTCTCCATGCTCTCCCTTGAAGCAAGCAGTAGCAGTGTCCTGACCTTTTCTGATTTGGTCAAGGGTCAAGAAAAGTATGATGTGGCCCGAAGTTTTTCTTCCCTTCTTCAACTGGTAATTCATTTTTTAGCAATATCCCGTGCACTTCTTGAACTTTTACTTCATGTTATGATGTTTGACGTTGAAGAGTCCAATTAATCGGATTATCACTGTATTATTTTTCCAATATATCATGGAAGTTCTACAATTTTCCAGGTAAACAATGGAGAAGTAGCTCTAGAAAGAAACGGAATTGATGGGAACTCTGTCTGCTACACATCTGTTAATCCCTTTCATGTTAGGCTCCTTGAGCATGAACGAGAGGATGCACAGTTTGGTTTGCAAAAAAAGAGAACAAAGTCTCCAAAAAAACCATCTAGAAAAGGTGATAAGAACAAACCTGAAAGAGAAAAGTCATCAACGAAAAATCCTTCTACAAGAGGTCATAAGAACAAATTTGGAAGAGAAAAATCTCCAACCAAAAAACCCTGTACAAGAGGTGATAAGAACAACACTGAAAGAGAAAATTCTCCCACATCTTCTAGGAGATATGGATCAAATGGCGTGTCACCACCAACAAATTGTAAGCTTTCTGTAAAGCATGGAAAGGTGAGTATGATGAAGTTATCCCCTGAAGCCAAAAGAAGGCGTAGATCTCAGTATGTTGAACCAGTTAATTTACATTCAGCAGGGTGACAGTGGCAATATCAGCTTATTCCACACCCTTCGCCCTAAATGATTCAAGCAAGACATTTGCTAAATGTCTTGGACATAGTTAAGTTATGTAATCATTATTGTAGTCCTATTTATCACTTATTACTAACATCCATTAGTTTTAGCCTGTATCATTATTGTTGATGACATTAACATATTGATGTAATGATATCCACATGTAACACCATAAATTCTTGTGAATGTAATAACGTTTTGCCCCTTCTCAAAAGTAAGGAGAACTATTCAAGTATCTAACATGTTAATACTTCTGGATTTTTAAATTTAGATCTAATCTTTAACTACAAATAATAGCTCTGGCAGTGTTTTGAATTTCTCATCAAATGACACTTGTACTTGTTTAAAGTTCTCATATAGACAAATTTCTAAACTCTTAGTAAACTTCACTTTAGAAACTAATTGTTGACTTAACTCTACTTATAGATTTATCCTCATAATTTCGTCTCCTCCAAAACTTTCATCATTTCTGTTATCATTCATCTTTCATTTGAAGAAATTTAAATAAAAAACATCGAAGAAAATTTACACATGAGATGCAAAGTTGGATTGCATTATATGGTAATCAGAACTTTAGTTTAAGATATAAGTAATTTTTCTTCAAAAAAAATTAATTTTTATCTTGTTCATATTTTCTTGAATGTTTAGGATTGAATTTGTCTTTTTGTTTAGCTAAAATTTATTGTTTTTACTTTAATTTTTAATTTTTTTTCAAATTTCTTCATAGATTAGAGTTTGAGTGTTTTTAATTTTATCATTGAGTTCATAAATTTCTATTACATCATTAATAATTTTCTTTAAATTTAGGTTTCCATTATCATCTTAAAAATTCATTTCTGAAAATTTTCAAAAATTTTCGTAGTTCAAAAAGAAATTCAGTGGTGTACAAAGAAATCTGAACTTGTTTCTGAAAACTCTTCAGAACTGTGGTGCAGTAGCGATTTCGCTTGTGTGAAAAGCAATTTCAATCTGTTTTGAATTTCTTTCATTTCAAAACAAGACAATTGCTTCCTGCACCATATCATTGCACCCAATTTTCATAAAAAGACGAAAATACCTTTAATCTATTATTTTTTGTATTGTAGATTTTCTTATCCAGAATGACTTTCATTTTTGTTTCCATTGGGTGTAGAAAGAATTTGGCTCAAAACAATTAAGAAGAAGATCTATAATTGAAGATGGAAGCCTGAACATCACTTTTACTAAAAAAAGTGTTACATATGTAAAATATTCTTCCATTTCAAAACAATGAAGAATATCTATAATTGAAGAGAAGCCCGAACATCACTTTTACTAAAAAAAAAAAAAGTGTTACGTATGTAAAATAAGCAAGATAAAGTTTCTCTCATTGAGGATAAAAGTATTTGCAAATATTAAATTCTTACTTAACTATTTTAGTTTTATATATTATAAGGATAATTTTAGAAAAATCAGATAAATCATTTACAAATTATAGTTGCTAACTAAAAGTGTAAATTAATTGAAAGGGTCATATAAATAAATAAATAAGTAATTATTTCTATAACCATCATCATAGTTAAGAATGTTTAACTCTTCAATGAGAACTCAATTAAGTGCCCATAAAATGTGTTGTAAGTGTTTTGTTGATGTTAAGGATAATTTTAAAAAAGCAAGACATGTTAATGTTAAGTTTCAGCATAGGTGTTAGTAAAAGGACATCATCATTGAGGTGGCCATTTATAATTAATAAGATTCGCATAGCACATTAAAGGAAAATATTGCAATTAATCATAGTTACTAAGAAATGAGTATTGTTTAAAATTGTTCTGATTTATATACAAGCATTGGATGACCAATTTTGGTATTCTATGTAACTATTTTTAAGGAACTGCAAAGTAAGTAAAAAATAAAATAAAAATATATAAATCTATTTATGTTCAAACCAAAACATTCTACGTAACAACCACCAACCCTCACGCGCCGCACACGGCACTACCTTCATTAAAATCCACGCGCCACAAAACAAACCAACCACCACGCGCCGCATAGGTTCTCGTTTCAAGACCACACTCACTGAGTCTCCTCGCGCCCACCTCGCTCCAAGTCGCACTGGGCGGCGGAGCTACAGTCACCGCCGCAAGACGACGGCGACACGTTCCCCCTCCGTTCCCTGCTCAGAATCCTCGTAAACGACAACATGCGACTCATCGGCGACCGAAACGACGTCGAATTCTCGTCACGCAAATTCTCGTCCCGCGGAGGCACCTCAACGGTCACACCAACCAGCGAAGATTTCCTCGTACCAACCGAAGAGGAAGGAGAAGATGCAGAACCGGTTGGGGTCTCACCCGAACCGGATTCCGGTTCGTTTACTGTTACAACAACTTCCGGTTCAGCCGTGCGCTCGACCGGTGCGCGACAGAGCGGACACGTGGCGTGCGAGTGAAACCACATGTCGATGCATTCCGTGTGGAAGCTGTGGTTACACTTCGGCAAGACCCGACCCGGTTCGCCCAGTTCGAACTCCGACAAGCAGACCGCGCATTCCGGCGCGTTTTCCGGGTGTGCCTTGGGGTCGTAAGTGAACACGGGCAGCGAGGCGAGGACAGCGGCGTCGAGGCCGCGGGAGACCGCGGCGGTGGTGGGAGCGGCGCTGGAGAACATGAGCTGCGTACGGCGGAACTCGCGGTGGCGGCGGAGCTGGCGGCGGCGCGCGCGTCTGAGGTACCAGCGCGCGTAGATGTGGAGACAGAGCATTAAAATGACGATGAAGAAGAGTAGAACGATCGCTGAGAGCATGATTTTTCCGCTGAGACTGTAAGTCTTCTCATCCAAATCTTCATGGATTGGGTTTCTCTCTCTGAATCTTGGTGTCGCTTCATCTCCTCCCTCTTGAGCCATTTCTCAGAGTGATGAGTGAAGAAGAAAAATTTGAGAAAAAATAATAACAATTATTATGAATGAGAATGGATTTTTGATTCCGTTGGTTTATAGAATGGATAAAAGAAAGAGAGAGGAAGGTTCTGAAGGGTATGAACCATTACCTCATCCTTTTATACGCAACCATTCTTCTTCTCCATTCTCCATATGCATCAGTTGCCACTGTTGACGCGCTTTCTCTTTCTCTTTTTTTTTTTCTTTTTCTTTTTTCATATTTTATATTCCGGAAATTAGCTTGCACCTTCCTCCGAGAGTGGAACCCACGCGTCTTTTCATTATTTTTATTATTACTATTATTATTATTAAAAAAGCTTGTGGGAAAGTTGAAGTGAAGTTGTGTATTGGTCAACGTGTTCTTACTTAACCCAAACCAAAAATAGTCTTCGTATTTTTTGTCTGCACTTTTTTACTTTATTGCAAAGAAAACAACACTTTTCTTTTCTTTTCTTCTCTTCTTCTTATTAAGTAACTTAACCTAAGATTTGAGACTTTGGTTAAGTTTTATATATGCTATCAATTTTAAACAACACCTTCAACTCCAACCTATACAAATTCACCAAATACCTAATTCAATTAATGTGGGTTAGTTCCATTTTTAATTCAATGTCGATTTACTAATAGTGTGATTATGGATGATCAATATGGAGGAAATAAGAATAAATATAAAATATAAATTTGCATACAACATTTATTTGAATAATAATTTACATTACATTTGAGTAGTTTTAGAATAAATTATGTGATTTAATGAATCTCCAAAAACAATTTCATAACTTTTACTTTTATAAACTATTTATAGTAATTAATTTTGACAAGATAGCTGATCAATTGTTTATTACTAATCTTCATGATAAATCGTGTTAATTGTATATGGAACATTACAAAAAGTCTTTAAGAAATTAGATATTCCATTTTTGGCAAGCCTACTAAATTGTACAGAGAGTAAAATGAAAAATTGTTTTTCTAAGATGCAATACTTAATTTTTCTAAGCTGCATTAACTAATTTATAAAATATAATTATGTTAAAAAAATTATACAAATGACTCAAAGCTAAGATAACAAAAACATGTAAGAAAGTTAACAGGGTGTTGAGCTTAGTAAATCACAATAATTGATTAGTAACACGCACGTATGATTATTTATCGTAAAGTTCAAATAATTTTTGACAAGCTACCTAAGTCGTCAACTAAATGGACCAGCAATTGAGCTTGGCCCAACTAATCGTGGGCCCAAATCCATTAGAAAGTTATAGTTTATCTAATAATACTAGTAATCATCCTCTATTATTAATAAGCTTCACCGACTTGATAATAATTGAATTTCGTAAAGTCACCCACTTCATATTTGGTAATGACTTTTGCATTAATTTTTTTCAAAATGCTTTATATGTTTCTCCCTCTATTATCAAAAAACACTTTCAAAATTTATATTAAATTTGATGTTGATTGTTCATAAAAAACCTTCTAATGTTAAATGAAAGGTTTATTTAATTTACATTAAAGGATTAATTTACTGCATGCTATATATAAATTTATGGCGAGGACTATTTTAAATGCATATTTATTATTTAAATTGTTTTTTCTTAACTTTAAAGAAAGGGTCACGAATATATATTATTAACTTTTGAAAAGCTTATAGTCAACAAGGAAGTGTGACGTAAATGCGTTTATTACTTTAGAATTAAAACACTAACTTATTTTGGATATTTTAAAAAAGAAAAATATTTTGGTACAACGACTAAAGAGAATAATATCATAGACTCTATAATTTGTGTTTCTTTCAAAACATAAAGTTTATTTTCAATTAATAATATTTACATACTTTTTAAAATTAACGTTTAATTTTTTTTTAACATGTCCTTATAAACTAAATATGTATATTAGGGTTCGAATGTTCACATATGATATCTACTTATATAAAGATAAATGTATTAATTAAAGTGCATTGATATTGATTAAATAGTACGGAAATTATAAGATAATATGAATTATTTTTACCACACATATTTTAATTTAAGTTCAATAGTAAACGAGTCATCAAATATTATAAATAGATGCAACAACTAAGAGAAAAGTATATCATTATTACAATATTAATTGCACTTGAACATGGAGTACTCACTTGAATGTCAAGAAATTTTTACAGGTACACTTTCGATCAAGAGTCGAAATTCGAATACTAAGAAAGAAAAAATAAGGAGAACACGAACAAATGAATGACTTAATTGTTCAACTGATAAGGTTACGGTCTTATCTTCATACAAGTACAAAATATAATTTTCTTAAAAAAACATTAAATTTTTTTTTTGTTAAAATAGTTGAAGGAAATAGTTCCTATATTTGAGAGAATGTTATTTATTGAAAAATGATTTTGAATTCATAGTTATGCCCAAAGGAAATAGTTTGAGAATTTATGGATGGCTATGTATTTGTCCAAATTGAGTATATATTTGGCATGGAGAGTTGGAAAATGTAGTAGTGGTGTTTTGCCTGCACTTTGGGTAACTAAGGTCATAATAAATGATGTTATTAAATAGAAGATCCCAAAAGGTGTGAACTTTGAAGCCAAACTGCATTTACTTTGTGCTTACCAACTCCTCCTCTTGAGCCACCCACAAACAAATCAAACACACTTTCTTTCTTCTCTCTCTCCACTTTCTTCTTCTCTCTCTTCTTTCTCTTCTCATTCTTCATATCACCAACAAAGTTCACAATTTTCACGTACCCATTTTCTCACAATGACCAACAAGTCCCCAGTTTTTCCAATCTCAGACCCTCAACACTTCAGCGACTATGGCTTTGACCCTCAAATAAACTATTTTCAGGTTCCTCTTTCTTTTTCCCACCCACTTGGAAAAATCTCTTCTTTCTGCATTCACACGACACGACATTAGTATTATATATTCATGTCTGGTTTTTTTTTCCACAGGTGTTGGAAGAAGCCATGAAGCACAAGCGTGAGACGGCGAGATCCATAGACTCCATCCACTTCAAGCTCCAAAAGCCCATTTCCAAGGACGAATCCCGGACCAAAGCCCAGAGGCCCAGGAAGAAGCGCTGGTGGAGAAACGCCCTCCTCTTTTTTAAGTGGCGCCGGGCCCATCCCCGCGACAGCAACATTAACCAAGACGACGTGCACCAGGCCCGCGCCCGGGCTTTCCGGGCTTCCATCTCGGGCCCCGTGTACTGGACCGAGAGCCGAAGCGGCTCCGCCACGCCCCACCGCACCAGCCGCCCTTCCTCCGGGCCGCTCGCCGGCACCCTCACGCCGCCGGCGAAAGATGACGTGGACACGCCTTACTTGAGTCTAAGAGAACTGAACATGGAACAACAACATCAACAACTTCAGGGGAGGATGTCTACCTCGGCCATGCCCATATACCTTGTCACTTAGAAAATTTTCAACCAATCACGTGTTAGAGTGTTACCACTTGGTGTTTTTTTTTTAATTATTATTATAATTTTTAACCTAAGCAAAGGTGTTTGTTTGATTTGGGTGGATCCTGTTTTGGTGTTTGTTGCTCAGTTTTAATATATGCAACTGAAGTGGTTGGTTTTGACCAAAGTACTTTTTTTGTTTCCAAGGTAGTTGTTGTGAATTTCTTAATTAACAGTTTTTGTTGTTTTTGGATTTGAAACAGATAAAAAAATACCTACAATTTTTAAAAATTGAGATAAGTGTGAGTAGTTAGAAGTAGTTGTTACTTGCGGCATTTACCAAGGTAGCGCCAAGATTTGTGTCCGTTAAGATGGACCCCATCTAAACCCTAGGGTCGTGGTTTTGGGAATTGGGGTTGTGGGGTCCAAACGGCAACGTTTCGTAAAGGCTGTTAAAGTGGATTGTTATTTTTGAAGGCTCCTATTACTTCATTGTCAATGGGGCATGAACATGGTGGATCAGAGCAAAAATCCAAATCACTAAACTATCACCACATGTGCATTGCCCTCTACTTCCATCAATCAATTTTTTATTTTTATTTTCAACACTTTATGTAATTCGAATAATAATGTAAGAGCATTTTAGTAAAAATATTTATTAAATGGAATAGAAGTAATTCAATTACATATATTTCAGAATTTCTTATGAATAAAAACGAAGGGAATATATCATTGAAGGTTCTTATGTTGTGTTATTCTTGGGTGAGAGTATACGTAAATTAACTCTCTGTAAAAAAATTATTAAATAATAATCAATTTTAGAAAAAATAATAATTAATCATTGATTAAATTATATAATATTATAAATTAGTTTTTAAATTTATATTTAATTAATTATGAAGGTTTTAACTAACGACTCAACTAAATAATCTAATCTAAATTAATTAATAGTTAAAATTTTGGTGATTAATTATATACTAATTTAAAATTTTTATTAATAATAAAAATTATTATAAATATCAATAGTTTTTTTAATCTCTAAAATAATATCTAATTAATTAATTTTTTTTTCTAAAATTTAGTTTTATGTAACTAGTGTAGTATCAATGTTAAAATGAGAAGTGATCCCATTACAAGTAATTGAAAGAAAGTAAAAGTTAGAATTTAAAGCAAGATTCAAATGATTTAAGACTTGTAGTAATGTTTAAGTCAACAATATCTTAAATGCAATGTCTAAACCAAGTTAATGAATTTAAGATAGAAACATTTAGTGTTACAATACATAATTTTCATATCAATTTAGAATGAGTCAAAATTAAGATAATTTGTAAATATTTTTCTTTCAAAATCAATTAAAGCTATTTTAAAGATAGAATTACGAGTAGATAAATCTCAAAACAAACCATGTTTTCAAATTGATAATCTTGGACTTGAGAAAACAAAAAATCTTATTTTAAGATTTAATAATATAATATATCATTATTTATATATAACAACTCATTTTTAATAAATTTTACATTTTCTTATGTTTTTATATTTATTATTTATTACTTTATAATATTACTAAATAAAAACTAAATATACTCAATATTGGGTTTTTTTTGGGTCATAGTGTTAATGATATGAAATATTTCACAAACAGAAAAACTAAAAACCCTGAAATTAAAACTGGTTTTGGTTTTTAAATCTGTTTAACCTAAAATTTAAAATCATTCTAAATGGAGTCTTAAGTATTGATGTTAAAGAATAAATAAAAGTTTTAACATTACTTTATATTTTCATGTACGTTTAGAAATTTGATAGCAGGGACTAGTATTAATTATAGGGATAACGTTCAATTAAGAAACGTATAATTTATTATAAAAAAAAAAACCACACTGAGATACTGTAAAATTTAAAATAAGAGTGTATTGCTAATATTTCAATAAAAAATAGTTTAATTCTTAAGAACTGTCTGAAAGAGTTAATGCATGAGCTACTTATTAATATATATTGAATTAATGTACACATGTCCTGTAAATGTTTTTTTTATTAAAAAATTTAAAAATTACATATCTTGTTTTTAGTTTTATAAAATTTAACATTTTCAAATTAATTATAAATATAATGATTTAAAAGCTTTTACTTTTATTATATATTTTAATATTTTCTTGACTTAAAAATAACCACTGCATACTTTCTTCATCATTGTTCCACTTAAACTAAGTATATAATTTTCAAAGACTTAAAAATAACCATCACAAACTTTTTTTAAACTATTTGTACAAAATTATGTATATTTTTCTGAAACTGTATTATTTTAGTATGATAAAAATACAGATAAAATACAAAGCTGATCATCAATAGCATTGGTTTGCCTTGATATATTCTTCAACTTGGCACCTGAAAGTTCCAACATTGGTTATTAATATTTCTGAATCACTGAAGACAGTAAGCATTTAATTGAACAGAAAACACCATTTCTGCAGAGAAATCATTAACCATTTTATCCTTTAACTTTTCTGCCAACTTGTTGTATATATACTCAAACTTCAGCAGTGTTTATTCTAAAGATTCTTAAATCTTTTTGTTTTTTGCATGTAAGAATATTTTTCAAAAGGGTTAAAATATCTTTTTATTATTTTGTTATTTTGTTATTTTTCATCTGGCTATGTATGCACACTTACAGTTTCTCTGGGGAAACTCTGGGAATTAGATAACTCTGAAGACCTTTCTTCTCCGTTTCTTCTTTCATGAGCAAGAAGAACTGCACATTTACAGGTGAAGTACAGAAGCAAGGCTCCAAGAGAGAACATGATAACAAATTCAATGACAATGATTGATCCTAAGGCTGTTACAGCAGATTGAACGAGCTTGTAAGTCAGAAATAAAATACCTCTATGCTTCTGTTTCTGATAAACAGATTATGGAAATCAATATGATAAGATGAAGAACTCTATTTTTGTTTTGGTGCACCAAGTGGAGACTAAATGTTTCTATAGCCATATAACTATATGTATGTATATATTAATAACTTTGTTTACAACCAAACAGCTTGGTGAACTTAAAGGTTACGAAATATAGAACTTACTGTGAGCCAGAAATGAACTCATTGGCTGTTTTCTCATTAAATTAACTGTAGTTTCAGTGTATAATGGCACTGACATGCCGTCTGCACAATCTGGATAACATCCATAGTTTCCCATGTCATTTAATGTCAATGTTAAAACAGCTCCATGCTCACCTCCCTGTATATATCAAGACAATTACGAGAATAGAAAATATCAAGTTTATTTCATATATATTTTCTCGAGATATTGGTGTCACAACTAATAGGTCATTTTGATCCGATTTTCCTTAAGGATGTTGGAGATCCCACATCGACTAGAGATTAAGACATTTTACAGTATATAAGTGGTACAAACCTCATCTCATAAGTCAATTTTATAAGATTGAGTTAGATTTAAAGTCCATTTCTTTCCTAATAAAGGACCGACTGCAAAACCTTATGGATATTCTAAATGGTCAATGCCACCCTTTTCCAAAAATATGTTGCTTCTTTAGATTAAAGAGTTGCCAAAGTGGTACCATTAAAAATACTGTAGTACTAAACTAATATTATACTTGCAATCCTTTTCAGCAATGCATGCATGCATCCACACTTGTACACCAAAAAGCTGAACAGTAAGAGTGTGCAACTTTTCATGACTTTATTTCAGTAAGTAGTTTTATATGCTTCATAAATTATACTACATTTGTCATGAACCTGTGGTGATGGGAACAGATGGCAATGATTCTGCTAGCCATATGCTTTTGTCTATGATTTTTTATATTTAATTGATGACGGGAGCATGTTGAAGACCGTGTTTGGTCCTCAAACTTCAAGGTAAAAACTAAAGAAAATCACTCACATGATAGAACAGTTGCTGCATAACACTATTGCAGTCATTGACTGTGCCCTGAAATCTGATTCCATGAGCTTTGACCATAAAGTGCTCTGAGATAGTAACATATGTCTGAAGAGGCTTCCACTGCCAATTAATTCTGTGCTTCAATTCAGTTGTATTGATCAAATGAACTGGTAGGTTAGTCACTAACCATCCATCATTTACTTCCATAGAGAACGTCACCAAAAAATTAGCCTCACCACCTGATATGACCCATCAGCAAAATGTTAAGCCTGCAAACCTTCTTATGACATAATCTTGTCAATAACAATATGGAGAAGCATAAATTGTTAACAATATTTATAATTGATGCTATGGGGAAAAATTGTAAGATACAAAAGGATTTGAAAATGGGCAATAGAAAGCTTCATTAGTTCCAAGAGAGTAAAAAACCTATTAATCTCTTCCTGTAATATTCAAGGGAGAAAATTAGACTTTAGCAGCTTTTGCATCTAATGTCCACATATTTATGACTTGACATCAGGAGCCTCTGGTTTGATATTCCATGCAATCAATCTCCAAAGAATAGACTTTTTGATCAATTATGCATGTTTTGTTTAATAGCAATTCCTCAGAAATGAACATAAAAATGGCTGTATCATATAACTATATTTATAACTAATAGCTTTTAGAGATATTTATTAGAAGAATACTATACCAGGGAAGGTAAGAAGATCGGGATCTCCAATGAAAAAGTCAAACTTGTCTTTGTCTTGGTCAAAGATAAGGGTCTCATCTTCATTACTCCTCAATATGATGAAGTAGGGGGCTCTAATAAATGGAGGGTCATTGATAGGATCAACAAAAATTGGAACACCAAGTGAATTTACTCCGTTCTTATTCCTGGTTGAGACTTGAATGGTATCTCCACCATAAAAATTTTCATTTCTGAAGACAAAATGCATCAGGATCAATAACAATAGTAATGACAAACAATAATTGAAAACCACATTTACACTTCTACATGAGAAATGTTTTCCAAAATCATAATACATGTTTTATGAAATTTATGGCATAAAAATGCGTTGAAACTCACCACATTGTTGATACCAAGTAACTGATTTACTACAACTCAGTCATGTGGAGTTACTTCTCCGACCAAACAGAGTTGGATAGAGAAGACATATAAAAGCCCTACTAAAAAGGGTAGAATAGGAGGATAGTCCTAGAGTTATAGGTATAGTGAAGCAAAAAGAGAATTCTTGGTGAAACCATTGGAAAGAACTTGAAATGTACTTGTAGAATTTGGTTCATGATATCACTTAGTAAGAAAATAATTTGGTGGTTGTTGATATTTTTGGATTCATAAGTATGCAATAAATAATTATTGAAAAAATGTTGCCAAGTGTCCTTATAAAAGTGCAGTTCCATGAGGCAGATATGCATTATCAATTTATAGAAACATTCTGCATCATTGGAATGAACAAAAATTTTCAAACAACAAGAGAATTGTTCAGTGAATTTAAACAATAACAAATATGTAAATAATACCCCAGATACTGAATTGACTGAAGCGCAAAATTAATTACTTCCACAGAGCCTTCTATTATTAAACTGGTTGCTGTTTCATTTCCATTGTCAACTGTAAGTTCACTCCACATTACTTGCCCAAATTGCATAGCCATAGGAGACAGAAGTATAATTCCAGATTGTGCACTAAGGTTGACAGAAATATTTTCCATTGGATTCGAATAAGTTATCTCAAACCCGGTGAAACCACTGCAAGAGGGGAACAGCAACATTGCACACCAAGGGCAGTTCAATTAAACCATTTTCTAAGAAATATTTATACATATTTAAACCATTTCCTATGAAATATTTATGCATATGTAGCTTATACATACCCAAATCTAGGACTTATTAAATCTTCTGTTGCTTGCAGTTGATTTGGAGCAGAAACAAACTGAGGTGGAACATTGAGAACAAATATGTACACGGAAGCAGAAGCAAGATTTCCATTTATATCAGAAATAGCATACCAAAAGGAATCATTTCCATAATACCCTTTATAAGGAGTGTAACGAAAGATCCTTCCATTCTGTATAAGTGAACCATGATCTGACTGCATAATACAAGAGAAACGACCATTTCTCATATTACAAAAAATATGAAGACAAAGAATTGAAATTTTCATGACTATTACCAACTTCAAACGCATCTCTCTAAAATGGACTATGCACTTAGTTCGTCACAAATGATAGCAAGTTACTGTTAATTATTGATTATGCACAGAATAAATATTGAGGTGAATATTTACTATTTGACTGAATTCTAGATCACCACTGGATATTTAAATGTTTTGAAGATAATAAATCATTTCTTTGTTAACATCCAGCATCTTCCAAAATGTAAAATGATAAATAGGATATTTTTACTGGGAAAAGTTAGAATCAAGATATATACGGTTATAAAGAGGTTTCAGTATGCATTCACAACTTATCTTACTTTTGAGAATTCAACTATACTTGCATTATCACCCGCAAAATAATCATTTGCTAAGACATCATAGGCAACAGATTGGTCCTCCCAAATAGATATTGTATCATTGTTAGCTTTGGGAAAATATTCACCTGCAAGTCAAGCAAAAGAATCCTTACAAAAACATATTCTTGGAGTAAATTAGACAACCCCAAATTTCTGAACTTGAAAATTCAAACTTTAAAAGAAGACGATGAAGAGAGACATGTCGATCTTGGAGATAGTCCAAGGTCCCATTAACAGCAACAATATATCGATATATAGAAATATAGTAACTATGACACAAACACACACACATATATATATATATATATATATAAAAGAACACTTACCAAAATAATAATAATGATAAAATTATAAGGTGCATGATGTTTGAACTTACTGCTGTACACATTGATACTGAAGGGACATGATAAGAAACGGTTGCCATCAAAGGAAGCACAAATCTCGTAAGTGCCAACATCTTTGGCCATGTAGCTGCAGCTGTATGATCCATCCTTGTTATCTGTGATGTCCAAAGTTGAAAAGCCAGAACTATTAGCAGAAGAAATCTCCAATTTCAACCTTGATTGTTGCGAGAGGACAGGGTTTAAATATGAATCCACAAGCTGGACAATTATTTCATTTTTGGACAGCTTTGGCACCTTTGGAGAAAACCTCACAACACTTGACAACGAAACATTTACTTCACCTGCAGCAAGCTAGGTAAATCATGAGAAATGATTCGGAGGAAAACAATAAATATATGTGAAAATTATGAGCAAACCTGAGATAAACCTTGCAGTAAAATTATATCCTATTGAAATATTTTGAATATGAGCTAATTAAGCAAGCTTAAGCTGTTCCGTGAATGCACATTAATCATTTTATATGTAACAGATTCCTTTATGCAAGAACCTTCTAGGCTTGAAGAATGGATAATGCAACTTTGTGCTGAAATTTATTTTTATTTAAAAGAATGAAGGCAACACCAATCGAACTCTATCTTAGTTTGATTATAGAGGCACTTATATTACATCGTAGACCAAATAAAAAACTTAAGCAATTGAGGGAAGATACATGAATACTTATATCTATATTACTTCAGAAGAAAAAAAACCTGTGCTAACTAAACATCCCTCTTACGAAAAACTCTTCCTGGGGTTGAGTTTCTTCTCCCATTCCTTCAATTCATTTAATATGATTGTTGTGCAGATAAGGAGGGTTTACCATGAGATGAAGTGCATAAAAAGTTCTTATTTTCTTTTGTCTGATGCCAACCTTATGAAATCATTCCTTTTCATTTAATGCATATTACAGTACCTGCTTTTACCTCTTTTCGGAAAGAATGTCCCTCATTCAATAATATGTTTCCACAATATACATTAATATCATAAAATCCACTTTTTTCTGGTATGTAATCCACACGAAAATCACTTGCCATGATAAAGCTTCCGCTCCCATTAGACTGAAACACATGGTGAGATCTCATTAGAGTCTTAACTAATTGGGCACTAAAAAATAATTTTTGTCTTCCTTACACTGTTGCTCAACTCTATTGAAGGTGATGGAACAGTTTCCATGTGACCAATACCGTCATATCTCACTCCTGAAGCTATTCTGCTCCCTGATGTCAAATACAATTATAAGAATAAAAATAAAAATAATCAATTGCATACAGCAATGTAACAAGAAGTTTTTCTTTGAAAATACCATTACTGTTAAGCACAGTATAGATGACTGGCATAACTCTATACGAGTCATTTTGTCTTGAAATTTGTACTTGAAGTATGCTTGCTTCAACAGGGGAAGGATATTGATATATGTCATTCAAATACACAGAGAATTCTTCCTTTACACCAGCTACTGAATCATTTAAACCAGATCCATTAACAACACTTTTAACCCCATCACAGTAACCTATTTGAAAAGGAACATGACACATAAATTAGATTTTCATGCTGAAATGATTATGCAAGCAACTACGGTGTAAGAAACTACTTCAAGGGAAAAGCCAGCTTCGGCTTTTTGCTTGCAACACAGAAAGATAGATAGATAGAGAGATGGGGGAGAAGAAAAAAATACAATGTTTATACCAACAATAGTAACCGATCAAAACAAGGGTGAAAACAAAATGATGTTACAAATGACAAATCCATGTTGTTTTTAAGACACTTGGAATGAGACTTTACCTATAAAAACAGTATAAACATATGGCATATTGGAAATGCTTTTATTATGCTTGGAATCATATATTGTCAATAGGAAGTTCCCTGGCTCAAAATTGCTAAACGAAAACAACTGAATTCCAGCATCCACTTCTTGAAAGTGGAGATCTGATATCGGTATGGACAAGTTTGTGTCAGTTTCAACAACTTCAGAATCAAAAGGATACAGCCCAGAAACCAGATTTCCGTATTGATCTAACTGATGTATAAAGATTTCCATCTTGGAAGACAATTGCCATGCATGAGATTCAATGTTCCATTTGGCGATACAGTTAGAGACATCTATAGCTCCTGGCAGGTAAGAATTGAAAACTCTTGATTATTATGAAACTATTTGTCTATCAAGCTCAAGCATGTAATGAAGATGGTCCAAATATGATATAAAGTAATTATGATTGAAACAAAAGCACACAACCTGGATTCACCTTCAATGGTAATGGAGAACCATTCAAGGTTTGATTTCCTCCTTCTAAGCTCAATGAGAACTTTCCAGCTTTTGTCGCAATAAACTCAATCACTATATAATCAAACTCAGTCCACCCCATGTTAAAGATATCTGGAGAACTTGCAACAGAACCATTTTCATGCAACACAGACAACTTAAAATCAGGCAAATAGGACACTTCAGTCGTCTTAGAGATACCGTTCCCAAATGCATCTTTAAGGAGCACCATAATCGTAGCTTTTGAACCAGCTTCGTACTCATGTCTCACGCCCTTCCATGATGCAACGCAGACAGACGGGTACATGTTCCCTTCATTAGGACAATAATATCAAGCATTACTATATGGCACATAAAACACCAACGTAACCTACACTGATAGATAGCAGAACACCAAAGTATAAACTAGAATGAATCAAATTATCTTCATTCCCATTTTGCAAATGAGTGAAGTTTTCCTCTGACTTTCAACAGAATGCTTCAAGTGATTTAAAAGGGTAGTTACTTTTGGTTCCATCAAAACCTCAAAACCAACGTAACCTACACTTATAGATAGTAGAACACCAAAGTATAAACTATAATGAATTAAAATATCTTCATTCCCATTTTGCAAAGGAGTGATTTTTCCTTTGACTTTCAAGAGAATGCTTCAAGTGATTTAAAAGGGTAGTTACTTTTGGTTCCATCAAAACCTACCTATGAAGTTTTCAGTTCTGTTAAACAAAGTTTAAAAAGTAAACCTGGTTCAACTTGGAAATGCAAAGATGAATCATCAACTTTATAACGGTCCTCACTGATGAGTACATTAAACAATCCAACCCTGATGGGGGTGAAGGAAATCTTCCATTCATTTGGGTCTCCTTCGAAATCTGACAACAAAGTAGACACGTAGGAACTGTTCCCTTCCTTTCCATTCACAGTTAGTGTGGGGTTGAAAACATTTTTGTCAATCTTATCAGCATTCTCAAGCACTTTGACTTTGATGGTTGCTATGTCACCGGCATGGAACGTGCCCTTGTCATCCCACCAACTAAAAGCGAACAGTGGAAGTTGTGATCTATCTGTCCCAAATGAAGAAGAAGAAGAAGAAGAAGTGAGGATGGTGCAAACAAAACCGTTTTTTTTCCAACGATGTAAAAGTGCTTTATGTTAACCTGAAGTTAGATATTGAGAACAATAAACTGAGAAAAAAGAGAGAGTGTAGAGAGAAATGACAATGAGTTTGCGCGCTAGTTTCTCCATTTTCTGATAGAATCTCACAGTGCAGTGAAGGAAATGACAGTTTATAAAGAACAGTTTTTCAGCAGTTGCTTTGGTATTTTTTTTAGGAATCAATTCGTAATGATTAATAAACATTTAAGAAAGAGTATGTTTTTCTTAAAATGTTTTACGGTTTAATTATGTTATGCGTACCTCTATACTTATATATAAAAATATTCTATTCTTTAACTGTTTTTAATTTTTTTTTCTTTCTATTTTACTCTTGTATTAATATTTTATTTTGGTTATTCTGTGTCATCTGGTAAATAATAAAATAGTTATTAATTTTTTTAAATTTAAATAAAATAATTAATAGAGTAGTTACATAATATTTTTTTTAATTTAAATAAAATAACTAATAAAAAGTTAATAAGTAGTTATGAAACAGTTTTTTTAAATAAAATAAAATAATTAGAGAATAGTTGACAGAGAAGTTAAGAGATAAAACAATTTTTTAATCTATATCAGATTGTTTTTATAACCGCTTTTCTTTTACACAATTATTTTTTTATTTTTTTTCTTTACATTAATAATTTTTCATTTTATTATTTTATTAAAAATATTTTTGTCATTTTTTTAAGATATTAAATAAAATATAACCATTTAACATTTAACACATTTATAATTATTGTGAATATAATTATTTGAATGTAATTTCACAATTTAAATAAAATAAGAAACTGTAAAATACGAAATATTAATTATTAAATTCTAATAATATTGGCTAAATATTAATCAATTACTGTGTGAATTTATCCTAATAGAGTTAAATGAATATATCCCTAGTTGCTTTACATCAATATTTTTAGTTATTTTTTATCATCAGAAATATAGAAAGTCAACAACATGACTATAAAACGTTTTTTTTTCTAAATTACATGTGTCTTTTCACAAAAGACAATCTAAGTAGAGTTTTATAAGCAAAACTTTTTTATTAAAAGAAAAACGAGATATGAAAATTGTGACTAAAAAATAAATAAAAGAACTTTTTATTGTGTAAAAAGGAGGATCCTTCCATATCCTTCTTATTCCTCTAGTCACATGTTTTAATCACAATTTTATAAGAAGAATGTCAAATTAGTCCATAAAGAGAATTATCGATTATTGTAATGGTGTCCGTAACTCCATTTGTTAAGGACTGTTTCTTCCTACACCCCCATATGTTCTTCTACCACCACCATACAAAACATTAAAATACCTTTTTATTCTTCTTTGTGACACCCTCGTAGAGTAGCTTCCGTATTATGTAATCTGGACATGTATTTGAAAAAAGACTTATGGATTACATAATCTGGAAGCTAAAAAAGACTTTTGGATTGTGTAATCTGGAAACTAATCATGCATATGAAAAAAGGCTTCCGGATTATGTAATCCATAATAAACTAATTATGAATTTGAAAAAAGACTTTTGGATTATGTAATCCGGAATATTACAGAGGGATATTTTTGGAAATACAAAAATTTATGAAGGTGGGAGAAGAACATATGGAGGTGCAGGAAGAAACAGTCTTTGTTAAATCTTTCCCCTCCATCTAATCACAAACTTCAATTACAATTTCATAAGACGAAGGTCAAATTAGGGGTTCCACGAAGATTAATCAAAACATAGAAAGAGAAAGAGAAGTTAAAATGAAAGTATGCTTTTACATGAAAGAGAAAAGAAAATGAGGAGTAGGATATAGGAAAAAAAGTAGGAAATAGGATGGGACATGAGTTTATGCGTACTGGAGATATTCAGATTCAATAGAAACAAAGTAAAGAGAGAGAAAAACCACTAGGAACATAAATTCAATGATGTTAACCATTAGATTCAATGTTCACTTTTCTTTTTGCACCCTTAGATTTGTTCCAATTTTGACCCCTTTTGCTTTTTGGATGCCTTTTTTATATTTCCACCACCAAAATTTTGTTGTCTTAAAAGAAAAGAAAGTTCGGGCCCATGTGGCCCATAATCTCTGTTATTGGTTACGCATTCTTTATATGTTCACTGCTAGATTGCTTACTTTTGGCAGATTCACCCTACACTAGATCATTTCAAACTGCACCCAATATGCACAAGTGAAAAAGACCAAAATATCCTTAATGAAATGAAAATCAGGATTTGGGTAAAATGTGCATCCAACCCAGCAGCCGCCAAGCACCCTTCATTCATCTCTGGTCAGTGAGGCAGCGCAGAAGCTTACAGACTTAAACGAAAAGCAGTCCAAGCACGTTCATTATTCTTGTGACTGAGCCAACGACAAAACCTTACAGACACCACGGTGAAAGCAACGTTGAGGCACCGCGAGGACAACAACGTTGAGGCACCGCGGCGACAACAAACGAAGTCACCGGAGAAGGAGACGCATCGCATAAGGTGAGTCGGAGCTAAGAGTGAAACGGTTCCTCCACCACCACACCAACAACACCTCCTCTACACCTCAAATGAACACCAACTTCCCATGCACCTTAGCTCTGCACCTTTTTTCAGAACAAAGAAGACAAAGACAAAATGGGATTTTAAAAAATTTGTTGGGTGCACATCCAAATTGATATGGTGCAGGGAGCAATTGCCCTTACTTTTAAATCAGACCCATACATTTAGCCCAACATGCTTTTTATATACAACACCAGTTTTTTAAAAAAACCTGGACATATTTAGCTGGCCCAATATTTTCTATTCACTAGCACCTTTTTGGCTTCTTCTTCCTGCACCCCTACAATTTTAAAAGTCCCCAATCTGACCTTAACCTTTTATTTAGAAAAGGGCACCGTGGTGGAGTGTACTACAAATTCATCAATCCATAAGTGAATCATGTTGTTTTCGGATGAGGAGGTGTTTTGGAAGCAAATTGTTAATAAATTGTTGATTTCTGGATTGTTGAATCCAAAAGCCTAATTTTTGTTACGGATTGATGGATCTGGAAGATTTATGGATTCCCCAATCTGGAAGATTTACGGATTCCCCAATCTGGAAGATTTACGGATTCCCCAATCTGGAAGATTTACGGATTCCCCAATCTAGAATATTTATGGATTTTCAAATCCAGAATGTAAAAACACCAATGTGGATTCCTAATTCTGTAAAATTACCGAACCGTATTGTTTGGAATACTATATATAAACTGCGGAAATGATAATTCGAGACACTACCGACCACCACCAAAAGAAACACCTTCTTGTGCTAAGAGATGGAGCAGTCCACCGCCGTTCAGAGAGAAATGGAATCCGTATGTATAGTCTGTGGACAAAGGAAGAAGAAAGAGTAGTGTGGATCTTATGTGCATTGATACCTATTTTTCGAACTCTAAAATTTGGAATACAAAATTGAATTCCAACTTTTAGAGTTTGGAATGTCTATAAATTATACAATTTGAAAATGAAAAAGAAAACAAATATTGAACCTTTTGTTGAAGGGTAGTTTTTGAATTAAAATATTTATGAAAGTGCAGAAAGAAACTATGGAGGTGGAGAAAAAAATTGCCTTTTATATTTGCACCATTTTTTTTAAAAGCCTGAACCATTCGGATGACCCATCATTTCTATTATTTAACACTCCGTTTTTATATTTAAATAATTCTGGGTGCAAACGATTGGCCTATTATTTCTGCTATATGCCACCCATTTTTAATATACACAACCACCAACAGTTTTTTTTGTGACAAGTGAATGAAAAGTAATTAAAAAAATTATAAATTTTGACACTATGTTTATACGTCTAAATAAATTTTAGATACTTGTATGATCGCCACGTAATCTCTTATTTAATAAATATGAATCTTTAAAAAAATATAACCAACTATAGAAAGTTGAGAGATGACAAATAATGAGTATAATACCTTCCAATTTTCTTGTCTTACAATTTTTTTTATAAAAAAAATGGTGTCTTTGCATAAAAACGTTAGACTTTCAAGGTGTTTGAGAGATTATAGAAAAAAAACTATCAAGAATGATGAAAAAAGATTATCTCAAGATGATTTACGGATAATCGTGTTGGTAATATTAATTATAGAAATAAATACTTAATTATGCTTCTCTCGCTTAATTTTATGAAGAAATTTTTGGCTGGTAATAATCAGTTATATACAATTTCTTTTATATTTTTTATGAATTTTAATTGTTTACAATCACAAATTTTCTCGTAGTGTGTATTTATTTTTTATATTCTATAATTTCTCGAAGAAGTAATCACATTAATTGATAAACCTTGTTGAATCTATGTATATGTTTATTTGTTTTCTTTGTAGAGTTCTAAAAGAGGATAAAAAATCCTTATCAATCCAACTGTTTCTTTAATAAAAAGTTATAATTAATGAACAGTTCAAGATATTTTATTCCCAATCATCTCTTTCATATTCTTAACTAACTTTTGTTGTTTCAAATAAATAATTTAGCTAGATACCAAAAAAATAGTTATTAGCTAAAATAATTAGTTATATAATCTTATAATTAACATAGGTTTATGTGAGGCTTGTGTAATTAACCTTAACAGCTAATGATTATAGATGTAAGTGAGCATATACCAAACGAATTGATTGTGATGGTTACTCATCAAATTAATGCTTAACTATTAAATCAAAACTTCATGCGATTCTCCACTAAGGTTTGAAGGAGACAATAACATTGACATGGTCAAAAGTTATAAGTTATGGCATTTCAATTTTAATATTCTACTACTACTAAAAAAAAATATTAAATAAAAAATAAATTAATTACTATATTAATTAAATTATATATTATTTTAGAAACTACCAAAAATTATTTATATTTAAATTAGTTTCTATTATTAATAAATATTTTTTAAATTGCTATCTAATTAACTACCTAATTTTAGTTATCAATTATTTATATTTTAAAACTAAAACATTAATACTAAAATCTTAATAATTAATTAAATATCAATATAAAAATTATTTATTGATAATAAAGATAATTTAAATATTAATAATTTTTGTAGTATGTAAAATCATCTAAACCAATTTTAGAGATAAAAAATAATTAGTTGTTATATTAACTAAATTAGAAACCATTTTTGAGACTAAAAAAAATTTTGGTTTCTAAATTAGTTTCTATTATTGTTAAATAGTTTCTAAACTGGTATCTAATTAACTACTAAAGTTTTAACTACCAATTATTTAAATTCTAAATTTGGTAGAAAAACTTTTGTTGGTAATTAGATACAAATTTACAAACTAAAATCATCTTTAGTTTAGTCAATATAGTAATCAATTATTTTTCGTCTCTAAAAATAATTTTTATTTAATAATTTTCTAGTTGTGTTAGTTAATATAACAATTAATTATTTTTTGTATTTAAAAATAATTTTTATTTAATATTTTTTTTAGTGTAACTAAATAATATTTACGTAAAATATTTTTTCAAAAAAAAAAATAACGAATAAAAATAGATCATTTAAGTGAAGGAGTTGTAAAAAAACGTTCAATATTGTTATAATTTGAAGGAACCTGAAGATAGAGACGGAACAATGTGGATAATCTATGAGAAGGATATTCCAGCAACCATGTTTTGTGATGATAGAGTATTTAGCTTGGTAGTTTGTCTTACAAATAATTATTATTTTGACTTAGCAGAACAAAGCAAATTTGTGATATATATCTTCTAACAAAATGTCAAACAAGTGGACCCACACCCTCACTTGCTAATAAAGATTCTAACCACAAGATACTCCAAATCTCTTTATTGGTTCTTATGACCTCAGATAGTGAACTGAACTTTTAATATGTATAATGATAGAAATCATTGATTGTTATTTAGAATTGAATGAGTTTTTGTGAGTTCCTTCAACTTCATTTTGTTTCTCTTTCAAGAATGTATTTGTGCTCGTGAGTATAGTAGAAAATATTATAGAATTCAATGTGTTTTCCTTTAATTCTAAATGGGTTGAACTCACATGAGTTACTATCTACTTTAAGAGGTAGGAAAATTGATATTTCTTTAGTTTACTCGTTAAATGATCTAGTCCCTTAAACTGAATTTTTTCATGAGGATAAGTCAAATCCTAAAAATAGGTCAGTCTCTTTGTTGATAAAAAAAAGGCGAGTCTCTTTCGTTAATAATAGACCTAACGTTGAAGGTGGAGAGAGAATCATAATTGAGTGATTTTGTAACAAACAAAGTTGTCAGACATAAGATATAATCAGATCTTGTATATTTATGTATAAGGGTTGAAACACTTCTTTGTAATCATTTTGATATACATGTAATTATTTTGTTGATAAAAAATAGGTCAAACTAAGTGACCTAGTTGCTTTTTATGTTAGAATTAAAATAGGCCTCCTTATGTGTGTGCATGCATTGGAGTTGCAATAAGTCTTTTGTATGTAAAACTTGTCCGTTGGTGATGTTGATGATGCTAGGGGACATGTTCATTGTTATGTCTTCAAGATGTTATGTAAATATGTATTAGTAGTACCAAAACTATTTAATCTGTATAGCGATGAAAGGGATCTATATTTTCGTAGGAGGTTAGAGAGAGTTACATTTATGTTCAAGATCATAATATATTGATATATTGTTTGAGTTTGTGATAAATTTAGTTGTTGTGTTATTTGCAAAGGAGAACTTTAAAATTTTCTTTCTTTTTGGTGGTTTTTGTTTGGTGATTTGTTTATGTTTTTATGTTTTACGGAGTTTGATTTTATTGTTGTCAAGGATGGACTTTTTTGGTTGTTTTTTTTAGGATAAGGGATAGTTAGTAGCTTTTGTTGGGGGTTTGAGATAGGTTGGCGTGTGAGACCGTATCTTATTTTTCTTTTTCTTTTTTATATAAGGGTTGGATCACCCTTTAAGTGATCCATATTTATTTATTGATTTTTGCTCATTAAAAAAAATATAAATGTATGTAAATATTCATTTATAATATGTTAATTTGTTAACTTAGTCCCTTAAGTTGGACTTTTAAGAATTGATGGAAGTCTTACTTATAGAATAGGTTAGATTTTTTTTTTTTTAAAAATAAGGTTAGACTCTCTTATGGAAGTTCATATATTTTTAGTCCCTCGCTATAAAGATAAAGAGATTAATTTTCAAGTAATTTGAGGCTAATGTTCCTATATGTATAATAGCTAATTACACATAGGGACAATTTAAGTGCTTAATTAAATGAACCCCTTCTACAAGAAAATTATTAAATAAAAACTCATTTTAAAAATAAAAAACAATTAGTTATTATATTGACTAAATTAAATACTATTTTAGAAAATAAAAATTTATTGGTATCTAAAGTATTTTTTATTATTAATAAAATTTATGAATTAGTTTCATTTGGTAGAACTACATTCAACATACATGGTTCCATTTAATATTTCAATCAGGTGTGCTATATAGTGATATACATAAATGCACACACTAGTTAACACAACATTCAACACATGCATAAAGAGAATATTGTGTTGGTGTATTAAAAGATGTTAAATTGAGAACAATAAGCAAGAACTTTAGCCTGATTTGATGTTTGGACACCTAAATCTAACTACTTTTATTGGCAATTTTTTTTCAAATTATTGGTAATTTTTCACATTTATTATGGAAATTGACAGATTTTAAAAAAATTAATTAGATGTGTAACTTGTGCCACATTGGCACAATTTTGGTCTTATAAAAGTGAAATCGTGCCATGTTAACACGATTTTAGTATTTGAGTAAAAGGCATGTCACCTTGACACAACTTTAATTATAATATTAATTATTATTTTTAAATGTTTTTACGAGACTTTCACCAAAATAATTTTAATCAATTCTCCAAGCCCAAATGTCACTTTCAAGTCTATGTATCCTCTCGTGTTCACCCTTTCTCCTGATAATCCTATAATTTTCTCTTGATGAGGTTGAATGTCTTCCTCTCGTAACCCCAACTTTAAGAATGTTTCCCAATACAAAATACAATCAAACTCCCCTCATCCACTAAAGTCTTCATGATAGCAAAATCAGTCACCTCAACCGTAATCACCATTGGATCATCCTGCTCTGGGTCTATTGTTTGAAAATCTTTAGTGAAAGTTATAACCGACATATTCCTTTCCCGAAATATTGTATGTACTATCCAAGCTAATATGAGATGTTTCTTTTTGGTTGATGATGTCACTCCTCCTTCAAAAAATCCACCTGATATCTTATTAATGACAAGTTGTGTAAAGATGACACAACTTCAATTAAAATTATACTGAAGTTGTTCCAAAATAATACGACTTCAGTCTAATATGATTTGAATTGAAGTTGTGTCACCCAAACACGATTTCATTTAAAAATAAAATTAATTAACATTAATCAAAGTCGTGCTAAGGAGACACAACTTCTACTTCAACACTAAAATTGTGCTAACATGATACAATTTTACTTTTATAATATCAAAGTTGTGTTAATTTAACACTTCTTCAAGATAAAATTGTGTCAGCATGACCCGACTTATTTAGATAATTTTAAAAAAAAAAAAATTCTATTTCGATAATAAACTTGAAAAATTAGATGAATCTCCTATATAAAAAACTCTATTAGTAAAAATGATATACAAATCAATAAATTTAGACAGAATATTCTATGTGCCCTATGATTCTAATTTACAAAATATCATCACAACTTGGATCTGCTTTATATGATTGGAGACTAGTTAACTGTTCTCACTTGTTGTCACCCCAAGGTTTCTCCTTTTTTTTTTCGTAAAACTCAAGACATAATTAACACAGATGATAATTTATAATATAGCAATTTTACTGAGAAACAATTAATTTAAAGAAGAATTAAAAAAGGGTCTTTATATATTTATCAATAAAAATTAGACACATGATCAAAGAGTTTAGGCAGAATAATTTGTTACCTTGTAATTATTTTATTGTAATATATAAATATCATCACAACTTGCCCTTTTTATGATAGCAGACTAGCTAACTGATTCATTTTCTATTATTGTTAATTCTAGCTAACTGTTCTTACTTGTCACGTTACCCCATGTTACTTTTCTTTTTTTTTCTTTCTTATAAAAACTCAATACATAATTAGCAAAAAAGTCCATCTAATATAACAAATTTACTAGAGAAAAATCTTATTTAAAGAAGAATTGAAAAAGGTCTTCTTATTAATATATTTATTAATAAAAATCAAATACATGATCAACGAATTCTGGCAGAACAAATAGACTATAGCTAACTGTTCCTTTTATATAAGATACTTTTTAACACTATTAAACACTATCTACATTCTCTAAACAATTTAATAAAATAAAATTTAAAATATTATTATAGTATTATATGGAGTTGTGAAATGAAAGTTTTTTTAATGCTTGTTTGGTTTTGAAAGAATCTTTGTGCTTGTTACACTACAAGAAAATCATGAAATAGAAACCAATATTTAGAAACTAAAATAATTAGTTGTAATAGTAACTAAATTAGATATCATTCTAGAAACTAAACAAAAAATTGGTTTCTAAATTAGTTTCTATTATTTTCTATTATTGTTAAATAGTTTCTAAATTGGTATCTAATTAGCAACTAAGGTTTTAACTACCAAGTATTTAGTTTATAAATTTGGTCTCTAAAACCTTGGTTGCTAATTAAATACCAATTTAGAAACTATTTAACAATAATAGAAAATAATAGAAACTAATTTATAAACCAATTTTTTGTTTAGTTTCTAAAATGGTCTCTAATTTAGTTACTATTGCAACTAATTATTTTGGTCTCTAAAAATTGGTTTCTATTTTATGATTTTCTTGTAGTGTTATTAAATAAATATTGTTTCACACTATTACATAATTTATTCAAATCTCAAATCTTATTATTTTAAAAAGTATACATTAACCTTGTTCCATATACAATTCTCTTTTTTTCTAAAATTTCAATTTTTTATTAAATAATAAAAATACTATTTTTTAAGGTTGTAAAATGAAAATATATCATTCATCTATTATTTCTATCTAATTGTTCTTGTTATCACATTACCCCATGTTTATTTTCTTCGAGACCCGAGATGTGTTTAGACTTGTAGAAAAAATCACTCCTATTTTACAATTTAATATATTATGATTTTAAATATATTTCTTTTATATTATAATATATGTTATTATATTGTCAGAATAGGTTGTAAAGCCATATTATTTTGTTTTATGTGGGTGTAAAAGTATAATTTTTGAAAGCATTATTTGCACACAGAGATGAATCATAGTGACATGATTTATGATTGGGTGGTGATATATTAGTAAAAAACACACTTTACACTTTAATAAATTAATATTTTATTTTTAATTTAAAAATATTATTATAAACAGTATGAAATATATGTGGTTTACTTTTCACAATCTCAACAAAACTTTTCTCTTTATGATTTAGAATTTTATATACGTTAGAGAATTAATGCAGTCTGAAACTAGAAAACAAAGCACTATCTGAATTGGGTGGTTAGGTATAAGTAAAAGTTAAGGAGCAATCTAGATAGTAATCATGCTATACTGATACACCAAGATCTAAGAAGAAGATACACAGTGTGAACTTCACAACTTTTTTTTCCCCATAAAAGATCCTTGTAGGTAGTAGCTAGGAGGGGGGTAAAAGAACCTAAAGAACTCATAATTAAAGGGAATCGGTTCAGAAAACAGAGGCAGGAATAGTTGAAAGGGTGCAGGATTAATTGTTTACAATTGGTGCAAAAGTGTGAATGTTTGACAAGAAAAGCAGCACTTTTTGGGTGGAGATGGAGAAAAGATTGAACCATAGAGAGAAGTTATAGTAATACTAAATACGAAAGTGAGGTAGTTAAAAGGTGTGATAAAGGAGTGTTGTTTTCTCCTAACTTTCCAAACACTCCCACCTAAAGAAAAAATATTTGTAAGTGTATGGATGAAGGGCCTCAGTAATATTGATTCACTCAGTACACAATTTGTTGACGTGTTCGTATTCTTTGAATTCTTCAAAGCTCTTCTTTTTTTGTGTGCGTTTCGCCGGTCGGCGGGTACCTACGATTGCACTCCGACGTTCAAGTCAGTGCTGGTGATTAGTTTATTCTTTTTTAGGATATTGAAAACGTACATTTTTCCCCTTTCAGAAGTCCCTTTTATAGGTTGACTTGGGCATTCATACTCGCGTGGGCTAAATAACCGGTTGCTAAGACATGTGTAGTGATCTTTAGGTCGTGTGTAGTGGCTTCCTGATATTACGAAAATGTGTTCCGACGTGTCTTTAACCTATTCAACGTTAGTTGTAACTGCTTTCCTACTACGTATTTATTATCTTATATTATTAATTCATATCTTCCGTCGTCCGGATCCAATCGGTACAATATTAAATCGATTACAAAATATCAAGACTTTTAAATACCAGTCAGAAAATAAGAAACTCGTTGATGGTATTTTTGAAACGATCCAATACTAAATCTTAATCTAGGTCAAGAAAAAAACAAAAAAATTTCAGTATAATCAACCACACCACTTTTAAATAAATGATTATTAGTGTGTCTCAAAATCTCGCATCCTAAACCCTAAATCATATCTCATGTCTTCTCTAGATAAAGGAGCATTGTGATTTGGGGGTGATGGAAGCACTTTAATCGCAGGCCTAATTTGAAGAGAATGAAATTGTTAGGAATGAAGAAAGGAGTCAAAAAGAGTAAGAATAATGCATGGTTGAGTAGCCATGCAGCTTAAAATAAGCACGACATGCTTCGGTTATACTTATGTATCAAAAGCTCGACCACTCCACTAGTCACCGCCCACGTTGTGTAATAATGGCTTCATTGGTGTAAAACCACCAATCGCTGTCGTAGAAGGAAGAGTAAGGAATGTGTGGGAGGGTGTTGGAAGTGCATGGAACAAGATAAAGGGAAAAAAAAAACAGAAATACAGAAAGTAGTTGCTGGCAACGTAAATGGGAGCTAAGGTTGTACAATACGAATTACAAGGTAACAAGGTGGGTGTAGTAACTTTTGTGGACAAGGTGCGTGCTGAAATGGTAAAGGTGGTAGTGAGGTTTGAGCAGTTGTGAGAATTTGGATCTATGTCAAAAATATCTTGGTGCCAACATGTGATAAAAGGGAGTTTTTTGCTTACGATACAATCTAATTTCATTAGAGTCGGTTTTCTGATGTGAACCAAAGGCCCCAAAACCCTAATGTTGTTAGCTTCAAAGGCCCTACTGCTCATTACTGATATGACCTTATGCTAACAAATTCTGCAAACCCCATTCTCCCAAACTCTTCTCTTCTCACAAAATATACACTAAAAAACAAAAATATAATAAAATAAAAACCAATTTTAGAAATAAAAAATAATTAGTTATTATAATGACTAAATTAAAGATTATTTTAGAGACTACAAAATTTTTTGATTTCTAAATTAGTTTATATTATTGTTAAATAGTTTCTAAATTTGGTAGCAAAAATATCAATTTAGAAACCATTTAACAATAATATAAACTAATTTAGAAACTAAAAAAAAATTAATCTCTAAAATGGTATCTAATTTAGTCAATAAAGAAACTAATTATTTTGTCTCTAAAAATAGTTTCTATTTCACTACAAGAAAATCATCAAATAGAAACCAATTTTTAGAAACCAAAATAATTAGTTGCAATAGTAACTAAATTAGAGACCATTTTAGAAACTAAAAAAAAAATTGGTTTCTAAATTAGTTTTTATTATTGTTAAATAGTTTCTAAATTGGTATCTAATTAACTACTAATGTTTTAACTACCAATTATTTAGATTCTAAATTTAGTAGTAAAAACCTTGGTTGCTAAATAGATACCAATTTAGAAACCATTTAACAATAATAGAAACTAATTTAGAAACCAAAAATTTATTTTGTCCCTAAAATGGTTTCTAATTTAGTCACCATTGCAACTAATTATTTTTTATCTCTAAAAATTGATTTCTATTTGATGATTTTCTTATAGTGTTGTGTCATCTTGTCACGACAGTTCAAATACACTAAAGTCGTTGACACAATTTTTTCACAATAAAATCATGACACTTTAACATGATTTTTCAGATAAATTTTAAAAAAAATTCCTATTTTAAAATATCACCAAATTAATAAAACTCCCTCTTTGCTAATAAGAATGTATATATTATAGCCTAACTAAAGCAGTCTTAATTAGGTCAGATTAAAGCGATAAATAAAATGCCTTTTCATGTATAAATATATTAATCAGAAATCATATATACAGTTGAAGTCAAAACAGACAACCTGAAACACAATATTATTATGGTAATCTAAGTACTTCGTACAGAAAAAAAAATTACTTCGTACAGAAAAGTGTAAAAATCAAAAGACTCAACTTTTTATTAATCAGTTATCTTTTTTTTGTTATACCACGTCATATATCATGTTTATCATTTATCTCTGAGTATAAACAGACATTATTCTATATAGTAAAAATTCTTTTGGATAAAGAGACAAATGGGAAATAGAGAAAAAATAATAATAGATGTGATGTGAGACATAAAAAGAAAAGGACCGGAAAGAAGAGAAAGGTGTAAAGTGAGTATAAATTTAGGTTAAGAAAAGGTGTAAAGTGAGTACAAATTTAGGTTAAGAAAAGGTGTAAAGTGAGTATAAATTTAGCATATGAAAAGGTCACTACATACATATACATAGAGAAAAAAAGACAGTATATACTTAATATTTTAACATTTTTTTATATAATTTGTTTAATAAATCTAATTGTTGAATTCTAAAACATTTCTTAGTGACAATTAATACTAACTTTTGATCAATATTTTGTTGTTATGAGTGCAATTAGAATTCACAATCTCAAATAAGGTTTTCATAATAAATAAAATTTACAGTGGCTGTTTTAAATTTAAATTTAAATTTACAATTAAATCTTCTTCTTTTTTTCATTTCTTCATTTTTATCTAAACTCTTAGCTATTTTTTTCTCCGTTTATATCCATCAAAATTTTCTTACAAAAAACATTTTTTTTATCTGTCACGTTTCTAAATTCAAGACAATTTTAGTTATGGTTTACTTTGCACTCACTTTAGTTTCAATTATTGAATTAATTTATCAAAAACCCTCTAACCTAAACTTCACACTTATCATTGAATTTGTTTTAATTACAAAATAAATATTTACAACATGAAGTTGTTGATATTCAAGAATTTATTTCATTGATAATAAGTAGTGTTATAGAAAAAAGTTAATATGGAGTAATAACTTGTAACACTAAATAAGCAGTTATACTATGTAAGACTAATTGTAGGTTAGAGAATGCATTTGTTCTATTATTTATTTAATTTTTTTATCTATAAAAAAAACTATGAAATTTTAAATAAAAGTAAGAAAATGTGAATAAAAAATGATGAAAAGGAATGAGAGAGGTGAAGAAAGGGAGATTCGAAAATGATATAATGGATTGTATGGCATGGAAAGACGTCAACTGTGACCTCAGTAGAGCTATAATAGCAGTAGTCTGACTCACATGCACAATAAATAGCTTCTTTTTAAACGTGGAGATGAAATTTCTGGTAATACAACATATATGCATTTCTTATGGGGTAGAGAAGGTGTCTATGCTTCTACATATATGGGAAATGACAAAATAGGAGTAGTAAAGAAGAAGGTTTCTGGTATCACTTCATTAATGCATATATCGCACGGTTTAAATAAGCTCTTTATCTTTTTTACTCTTCTACTTCCTATGTTCTACAGGATTATAGATATCACTTTGTATTTTGAGCGATTCACCAAGCTGGATAGACGGTGAAGTTTAACCTAGACTTTTGCATCATTAATATTAATTAGGCTATTCAATTTCGTCTTATTGGAAAAGTCTATCTGGTGTTTGAGTTTGAAGAAGGGTGGGTTGTGGAATGAGTTTAAATATGGAGGTTGGAGATGTTTAAAAGAGAAGAGGTTCAACAACAAAGTCTTCTCTGGTGGAGATACATGAAGGAGATCTCGAAGTTGGAGGATTGGGGAAGAAAGTTTGAAGACTGCTTTAATGGGAGGTTGGAAATGGGAAATGAATACTATTTTGAGAAGATAATTGAGTGGGTTTTGGAGAATTGAAGAGTAAATTTTTGAGACTTTTTTTTTTCTGTATGCTAATACGGATGCTAAGATGTTTTGTTGTAGGAATTTGGTTAATAATGTTTGAGTGTGGAAATTAAATTGGAGAATGAGACTTTTGTTTGGGAGAAGTCCCGGGTAAGTCAGCTTCTTGAGGTGGTGCACGGATTGAGACTCGCTCTGAAAAACGAGGATAGATGAGCTTGGAAGGATGGTGAGTCTATAATGTATTCGGTTAAGTCTGCTTATAGTATTTTTAGAGGAGAGGAAGAAGGGGAAAGTTTGCGATTGTACAATTTCTTTTGAAAGATTAAGACTCTGCCTTCAGCACATGTCACAGCTTGGAGGGTGCTAGAAAACAAGATTGTTATTAAGGTCAATTTGGAGAGACGTGGAGTTGTGATTGAAAGTAACTTATGTTGCTTGTGCAAGGTGAAAGAGGGGACAACAAGTCATTTGTTTTTTAGTTGTAGAGTTACTTAGCTAGCTCAAAATCTTTGCTACACGTGGTTAGCATTGAGATTGGTAGACAATCATGCTTCTATTTCACATTTCATGCCGTTTAAATTGCACGATGCACCTACATTTGTTAATATAATTTTGGGAAATGTTTGAATTGCATTGGTAAGTGAGATTTTGAAACATAGGAATAAACACATCTTTAAAGGTGGAGTGATTGATCATTCATAAATTTTCTCCCTGACTCAATTGAAGGTCTGGTCTCAGGTAACTTCTAAAATTTCATCAACGTGTTTTTCCTTTTCAGATTGGTGTCTTAACCCCATAGTATGCATGCACTCAATTAAAAGTAAATGATTATATATAGGTTGATTCAGTTGTTTCTTTGTGTTTGTGAGGGTGTTAGTTTTTGTTGTGGTTATGAGTGGCAAGTGGTATATATGAGTTTTCCTATTTTGAACTATGCACATTGGTGAGAAGGTGGTGTTTGGTGTGACAACTTGTTTTAGTGTAGCTTTTGTTGTACGGTAGATAATTTAGTTGGTGTTATTTTTTAGTAAGTAGCTGGTGGCAAGCTTTCTGAGTTTTGTTCTGCTTTGGAAAGAGGTGTGTCTGTCTCTTGTGTTCTGTATAAGGGTTGAACCATTCCTGAAGTGATTCATATTTATTTATTTTTTCTTTATGAAAATAAACCTAGACTTTTGTAATAAAATTGTGCAATTTTTCTCAAAATTTATAGAACACAGGTAAAATCTTTTTTAATTATGGTTTTGATAAGTCGTATTTGAAGTGACCGACTTAACAAAGAAAAGTTGTGTTTACACTACAAGAAAATCATTAAATAATAACTAAATTTAGAGACAAAAAATAATTAGTTAATATATCAACTAAATTATATATTATTTTAGAGACTAAAAAACTATTGATATTTAAAGTGGTTTTCTACTATTAACAAAAACTTATAAAATATTTTTTAAATTGATATCTAAATTAGCTACCAATGTTTTAGCTACTAATATTTTAAACTTTAAATTAGTCTAAAAAAACTAATAGAGACTAATTTAAAATATAAAATAGTTAGTAACTAAAACCTTAGTAGTTAATTGCTGGTAAAAAAATGTAGTTAATAGTTAGATACCAATTTAGAAACTATATATATTTTATAAATTTTTATTAATAATAAAAACTACTTTAGATACTAATAATTTTTTTAATTTATAAAATGATTTTTAATTTAGTTAATATAATAACTAATTTTAGTATCTAAAATTAGTTTTTATTTAATGATTTTCTTGTAATGTTAAGTTGCACGACTTCTAAAATCTTTAAACTGAAATTGTACCAATTTTTATGTTGGATACAATAGAAAGAAAGTTGTACGCGTATAAGTTTAATTAAGGTAAAAGTTGTGACAGAGACTAAGGACTTTAATGAAAATGTCATTACAATTAGTACATGCATAACTCGACTTCAATGTAAAAATTAGATTATATATTATATAATGAAGTTAATTAGATTATATATTATATAATGAAGTTATGTATGGGATGACGATTTGAGTTGTACATTTTTTACACTAAAATCGTCAATGTATACACAATTTCTTTTTAATATTTTAATTATTTGGGAATTTAGGAAAATAAGAAAAATAATATATAAATTTAAATATTTATATAAAAATTTAAAGATTAAGTTGTTAATACACTACAAGAAAATTATGAAATAAAAATTAATTTAAGAGACAACAAATAATTAGTTGCTATAGTGACTACATTTGAGACCATTTTAGAGACTAAACAATTTTTTGTTTTTAAATAAGTTTCTATTGTTATTAAATAATTTCTAAATTGGTATCTAATTAGCTACCAAGGTTTTAACTACCAATTATTTAGATTCTAAATTTGGTAGGAAAAACTAGCTAATTAGAAATTAATTTAGAAACTATTTAACAATAATAGAAACTAATTTAAAAACAAAAAGTTTTTTTAATTTTTAAATGACCTCTAATTTAGTCACCATAACAACTAATTATTTTTTGTCTTTAAAATTGATTTCTATTTCATGATTTTCTTGTAGTGATATGATTAACAAAATTTGTAAAAAATAATTATTTTATTAATTTAAGAATTAATAAAATTGTTGTTTTTTAATTCGTAAAATTAAATGAAAATTAAAATTAACACAAAAATTATCTAATAAATTATTTAATTGAATTCTGTATTTTTTTAAAAAATTCAACGAAAAATTGTGTTTGACAAATTATATATCATACTAAATTATTATTTCTAATTATTTAAGTAATTTGTTAATAATATATAAGTGTAGGATCTTTTAAAAATTATTTAATAATAAATTTTTTATTAAATGTTAATATATGTTAAGTTTGAATTTGAGTATGTGTAAAACATCAACACATTAGTATTTACTCAAAAAATATTTATTACACCGACGACTTTTATTTTAATTAAATTGGTGTTTTGCCTACCCAACTTCCTAAGTATTACATCTAACACCAAAGTATTGATTTTCAGTTTAAAAAAAATTGAAAATCAAAAGTTGTTTAATTTAAACACGATTTTCATACACTTATCAAAAGTGCTCCCTTCGAGTACTCTAATTGGATTTTGAACTCAGTGGATTGTATGAGAATGGTAATTTAATGTTTTCTTGTGTTTAGTTTGGTTGTTCCTTAGATAATCAGGTAGGTGTTTCGTGGTAGGAGTATGGTAAGGTGTTTTGCTCTTTATGTATAAGGGTTGAATCACCCCTGAAGTGGTTCTCATTTATTTATTTTTTATTGCCGATAAAAAAAAATTAAACACGATTTTCTTTGTTTAAAGTCATTCCCCTCAAACACCACTTACCCAATTAAACAAGATTTTGCCTATTCTTATAAATTCTAAGAAAAATTGTACCATTTTAATGAAAAAATTCCATTAAATTGATTACACTCTCAAATATAAAAACTTATACAACAAGTATCAAGTTTAACTTTTAACCTGATCACAAACCATCGCTCCAAATTAATTAAATTATTAGTAAAAAATAAACAAAAAATAAATAAAATAAGATACGTCAAAATGTTTCAATCTTTATATAGATACTTTAGGGATATCTCAATCTTTATAAAAAAAAATAGTTAAGACTAACATAGTTAACACCTAATATACAGATATTTTTCAGACTCACCACCAAACCAATTTTCATAATAAGTCACATCAAAAGAAATCATCAACTATCATATAAGATTATCCTAACCAATCTTTATACAAAACAATTTAATCAAAAAGAGGTTTAACTTTTAACCTAATCACAAAAAATCATTCCAATAATTAATATCAAAGAGATAATGTCAAGTGATGAATTGTGAGGATGCTAGTAATTGAAAACTGCGATCTGACCTAAAACGGAACATGTGATTTCGATTTTGAGTTCAAGTGCCACTTGCTAATTAAGGTGACATAATCTCAACATAGCCACTGGCAAAGATGGTGTACAATTTTTGTGTAAATATCACGAAATATCATAAATTTTTAAATTGTCTTATATATATTACTTACCTTACCACATAATAAAATCATTAGAAGTAAACTTTTTTGTAAAAGTAGATATCATAGTATCCATCTTTATGCAGAACTTTTCTTGTTTGTGTGTGTTTCTCTCTAAAAAAAATACAGTACATTAAAATTTCACTTTAGTTTCTCTTTGGTTTTGACTATCCAATGTGGAAATCACTACCAAGATTATAAACTTTTCTGAAGCTTCTTTTTTAAAGTATAAACTTTTGAGGCAACATCTTAACATTTTTGTACAGAGATGTATACTTGAAAGGTGTTGTAGCTTTGGCTTCTAGAATTATTTTGTGTTCTACTAATGATGATAATCACAATAATGTAATATTGCTTTTTAACTTGTAAAGAATCCACCATGCTTCACACCCCACCATCTCCAACCCTTATATAAAGGTTTCTCAGCTTACTCCTCATTCTCACACCCATTTTTCTTGTTCCCTCCCTTCCCCTTCACTTTGTACTTGGATGAGTGTTTTTTTGGGGAGAAAAAAGATACCCAATACTTCATTAACACTGTTCCTCTTTATCATATACTACTGTCTCACACCACACACAAACAAGAAAGAGAAAAAAACCAAATGTTTAAGATGGTTGCGGAGGAGAAACCCCAAAAGACATACCCGACAACTGCTCAGGTACCAACAACACCTTACCATACTTTCACAACCTTCCACTCTCTTCCATGATTTTCTCTCTTCACTTGTTCACCATTCTACACTGCATATTATATCGTTTTTCTGTCACCATATCATATAGGTTTAATTTTCAACAGATTGGCCTTTACCACTTTCTCTGCACTGCAAGAAATAGTGATGTTAACTTTACCAAAAAAACTCACAAAAAAGGAGACACTAAATGATAATTAGAATGTTTGGTGTCCCTTTAGTTCTTGTGTGATTTTTTTGCGAAGGTTAACATTAATATGTTTTATCTTGTTGTATAAGAGTTGAGATACCTGTGAAATGTATGCAACACCCTGAAGTTTGTTTCTCATTTTATTTTGTGCAGATAAAAAAAAGGTTTAATTTGATTGTGTTGTGTTTGGTAGGTAGTGGATGAGTTAAAGAGAATGGGGGACATAGGAGTTCCAATAGCAGCCATGAGCCTTGTGGGATACATCAAAAACATGGTGTTAGTTGTGTGCATGGGAAGGTTGGGAAGCCTTGAGTTAGCTGGTGGTGCTTTGGCCATAGGCTTCACCAACATAACTGGTTTCTCTGTGCTCTCAGGTCTAGCCATGGGAATGGAACCTCTCTGCACGCAAGCCTTTGGTTCAAGAAACTTCTGTTTGCTCTCTCTCACTTTACAAAGGACAATCTTCATGTTATTGGCAGCTTCACTCCCCATTTCTCTATTGTGGCTGAAGCTTGAGCCTCTCATGCTGTGGCTTCACCAGAACCCTGAGATAACCACAGTCGCAAGCCTCTATTGCCGCTTCTCCATCCCAGACCTCATTGCCAACAGCTTCCTTCACCCAATTCGAATCTATTTACGTAGCAAAGGAACAACTTGGCCTCTACTATGGTGCACTTTACTCTCCATTCTCATACACATCCCTGTGGTAATTTTTTTCACCTTCAAACTCCACCTTGGTGTTCCAGGGATTGCCATGTCAGCTTTTGTTGCCAACTTCAACACCCTTTTCTTCCTCCTATCATACATGCTCTACATGCAAGTCTCAAAGGGCTCACTTTCCATGCCTTTATTAATATCTCGCACCAGTGCTATCAGTGCAACAACAACAACGACAGCAACAACAGCAACCACAACCACAGCAACAACCTCGTGGGGCATACTAATAAGGTTTTCCATTCAGAGTTGTTTGGGAGTGTGTTTGGAATGGTGGTGGTACGAGTTCATGACAATTCTAGCGGGTTACCTTCACAACCCGCGTGTGGCCTTGGCCACTGCTGGCATAGTGATTCAAACGACGTCTCTCATGTACACTTTACCAACAGCACTGAGTGGTTCGGTGTCAACAAGAGTGGGGAATGAACTCGGGGCGGGTCAACCCGAGAGGGCAAGGTTGTCAAGTATTGTGGCAATAGGAATGGCTCTTTCAAGTTCAATATTGGGGTTGTTAGGGACCACATTGGGGAGAGAGAGATGGGGGAGGGTTTTCACTAGTGATAGTGAGGTGTTGGAACTTACCATGAGTGTTTTGCCCATAATTGGGGTTTGTGAGTTAGCAAATTGCCCTCAAACCACAAGCTGTGGAATCCTTAGGGGAAGTGCTAGGCCTGGTGTTGGGGCAGGGATAAACTTCTATTCATTTTACTTGGTGGGGGCACCAGTGGCTATAGTGATGGCATTTGTTTGGAGACTAGGGTTGGTGGGTCTTTGCTATGGGCTGTTGGCAGCACAGATAGCATGTGTGGTCTCTATTCTAGTTGTGGTATACAACACAGATTGGGAAAGGGAGTCATTGAAGGCAAAAACCTTGGTTTCATGTCACACAATGGAACATGGAGACCAAACACTAGTCAAATGTGAAGAAGGTCTTGTCTTTCTCAATCACAAGAACATCTCCCAAAACTGATGTTTTGTTATACAATCATGACACTAGTGGAAGGAAGAAATGCTAAAGATCTTGACTACACATGATTAGTTCTTTTTATTGTGATTATGCTTTTGTATATGTTTTTGCATAACCAATATATTTTCTTCCACTTTTTTCTCCCTTGCTGATAAATGCAAGGTCTGGCAACTATAATGTTGCTGCAAATTGTAAGAGTACGCTTATCTGATTACTGATGATTAGTATTAGATATATTCATGTAATTTGAATTTTTCTTTCCATGGTATTTGTATTAGGAAACATAATGATCGATTTGTATTTTAAGCTCAAGTTACCAGAGAAGAAAATGATGTAATTAACCTCTGTTCACGTGTATTATTCAAAATTATCACTGCGATCATTATAACAATCACAAATTAATCATGTTTCAAACTCAAGTATGAGTTATTGTCTGTTTTGAAGGTTAGTAATCTATTACAGTTTTGTCTTTAAAAGATATTTCAGATAGTTGAAAAAAGAATGAGTATATAAACTATTATTGACTGTTTAACGATGTGAGACTATATTAAGTTCCGGAACAAATCTTTTATTCTTAAAAATGATCCCTGTAAAATCACAAGAGAAATTTCACGATATGATTACAGACATACACTATCAATACATTGAATTCAATGAATTAAATTCGTGAGGTTTGTAAAAGTTGTTCAGGTGAAGTGTTGGAAAGAGTAAAAGAAAAAGCAGTTAGAAAAGCATGATATGGATAGTTGAAGACTGAATATGTTAAGAGTTAAGATAGTTACGTAAATGGTGAATATGCATATAGTGTTGGGAGAAAATAAATTTGGAACTCGTTGAAAACGAGTAGTATATGCATGAGTTGTTTGGGGGATGGATACCCTATTTCATGAAGGTTTAAGCATGTGCGTGCATGTGTTATAGCTAGGACGAAGTATGCATGTGCAGGGACACATGGCAAGAGGAATATTAGGGTACTTTCGTTTCTTATAAAACGAAAAATCATTGTCCTATGTCATTTCTTTGTACTTTAGGTGAGATAGTATACTTTGTTTTCTTTTGTGAAGAACCCTAAACAACAAGAAATCATGAGTTTTTTTTATCATAATGAATAAATATCGGAGTAAATCAATCCTTATACAACTTATCAAAAAATAGTCAACCAACAAAATACTAACCAAACTACATAAAAGTCATCCAAACTACTCTAAAACAAGAAACTCCAAAACCAACAACCAACAAACTAAAATCAGAACTAAATCGAGTTTCGACAAATCATGGGTTCAAGACACCAATCTGAATAAAAAAAACAAGCAGATGAAATTTTAGAGGAATCCAATACCAAACATTCAATTGAACCAAAGAGAAAGTCTCTAAATGATCTGTCACTCCATCTTTATAAATAACTTTGTTCCTAATACACCAGATTCACTAACCACCATAATACAAATATTTCTCAATACCAAAGTAACAAAATTAAAGCATTGCAAAGGAGAAATGGTAGTGAAGGAAGTGAGTTTATAATATCCACAAAAAAAGTTGAACAAGTAAGAATTTGAATACGTTAGAAGACAAAAGTTAAGGAGGAGAAAAAGGAAAAGAAAAAATTGTTTAATGTAACTCCCTAATGTAATGACATGTCTCCTCTTCCCCACCAATACATCACTTCCATTGGAATAGACAGGACATAGACATATGCGAACAAGTTTGGCAGAAATGTACCAATTTGTAAGCAACAGGCATATTTTGGAATAACTACCTATCACTATATAGTACCTCTTAACTTATGAAATATGAATGGATTAGTAAATGTCACTTTTTTGCTTTGTCTAGATATAAATATATAACAAATGGCCAAAGCACAATGATAAAAAAAAAAAAAAATGAAGGATAGTTAATCTATAATTCAGCTACTAAAGGCCCCACATCGATGGGAGCCGAAAGCTAGGGCAACTTTTTGTTACTTGTCAAGGGGAACCTAACTGGCTAACTGCCACCTATTTTATGTCCCACCCAAAAATCAAATAAATAAAAACATCTTCTTTTTTCTTATGGGATCACCACTTTCCTTGATTAGTTGCTACTCAACTCATTTGAATAGAATAATGATGATCATCATGAACCTATAAAGTTATTGGATAACTTGGTCCAACATTCCTGCTTACAACAAAAGGCCAACAAAGTAACAACATTACGAGAAGGGTTTATTCAAGCTCTTAATAATAATGTCTTCAATTTAATGTGGATCTTATTATAAAAGCATTTCACTAAAACAAGCTCATATAATATGGTGGGATGCTAAAATTAAAGAGTGAATTGTATATAACACTTTTTTTTTTTTTACCAGCAATAGTATATATAACACTTCTTAGTTAATAATAAAATATAATTTTAAGTTGCTATAGCCTTAAAAATAAAAATTAAAATTTTAAGGTATTTGTAAGAATTTTTCTAGTTGTTTAGTATGAATTAGCAAAAAAGTTAAAGTAGTTTAAAATTAATTTAAGCAAAATAAAATAGACATTCTTTGTAAAAAAAATTGTAAGAAGGTTTTAGCATAATGAATACGATAAAGCTAAATGATCTAAAACTAATTTTTTTTTTTTTTAAGTTTTCGTGTTAGGCATTACTATGCAACTTGACATCTCAGTTAAGCTAACACCTCAAGTAACAACAACCATCTGTCATCACATGAAAAAAAATATTATTAAAAAAAAAATACAAAAATATGGGGGGACTAGACCAAAACCCATATGTTAACAAAAACGATACATAGGTAGATTATACCTATTCATAAAGAATTCTAAGAACAGACTGCATGATCTAAAACTAATTTTAACACTATTAAATTGTTTCTAGTAGACGATTTTCTATTCATTCATCAGAATATATGTCATCATTTAACTGATACGGACACTGACACGACACGGATACGGACACAGAGATACTTATAATCTCTAAAATGTAGGACACGGGAACACGGATCTATATATTATATAATTTTGAATTATATAAATTGAAAATAAATATTTATGTGAAAAAGTATGTTTCAGATTCTTTTGAGAGCAAGAAGATATTTTTCATGACTGGTTCAAAAGAATTTGTTCCTTATTTTTATAATCATAATAAAAATTTATACAATAAATTTGAGTTTTTAGAAAATTATTATATTTATACCTTTTAAAATTGTGTTAGAACCGTATTAGAATTTTTAAAAAATCAACAAATATTTTTTGAATTGAACACTTCATCGATAAGTGTCGTACGAGTGTCGACACAGATATTGTGTCCGACACAGATACGCCCATTTAAGATAAGTGTCCGAGCTTAATATTCTTTAGCATATACTTTTCATTATTTTCTTTTAGCATGGTTGTAATATCTTTAAGGTATTAATATTGTTCTCGTTATGCAATTTGTTTTTATTCCTTATTCAATAAATCATGTTCTTTTAAAGACGATATTAACAAGAACATAAATGGATAAAAAATTTGTTTCCTTCAAAATAGAATTCATATAAAATTTGTTGTCATATGGGTATATCATTTGTTTTCATTGTATTCTTAATTTTAATATTTTACAACATGATTTTTATATATAAAAAAAAACAGAAGCCATAAATAGAAGCATGACAAAAATAAAATTAGAAGAAGTCATGCCTGGAAACATTACTTCCTTTAAAAAAAATTAAAAGTTATTATACATACAAGAAAAAATTATTATAAATTAGAAAAAAAATGTTCAATGCATTAAGGATAATTTTATTTTGAAATTGTGTTTTCTATTTACTTATATAAGTAAATTTTAAAGACTTTACTATCTTTTATTAAAACAAAAGAAAAATATACCAATTTAATAAATTATCTACAATGTTAAGATCTTATGAACAATTTGTATCAACAAGTTCCTTCAATGATGAAACCATCACCCATTTGACTCAAGGTAAACATTAATTAAACAAAACTTTGATATATGCATGTACATTTTTTGTCATTGACATTTATTCTGTTTTACTCTATAAATACTTTGCTTTGCTTTATGTTATGTTTAACTTATTTTTATACTTAGACTTATAATGTGATCCTATTTTCAAAAATACATATTTAATTAAAAAATAAATTCAGTGTTTGGTTTTGTTGGGAATGAAAATTCCAATATAAAATGGAACGTGATTTTCTTCTCAAAAGAAACGTATTTTTGTCAAAATATGAAAACTTGAAAAAGGAGATCCATGTTAAAAAAAGGAGTGTGCAAATAGCAAACTCTGTTTCATTAACGAGAAGCAGATTAGTTAGCCCATGAAGGGCCAACAATCCAATTAGGACTGCTTCTTCCTGCACCTCCATACCTTCTTCTCTCACCTCCATACCTTCTTCTTTTTTTTATAAAGTTTTCGTGTTAGGCATCACTATGCAACTTGACATCTCAGCTAAGCTGACACCTCAAGTAACAACAATCATCTGTCATCACATGAAAAAAAATATTATTAAAAAAATAAAAAATAAAGAAAATACAAAAATATGGGGGGACTAGACCAAAACCCATATGTTAACAAAAACGATACATAGGCAGATTATACCTATTCATAAAGAATTCTAAGAACAGACTGCATGATTACTTTATGGATTACATAATCCGGAAGTCTTATTTAGCTTCCGAAATATGTAATCCAGAAGTCTTTTTTCAAATAAGTTTCCGGATTACATAATCCAGAAACTACTTTATGGGAATGACACAATAAGGATAAAAATGTATTTTCATATTGTGTATGGAGGTGGGAGAAGAAGATATGGAGGTGCAGGAAGAAACAGTCTCCAACTAGAGGCACCAACTTCCACCACATGGTCCAATTTATATGATATGAATAAAACCTTTATTTAAAGCCATCTTCTATCATAGAAATAAGTTCTCACACTTAATACATTTTTTTGTCCACTTACAACATATAAATTAATAATTAATATTTTTTACTATAATATTAAAACTTGTTTTAAATTTATAATTTAATTTTAATTATTTCATGATATATTATATTTTTTTTCATTTTTGGTTCACCCAGAGTAAGAACATTTCTAATAGAAACAAATCATATGAGTTATTTCATGTATTTGAATACTTAATTCATAACCCTAATCACTACATAAGAGCTAAGAAAATTATGTTTAATTTTGTTATATTGAAATAAAGTTTTAGGAACTCTATATAACTTACAATTTTATATTTTTCTATTAAGTATTCAACATAATAATATTTATTACTTTGATTATAAATTTTTTTTTTTATTTTTAAAGATTAAATGAAATATTTTTTAAAATATTTTTAGAAAATGATATGTTTTTCACACACAACTTATAATGTGGGCTAGAGATTACGAGGAGTAACATGAATATAATTTTATATTATATTTATTTACATGTAAAAACTTATATCTATTATCGTCTCTGATATTTGATAGATATAAAATTTGTGTGTTTTTGTTTCACTCTATTTGGTAAATAAATATACTAGTATTTATATGAGTATCCACTCAAATATTTAAAATTAAATAAAATTTAAAAGAAAAATGACATTGTCTATAATTCACTTATTTTCTTGTTTTGAATTTCAAATAATAATAAAAAATTAATTATCATTAAAAAATTATTGAATAAAAACTATTTTGAAAGATAAAAAATAATTAATTATTATATTGACTAAATTAAATATTATTTAAAAGATTAAAAGAATTACGTGTATCCAAATCAGTTTCATATCTAGTTAGTTTTATGAGGTTTTAGTCATTAATTTTTGAATTTAATTAGTTGTAGTTAAAATCTTGATAACTAATTAGATAATTTTGGAATTTAAGTAATGTAGATAAAATTTTGATAGTTAAGTAAATACTAATTTAATAATTAATAATCTCTTTAATATCTAAAATAATATATAATTTAATTAATATACTGATTAAATATTTTTTGTTTTTAAATTAATTTTTATTTAATAATTTTTTTTGTAGTATATATAGTTCAAAATATAATACAAAATAAATTTAAAATGTCTCAATAACTAAAAACAAAAAAACTATACAAACACCTATCTTATCGTATATAATTTAAAAATTAAAAAATATTTCTATTAATAACCTTTTACAGTGACTAGTTTTGCATATAGAATGAGTTTAAAATTGGACATTCCCGTTGTGGAATTTATTGCACAATCAATTTTGGTACCTAATTTATTCTATCAACATGACATTGGTCCCATTGTACTACAACTTAATTTAACAAAATATTCATCTTACTTCTCTAAAAATAACCAAAATTAATTTAAATTTTTTTTTCTATTAAGATATCTTAATAATAATAATAATAATTTGATTTTTGGCACACAGAGAACAATGTAACAAGTCAATTGTTGGTGGTAAAAATAAAAATATATCACATTTAACTTTTGGTCTCATTTTATATTTTTAATATATTTTCTTAACATTTACTCTATAAAGCACGTAGGAGTTTATTATTTTATTTAATATATAATATCAAGATAATTATCGAAATAATAATAATTTGACTTTTGAGACAAATAGAAGAAAATGTAATAAGTATTGGTGCTAAAATAAAATGTATCACATTTATAACTTTTTTTGTCTCATTCTAATTTTTTTTAATATTTATTTATAAATAGGATCGCGGTGAAGGTGGCCCACCTCCAAATTTGTCTCTTCAAAATTATACAGGTTCATTTTTTATATAAAAATATATAATATTGTAATTTATTAAATCTTATATATTAAATTTAAATATTCATTTTGAGAAGCATTAAAGATTTCTTCATTGCCTTATATGACTTCTTCTTCTATATTTAGTGTATGTATCACATTTTATTATGTCATTATTAATTAATATTTTCGTAACTTTATTTAATTTCAATTTATTGAAATATTAATCTAAAATTATTTGTAATGGTATGGACCGACCGGTCACTACCATGACTCGGTCTCCCTGATCGAACTGACCAAAACGTCTATGGACAGTCAGGTCGACCGACACACTTAACCGTTAACATTCAAACCAAGATTAGTGAAGCTAAAGTACCATTAAGAAATAGGTAATACAATCATATGTGTGATTCATTCACTAATCGGACCCAATAAGGTAAGTTCATTAAAATAATATAAATAATGCACATTCCAAGAAAAAAGGTATGTCATTATTACTTTACACACCCTAATGTCGAATATCCTCTTTACTGATTTGAGCGTCGGAGTACCTTCTGCAGGTACCTCCCCCATTTGGCTAGGGATGGCAAAGCGGGTAAGTCCGCCCCTCACTTGGCCCGTCCCGCAAAGTGAGTGCAGGCTAGACTTCTCGTTCCGCCCCGCATAAGGGCTGGCCCGCGGGTTTGCAGGCTAGCCCGCATTCAATTTTTTTTTTAGAAATTCAATAGTTTTTTTTTTACTTTTTTTTTTGAAAAATTTCCATAAAAAACAAAGGTATTCAGATTAATACAACAATAAACATTAATTGAATGTTACATAATTCAAGTATCAACCTTCCAATGTTCTTGACTTACCCACTACCTAACATATCCATTGTTATTTATTCCAAATTAGATGAAAAATATAATATATGTATTTTCATCCCCAAAACTAGACCAAAAAGGAGTCTTAAGGAAGTTATAACTCCAATGACCCTTGTAATTTTCTACCCCAAAATGAAAAAGAAAGAAAAATAAAACATTTACTCCACTGCTGTCAAAGTCATTTTTTGTGTGTGTGTTTGTGGGCTTGCGGGACAGCCCGCCCTGCCCGCTGCCAGCCTGCGTGAACCGCGTGTTATGCACCGGCTAATGCGAGTTAGTGGGTTGAAAAGGTGAGCTCGCCCCACGTTTTTTATCAGCGGGTCGGCCCGCCCCGCTTTACCATCCCTACATTTGCCATTCACCCAAGACATAAGGATTGAGAGTCGAAGGAATAACGCGAAGACCAGAAGGATCACAGTAAAGTTTTAACAACCTGCCCGAAGGAAAGAAGAAGATGAAGCCTTCAATAGTTCTCTAAGTCTCATCTCCCTAGCAAGAACACTATCTAATAAAAAATACAGATAATATTAACACGTGATATGTTTAGTTGTTTGACACAATTAATTTCTGAATTTACAAATCACATTTCTTTATTTTTTATCTAATAAAGTAAGACAAATAATTATTTTTGACAAATAAACAACACCCTATAATAGTCCTACATGCTCAAATATGTTTTTAATTAATATTCGTACATTTTATCTAAATCTAGAGAACACCCATATGTTTATTGAAAAATTTGTAGTGCATAGTAATCAAGTTCTTTAGAAATTAAAATTTCTTTTATTGAGCCTTCCTTTATTGTTTTCTTTATTTTACCTTTACATAGTCTACTAATAGCTACTTATGTGATAACTACTATAATTAAAAAATTTGCTAATAAAAAATATAATTAAAAAAATTATTATATAAAAGGAATTTTAAGGTAATCCATATGACATATTAAAAGAAAGGTAGCACATATCAATAAATGGCAGAAATGTCGTGGTGTGGCCTTCAATATACTTGTTTATGAAATATAATTATTTACGAACTATAAATTTATTTTTTATTTATTTGTAGAAGTTTATGAGTATAAAATTTACGGTTCATTATTATTTTGTCATACATCTAAATATATATTAAATTTAAAAAAAATCAAAACAAAATAAATATAATATTATAAATAATTTAATGTTAAAGGATAATTTTTGTCTCTTTAATAATAAGGAAAAAATTAAAATTACATAAAATTTTAAATAAATATCAAATAAAAAAACATGTATAAACAATTTAAAAAGGATATATCTATCACATTTTGGTTACAAAATATTAAATATTATTTATAAATAATTTAAGTATTTTACAAGAAAATTATTATATAAAAATTAATTTTAAAGATAAAAAATAATTATTTATTGTATTAACTAAATTAATATTATATTATAGACTAAAAGTAGTTAATTTAATATTTAATTTAGTTAATATAAGAATTAATTATTTTTTATTTCAAAAATTTATTTCACCACTGAAAATAAACATTCATTTATAACAAGAAATGAGATGAATTAATCCATTTTATTATCAATTATTTAGCATATAAATATTTTCAAATATTCAAAATAATTATTAGAGAAAGTACACTTGCTTCTTAAATTATATATATTAATCATTTGAACATGTTATATATCACACACGCAACACCGTACCACGTTAAACCATGCTATACAACACCACCTTCACCTTAAAATAATAATTTATTTGTTACATATTTTCATAATTTTCTCTATTAATTATATTATTTATCTTGTCGTGTGCTATTTTTTCAATTTCTCAGGTTTTGTTTTATATGAAATGATATTTAACAAAACTTTTCAAAGTTAAATGCGACTACGTATTGGGTAATTGATTATGAAAAATTATATTTATGTTTTTTATAAAAAGGAAAATAAAAAATAAAAAAACATAATATTAGATAAGTTAATATAATATAAAAGCAGAATAATATTAATACCTTACAATTTTTTCGGGATTAAATGTTTCTAATTTCTATAAAGTGGATAATTTTTCATTTTAATTACTTTCAAATGGTTAACCACCGAAACTACGTCTTAATTTTAGAAACTTTTAAGTATCACTAAGATCAAATCTTATAACAAATATTCTTCGGAAATACTTCTAATAGAAAATTGAAGTATTCTTTTATATTTTTTCAAATAATTTCTCCAAACATTCTCTTCAAAGTAGGCTCTCACACATAGTACACACTCTCAATATTAATTACAAAGTGAAATATTTTAAATATATCACCATTTTGTGTCTCTTTTTCTTTCTTTTTAATAATTTTTTGTCACATCAACTAATACAATACATGAACATTGAATGGAATTAGCAGTGTTTCGATTATTTTTTGCTCGACCCACCAACGACTGAAAGAGACATAATATTTTAAAAAATATAAGTATTACCATAAAAGGATTAAAAAGGTATTTTATTAATAGATGTACATGTAAATAAAACGTATATTATAAAATAAATAATATTTGAAAGATAAAAAGAGAAAAAACATAATATTATTTTTATTAGTAGATAGATGCATGCATCAGCCAAAAGTGTTGGCAGCAGAACATTATGAGTAGCAGACAAAAGCTTAACAAAATTGGAACCTAAAAGAAATCAGAAAATGAAATGGAAACTGAAAAAAAGTGATACGTGGCAGTTGAATAGCAAAAGCAGTCAAATCATTGATCTTTGTTACTGCTCCGTAGCTGTATGGGACCCACCACATTGACCCCTCTTTCTTCTCTTCCTTTCTCTTCTCTTCCATTCTCCATTTTCCATTTTCCATTCTCCACCACCAACTTCTCAGTTCAGTGCTGGGAAAAGAGTGACAGAGAAAACGTAGAATGAAACATGGTGGGTCTCAGTGTAGTGTTGGAAGCACAGAGAGGAAGTGCTACCAAGAAAACTCCACAAGTCATTAGCAAAACAACCATGCTCAGCACCATCAACAAACACTCTGCTTCTTCTGCTTCTCATCACTCTTCTTTTCAGGAACCAACGTTTCTACACACATGTTCTCTCTGCAGAAAGAGACTCTTACCAGGGAAAGACATCTACATGTACAAGTGAGCATTACTACTCTTTCTTTTCTGACACTTTTTCCACTTTCTCCTCAAACCCAGATCTTGTTTTAGTCTATTTAAAATACTGCATGCTTCTTCGTTTCTCTCTGGTTTCTGTTCTGACAAAAGCCAAGATCTTTTATGCTTTTTCATCGACCCATTAATGAGTTTATTCTTCCATGGCTCTATAAACGTGAATGCGTGAAGAGGGGACAGGGCCTTCTGCAGCGTGGAGTGCAGGTGCAAGCAGATTTTCATGGATGAGGAAGAGAGTTTCGAGAAAGAGAAGCTATTTTTTACTGGTATGAGTCCCACATCGTCTGGTTCTTCCTCAGAAGCTCGTGGGCATGAGAAAGGAGCAAGAAATTGAGTGTGTGGTTTTTGGTTATAGAAGAATGAATGAAGTAGCCATGGTGGAATAGAGAGAAAATAGTAGTTGACCAAAAATGGGGGAATTTTTTTTTGTTGTTGTTGTGTTTTTGTTTTTTAGCTAGGTTCCAGTTTTACCCATGGTTGTGTTGTAGTAATAACTTCCAAGTTTTTGTCCTTTTGCTTCCTAGTATGAAGCCAAAATGTCCTTTCAACTTTTATTTTATGTGGCTCCATTCTCCAACCTGTTTGGTTTCAACCGTACGTGTGATCCAAAATATTAATGTTTTCTAGACACGCATGTGTTAAATGTTACTACCCATCATTATCCACACAACACAGCTAGAAAATGGAAGTGAAAGAGATAACAAGATAACACTTCTTCTTTTTCCTTTCTTAATCCTATTTTCTGTTACATACTTATCAAAACAATTCTTGTACACAATAAGTGTTATTAGTTTATTATATTTTATCTTCCACTATAGTACACTTTTAAGATAAAATGTCAGTATTTTTTTTCTTGTATAATATAAGATATGATTGATGCGACAAATAAACAAAATATTATGTTTGTAATAGTGAAGTGTGTGAAAATGTGGTTTTCAACTATCAGTACATAAATATATCAGTACTATTGATCCTCATTTAATAACTTTTATTCTCTTCATTTTTTTTTTCTTCCTGTTACATTATCACTTCTTCCTTCTTTTCTGTTACTTTTCCTCTCCAAAATTTAATGTCCACACACAACATTATTCTATCATTATTGCCCACAAAGGAGGTTTTTGAGACATTACATGCTTTGTTGGAATGTGACTTATATGTCAACCATGTTGAGTTTTCTTGAACTATATGTTTTTTTTTTTGGTTTTGTAAGAGGTTTGAATAACACTGAAAATAGATCATATTTATTATTATTTTTTGTTGATAAAAGAAAAAGAAGGTATGAGTGATGAGGAGCATGTTTTGTATTTGTGAGGATGATGGTAGTTTTTGAAATGGTGGTGAGTGAGTGGCATAGTAGCATTGAATTGATGGGTTTGTTTTTAAGCAAAATGACAATGCACAACACTTGTTACTATTGGTCGAGTTTTCTTTCCTGTGACTCGCATTTAGAGGATTGTCGTACAAGATTCTATAGCACGTTTGATGTTTTTAACTCTCAATAGCCTCATTTTTTTAACTTCAATTCTAGGTATATATATTTGCTCAATAGCCTTTCATTTATATATCATATTTTGTAGTGTGTATGCCTAACCCTCAATGGCAAGTTTGCATATAATGCCATGTTTGCTTGTTAATTAATTAAGTACTAAATTACTAATCCCATTTTCATGCATATTTTGGAACAACCTTGGACTTGAACACTTAATATATATATTAAGAAGTATTCTTTAAGCCTAACTCAACCTCAACCTCACAAATCGATTTATGAGGTGACAGTTTATGAGGTGAGGTTTGCACCTATCTATATGCTGTAAAATGTCTTAATTTCTAGTCGATATGAAATCTCCAACATATATCCTTATACCGAGACTGATGTTGGAGATCCCACATCGACTAGAGATTAGAGTCTTTCATAGTATATAAGTGGGTACAAACCTTACTTCATTGAGCCAGTTTTATGGGGTTGAGTTAGGCTTAAAGTCTACTTCTTCACAACTGACACCTTGTATGTGAGATAATAAGAGTTTTTATTTTTTTTGTTAATTTGTTTCCATGATTTTTATTTTCAGAACAAGGAGAGTATAATATACCATGCTGAATATGACTAACCTATGATAATTAATCTTTCATTAAAGGTTCCAATACCCTTTGTAGTGTATTTTTTTAAAAATAAAATTTTGGTTATAAAAAAGTCTTTCATTTTCATGTAATAAGAGGGCAAGTAGTTGATTTGCCTTCTGTTTTTAACTATGAAGTGTTTGAAAAAGAGAATGCAAAGCTTAGAAGAATGCAATAATTATGTAACTCACAAAAATTATCAATATTTTTTTAGTTTTTTTATTAATAATAAATAAATAAAATAAAATAAGACACTTCAAGGTGTTTCAACTCTTATACAGAAAAATTCAGATCAAATTTCTTAACACCTAACCAGCTGGAAATTCAAAAGACACTACAACACATCAACTAAATTAACATAAACAAAGCAGGAGACATGAACACATAAGAATACAATTATATTAACCCTCCAAAGGAATCACATTCTCACGAGACAAAATATTACAACAACTAAATAAGTTGTTTGAGAGCAAGCAAAAAAAAAAGCCAAACATCCAAACATGATAAACATCAAGCCAGATACGAAAATAAAAAAACCTGCACAGAAACACACCACAATTTTCAATTTGGACAAAATGTTAGACATAAATCACCAAACATCAATTTCTCAAATAACGTAACTTTTTTTTTAGATAAGATGAAGAAAATTTTGGACTTTGGTTGTACAGTAACTATAGTACTGCTTGCACCAAACAAGCAACCTCTTCTCACATGGATGAATCCAAATAATGATAATTTTATGTGTGCCAGCTGGAAGACAGACACTTATATAAGACTATAACAGGATAATAAATCAGTGAAATTTATATGTTTGGAAATAAATATATAGCTACCAATAAAAACTCAGACTCAAATTCAAATACACATACTTCATTCAGGTTTTATCAAATATAACACTGATATGGTGAGGGAAAATTCTGGGCATGCTGCATTTGAAGGCTTCTTCAGATCAATACAAGGATACTTCAAGGGTTGCTTTTCATATTAAGTTGAAGCTTCTTCAGCATTGCATTGGAATGTAGTTCTAAACTGGTTGCAGAAGCATTTCATGATGCTAGTATTGTTTCTTGGAGGTTGTGATGATGATGAGTATGGAAACATTGTTTGAAGATTTTGTTCTTCTGTACTTCTTGAATCTTTCACAGGGAAACACTTATACTGATAAATAATCATTGAATAAGAAATCAAACTCTTATTTTATAAAATTTTATTCATATATTTTATTAAATATTACACCCTAGCTAGTGACATGACCTGTGAAGACTAGACCTAACCCAACAATTTTGTTTTGGGAAATTAATTCAAAATCAAAATTTTAAATGATAGCCAGTGATATTCATAAATGCTTTTTTTTTTAATTTGAAAACCTCATCATTACATAGTATAATAATTAAAAAATTAAATATCTTTTTTTAGTTTAAATTTTAGATGAAGTTGTAATACGAAAATAGTTAGAATTATTTTTTTTAATGTGGAATTGTTTAATTTGAAATTTCACTTCTATCAATCTAATGAATTACAATGGATATTGTGCAATTAAAATAATAACATTTTTTTAATTATCAATTTAAAAAAAAAACTAACAATCATTTTACACATATAAAAATTAATTCCAATTAATTTTATATTATAAATATTTAAACAATCTAAAATTTAAACTAAGATTGAAAATTTTATATTATAATACAAGAAAATCATCAAATAAAAATCAATATTTAAAAACCAAAATAATTAGTTGCATTAATAACTAAATTAGAGACCATTTTAGAAACTAAAAAAAAATTGGTTTCTAAATTAGTTTCTATTATTGTGAAATAGTTTCTAAATTGGTATCTAATTAGCTACCAATGTTTTAACTATCATTTATTTAGATTCTAAATTTAGTAGCAAAAACATTAGTTGCTAATTAGATACCAATTTAAAATTCATTTAACAAAAATAATAACAAAAATAGAAACTAATTTAAAAACTAAAAATTTGTTTAGTTACTAGAATGATCTCTAATTTAGTCACTATAAAAATTAATTACTTTTTATCTCTAAAATTAGTTTTTATTTCATAATTTTCTTGCAGTGATTTATGAAAAAGATATAACCTAATTTAAATTAAAATAATAATGTATGTTAGTAATGAAGACGGTTTTTATAATGGGTAGAATAAATCATAAGTTTTAATAAAAATGGTTGAATAAAATAATATTTTTAAAGTATATTTAATAATTTAGTTTTTGTAAAGGTGATAGATATATTGATATTTTATGTATGACAGAAGCTGCAAAAGGTGTTGACCAAAGAAGAGATGTAACACGTATAAGATAGAGGAGGAAGTTATCCCTGCACCTTTCACAATTCTTATCTTCAGTACACTCTTTGGCTGCTATTTCAGAATTTCACTTACCAACACCTCAGAAAGTTAACTCATCCCAAAGCAATTAATTCAATAATCATATATAAATATTTTATTCATATAAAATATTCTTTATTCAATAACATAAAACTTTCACTTGTTTTCTTTTTCTGCTAGCTAAAACTAACATGGTTGCAGTAGTTTATAGATTCAATTTTGATATATTGTCAACATGCTTTTATATTAATATATATTATCTGATTATGTATTTTATATTACTAAATGATTACTATTTTAATAATTAATTAATTTTTTAATATTAATGTAGAGTGTCTTCAGAATCTGTCATTTCGTTCTTCTTATATCTCATTTCTTTTGTTTGTACTTCTTCTCTTCGGTTCCTCGTGTTTATAAAATTATCTTTAGATCTCTCAATATGTAATTTGGTACCTACAAGAACATTCTAAAGATTAAGTCAGTATTTGTATTAATCATTCAACAGACAAAAAACTACAAAACTGAACTAAACAATTTATCTATTTATGCTACTTGTTAATAGGTCTATTAAACCTATCACATCATTTGAATATTTCAATTTATCTTTTATTAATTAATTTTTATATTTAATTAATTTTATTTATCTTTCATGCGTGTCTCTTATTAACATTGACACTTATGTGTTTTTTCAAAAAGTTTTTTAATGACCGGTTCAATTCACAATAGATAAATCTTTTTCAGTTAAAAATATTTTTATATAAATTTTTTTCCAAATACATTCATTATTCTAAATTACTAAATATTTTACATAATAAAATGAAATTAATTATTCTAGAAGTGCTGATTTTTCTTCTTGTTATGCATAAGCTAATATTTATATAACACGTAATCAAATGTAATTAATCATTTACTTTAAAGTCAAAATTTAAATGTAGTATAAACATTAATTAAAATCAATACAAAAAGAAGAAGATTACATTAACCAAATGATGAAAAAAAAATTAGCTTTGAAACCTATTATCCAAAAATGGCTCTAGTAATTTCCATAACCCGATACTAAACCCACTTTTATTGTTTTTATAAAACTGTTTGTTCTGATTTAATCTTGAGTTTCATCTAAAATACCTTTCACAGCCATAAACTAATTTTTAGATATCAAAATAATTAGTTGCAATAGTAAATAAATTAGAGACCATTTTAGAAACTAAAAATAAATTTGGTTTCTAAATTAGTTTAGATTATTGCTAAATAGTTTCTAAATTTTAACTACCAATTATTTAGTTTCTAAATTTAGTAGAAAAATATGGATTACTAATTAGATACCAATTTAGAAACTATTTAACAATAATAGAAACTAATTTAGAAACCAAATTTTGTTTTAGTTTCTAAAATGGTTTCTAATTTAGTTACTATTGTAACTAATTATTTTGATTTTTAAAAATTAGTTTTTTTTCATAATTTTTTTAATTTATTTTTTTTATTCTGACTGATGTTTGATGCTTTAATTTATATGAATTTGTTTAGTATTGTTTTTTTGTGTTAGCTTTTTCCTTGTATGTGTGCTACTTCTTGATGTTGGTAGGAATCTTAGGTTGAGTTTTTGGAAGTTTCTTTTATAAGTTTTGACTGCTCCTAAAATGTTTCACATTTAATTATTATTATTTTTATAAAAAAGTTTTATTTTTTTTATTTGCTTGAAACAGAATTTCAGTGCATGCTTCAGAAAAATTGCTTTTTTAAGATACAATATCTTCTTTTTTGAAAACCCTTCTAAGTTAATCCTTTTATATATATATATATATATATATATATATATATATATATATATATATTATCCAAACGAAGAACTGGTTTAAATGACATCAAATATACAAGAAAAAGAATGTCCAGCAAAGATTTTTGCATGTCAGTGGAATTAATACAAAGGAGGAGTGCATGCATGCAGCAGCACAATCACAGGATAATTCCCATTGCTCTCAACATCTTTGCGACCACAATAAAGCTAGCCAGATTTGAAGAGTAAAACCGCTTTTTGATCCAAATAGAAATAAACAAAGTGGTTTGTTTCATGAGTCACATATGAACCTGCAAAAAGGAAGAGAAGTTCATGAATGAATGCACTTTAATAGTAACTGTAACGAAAATATAACCAAGCTAAGAAAGAACGAGAAACTGTCTTCATATTTGCATTAATCTGAATTTCATTGAAAAAGGAATAGTGTTTGTTCAATGGCATGACATGATATACGAGATTCTGTACAAAATTTGTTTAGATTATGGACAGTTGTGCATTACAAACTCCATGGTATCCAGAATTCTGAATCTCATCACCAAGAATAAGATGAGATGTGGTGATTAGTATAGCAATGAAATTGATCATAATCATAACTGTCAGTAACAGTAAATCACTGAAACTAGATTTGAAACCATAGTTGCTTGGGCTAATGGCATAGTCCTTAAAGTTTCCCATCCCATTATAGCCCCAACTGGTTTTCATAACTTCTAAGATACAATTTTCAACATGTCTCTCAAGATCTATCTAAGTTGGCATTAAAAGGGAACAAATTTATGTGAATAAGGAAGGATCCTAATATTAATAAGTTTTGAGCCAATGATATTCCTTTCTATTGCATAATTAGGAGATAATTATTCCGTAATTAAGTGCATATCTCATTCTCTATTTATCAGGACAAATTTGATATCTGATATCAGTTAGTTATTTGATTTTTATAGCTTTAATTACCTATTATTTCTTGCTTTCGTTACCTATTATTTCTTTCCTTAATTAGGTTGATAAATTTGATATCTGATATCAGTTAGTTATTTGATTTTTATAGCTTTAATTACCTATTATTTCTTGCTTTCGTTACCTATTATTTCTTTCCTTAATTAGGTCGTAAACTGTCTATAAATTGAGACTGAAATCACATTTGTATAGATATCTCAGAAATATATTTTATCTATTCATTTCAACTCTTTCTTTTGAGGGATTTAGAGTCATGGATACACATGATTGTGGTTTCATATTTTGTCTTTGAGGCCTCAAAATGGCAGGAGCTCTCAAGGTTCTTCATAAGAAAAACAACCAGACTACATTGTTTATACACACATTATTTACAATATTGTAACCCCATTCTAGGGTTACGACCTAAATTAACACATTTACCACAACACAGAACATGGATATGATTCTAGACATGATTTAAATCTTATAAAACGAGATATGGAAAAAATGTATAAAATTAACATAAAAACAACTTTTAACCAAAAGAGTAAATCAATGTTTTAGAAGTTAACACGAGTCACTGTAAAATGCTATCACTAATCTAATTACGGTATTTCCATCAATATTTGTATAAAAAAATTTAAAGAATGCAAAATGAAACTAGGAGTAACTGAAGTGTTTATTCGGTGTCAACAACAAAGGTATTGTTACAACTTTGACATGTTAGTGCTTCCTTCTATGAGTTTTTGTTGTCTCATGTTTCTGTGTGTAAATATGCGACACTGTTGAGTTTGAAAATTCAAAATCTGCCTAACTGATTCTTCTTTGAGACATTATTTTTAAACAAAAAATCCGTACAGATTTTTTAAGTAATCATGTGATGTGAAGATAAGACAGAGAAGTATGGAATGAGATAATTATATCAGAGAGAGACTGAAAAAGTTACGGAGAAAGAATTGTAGAAAACTGTTGTGCTAATGGTATGAGTATAACTCTTCTTTTATTATGCTCATGGCCTGATTCAAATTTGATTTATGAAAGGATTTGTTAACTAAATAGAGGGGTCAAGAAGGTTTATATATGGTTCAACCCTTTGATACTTCCATGTAATGAAACAAATGCTCATGATTAAATTGTAATACAATACTTAATGATAAGCATAACACTAATTTAAAATAATGATGGAAGAATCACATTTTGAGACCATTTCACTATTTTTTTTTGAAAAATTCAGATTTAATTCTGCTTACGTTGTGCTGTAATGGCAATCATTACATAGCTAATCCTACATTTGAATAACACAGGGAGTTATGTTATGAAACTGAAATGTAAATGGAAACAAAGAACTTTGTTGAACTTGTATTACAAGAGCAGATAAGACCAAGAATGGATGGATGAATTAGATAACAAGAGCCTGTTAAGGGAAAGAAGGTAGATTGATTTTTCAGTATTTTTGGTAGTTGGTTTGTCAGTTTAATTTTTGCAATTGTAAATTTGCAATAGATTAATTATATCAATTTATGAACAATCTTATCTCCAAATAGTTTGTTTTTGACAAGAGGAAAAGACATCATTTGATCCATAAAGCCAACCCAACCCAGTAGGAAATGGTTTTTGTAGTAAAAAAGAAATTCAAAACTAAACTCCTATTCATAAAATCCTAGTAGCTGACCTCTGACATCAACATCAAACCCAAGTTTAAAAGATTAAAACTTTGAATTCTACACAATACATGTACCAGAAATTGACATGGAAGATTAAAACAAATGGAAAAGATAATTCATGACAGAAAGAGCTCTTCGTTCTGCTTTAAAATTAATATCAACTAGTGAATCATCTAAAAGTTTGAAAAGCAGAACATCACAAAGAGACCAATTCATAGACTTACTCAAAACCTTAAGATTTATCATGCCCACATATTAACTACTTTACCAGATCACGAAAAGATACAATAATTTCATCAACATGAACTTGAATAATAACATTAATAATAATAATAACATTGTGCAATTACACAACATAAATATTCAAGCAAAAACCTCAGATTATGGACTGAATGATACTTGAAAGATTAATGGCACTGAACTTGACAGAAAAAACTTAAGACTCAAGAGAAACCAGCAATTGTAAATATTTTTTCGATATTCAAAAGGTTCTTGTTAACAAGCAGCAGGCTTGCAGAATGGAGAGTTGACACTGAGATATCCATAGAAAATGAAAGACAGATAGATGATGAGGGGAAGAAGATATAAAAGCAATGGCCCAGCAATGTGATTCGCAGCAAAACAACTCATCCAGTGATAATTTCATCAAGAATGAATTCCTAGTGTCCAACTAGATATAACTTGAAAACTGTAGCACCCTTAATTTTCTTTAGCTCATTATCAATTATACCATATGTTGAAGAATACAGAACATCATTGAAGAACATTTCATCCAACATGACAGGCCCTACATGCATCAAGTTGCCGACACTAACATGAAATATCAGGGAGCATTTGTCCCCAGCAATGCATAGGGGAAAAATTGTCTGTCACCACAGGTCCACTGTATATAAGTAATTGTGACTCATCAACACAACACAAACCACACCAACTCAACTAAACATACCATTCAGTTCACAATTTTCTGCTGGAGAATATAAAAAAGCAGAAAGCCTTTAAATCTTATTCCACGACTAGAGAATCATCCATATCCGACAACAACAACAACAAACCTAGGTTTCAGCATCCTTCTAAATTCCAACCACGAACAGAAGCAAACACACAAGGACCAACTTACATAACCTTAGATCTACTCAATTTCCAGCAGAGAAAAATCACCTAAACCACAAATCCGAGTATACCCAAGTACCCAAATCATTGAGAACAGTAATAAGAATAAAAAATAACAAAACGAATTACCAAAATTACGACCAACGATGCAATGCCAAGTGGGGCCATGCCTCTTATCGAACTCCTTCTTTATCTGCTCCGCAACATCTTTCTCCACATTGTACTTCTCAAAGGTCTGATTAATCCGTCAAAAAGCCAACGCTTTACGACACAACACAGCAAGCACAAAAAAACCCAGAAACAGAATCCAAAAGGGTGAACCATGAAACAATTAAAAGGAAGAGAGAAAAGTCGTAAAACTAACCGCGACGGCGATATCAACGGCCTCCTTCTGCATTTCGGGGATCATGTCGGCGCTCTTGATGATGACCTTCTTCGGGGGAACGGCCGGTGCCGGTAACGGCTTCCGGTCATCGGTGTTGGGCCCCGCCGTTGGCGTCCCGGCAATGTTCTTTTTCACTTCTTCACTCATTTTTTTTTGTAATTTCTCTCTCTGTATCTACCTGTGTGATATGAAATTTTGATGATGATTATGTTGGGTTTCGGGGAAGTGAAAGCGATGTGGGGTTGTGGCTAAGCTGAGAAATGCAGAAGAAAGAAAAGAGTTGCAGTGGTTAGTGTAGAAACAGCAACACCACACCACACGCTCCAGAGAATGCTTCGGAGTTCAGCAAGAGGCCCACCATAGGCACTGGTTTGGAGAATATGTTGTTTTTATTATGAAATAAATAAATAAAATTAGTGCTTTTTGAATTTAAGAATTTTATTTTGACGAAAATAAAGTTGTATTCTGAAGAATATGTTGGTGTGGTATAATGGTGGCGAATCCTTGCACGACAGAAATTAGGTGCAGCATTGGCTGTGATTGATAGAATGATGTTTGTGCGGATGAACTTTGTTTTCTGTCTTTTGGTACCATGCAAGGCCACACCATTTGGTTAGAAATTTTGATAATATTAAGTTATTGTTTTTGTAACTTACTGCTGAATGTTTCTTTTTCTTCAAAGGAGAGTATATTAAGCAAACTGTTTTGAAAGTAACCAATGGGAAGATTTAGCCAATTTATCTCTTTTTCTTTTTATGTTTCGATATCAAGTTTGAGAGATAACATTGTTAAGGTCAATTACCGTATTTGAGATATCGTTCACTTTGAAGATCGATGATCTGTCACGATTTTATCTTCAAAAAACATTTTAATTTATCTTTTTTTTCTCTCTTTGCTTCGACCTCAAGTTTGAGAAATGACATTATTAAGGTCAATTGCCGTATTCGAGATATCATTCACTTTGAAGATTGATGATCTGTCACGATTTTATCTTCTAAAAACGCTCCAGTAGGTTAAAGAGAAAAAAAGTATATAAACTATCATTGAACTCGACTCCTATAGTTATATAGAACTATTGGCGGTACCAAAACATCTACTTAAGGTGAAACCCCATCTATTCCTCCTCCTTCATGACATCATGCATGCATCTCTGTTAATATTTGTTCACAAGAGTTATAGAACAGAATCAATAGTTTGTGTTATTAACAATATATCCCATAACCTTTCTCTTTCCATCTTGTAGCAACAAGAACCTCAGATAATGTTTTGAAGATACAAAAAGTGGGTTGCAAGTTATTATTCATTGTGAAAAGATATTTTTTTTTTCAAATGAGATGCATAAAATTTGTACTCACTTTGAAATTTCTGTAATATGCAAAAAACACCTCAAACCTGTAACTTTTTCCAAAGACACAATGAAGTAGAAAACAAGAAGAAGTTGAAGGAAAAGAGGAAGAGGAATTGAGCGCGTTAGGCATCAAATAATAAAAGAGTTGACAAGGAAAAATTTGAAAACAGAGGTTATGAAGATGTGTTGTAATTGTGTACTGGGTAAATAAATTCTTAAGAATCATACATTCTTGAAATGTTACAATAATCATATATTTATTGAAGTATAATAACTGAGATGTTATTATTAAGCATGCTTAAAGATTATTTGATTAACTTTTAATATTTCTAGAAATACTTTTTAAATTTTCAAATAAAGACTAAAATGAAAGTTACAGAATATTATAAAAATAACTTCATATTCCTGTAGAAATCTAACCTTCCCACACCCTCTTAGGGGGAAGCCCTGTTTCCATATATAACTTTTCTGAGAATGAAAGATGTCCAAAGCTTCTTTTATAACCTTTTAAGAAAAATGGGAATAAATATTCTTACCTAATACTGTCAAAAATGCAAAAAACACTCCATGAAACAATATCTCCGAAAATACTATTACATGCATCAGAAACCTTTTTTAAAATAATATTTTCTTCTTAAAAATTTCCTGAGAAGAAAAAAACACTAATCTCAAAATGAAGTGATCCTTGAATTCATATCCAAACTGATAACTAGTTTACATGACATCAAATATACAAGCACAATGATACATGGAGGACTGAATACATGAGCATAATCACAAGACAAATCTCATTGTTGTCAACTTCTTTGCCACCACAATTGGACTAGCCAGACTTAAAGAGTAAAACCGCTTTCTGATCCAAATAGAAATAAACAAAGTGGTTTGTTTCATGAGTCACATAGGAGCCTGCAAAAAAGGAAAACAAGTCCATGGATGCACTTCAGTAATAAATTGTGTTGTTCTTCTAAACATTACAACTCTTACAAAGAATACAAGTAAGCTAGAAAGAACTAGCAATTTTGTCCTTATTTGCTTTAATTGTCCGAATTTCATTGAAAAAGCTAATAAATAGTGTGTAGGGTACTGGATGGGGTAAGATTGTGCATCAAGAAGACAGTATTCAAAATTCTGGATCTCATCGTCAAGACTATGATGTGTTGACAAGAGAATGTAATAAAGTAGATCATAAACCATGTCAATACCCAGATCATCCAAACATGCACTTAAAAGTTAACATCAGTAACTGTAAAATGCTATCTTTAATCTAATCATAGTGGCATTCTCATATGTACTGGCTTAAAAGATTTAAAAAGAAAAAAAGAAACTGCAAATAGGATTATCTGTCCAAAGTGATTCCTGTTAGAGAAATTATTTGTATACAACTTCCTACAATTTTATAACAATGGGATAAGACAAGAGAGAAGTGTGGAGATGAGTGATGTGATGGAGAGAAATAGAAGTGAAAAGAGATGTTATACGAAATTGTTGTATGAATAGTACCTCTTCTTCTATTTTGCTCATGGCTGAGACTATGTTTACGGTACAAAAGCATGAGTAGAAATTTAAGCTCAATAAAAGCTGGGTATTATGAAAGGACCAGTTAGAGTCGGGAAAGTAAATAAATAATTCAACCCTGGTGATACTCTTATTCAATGAAACACTGTTTTCTTCTTAACCATAAAACTGATTTAAAATGATGGGAAAAGAATCACCACAGATATTTAAAGTTAAAAAATGATGGGAGAAGAATCACCTTCATTTACCATTCATCGAATGCTGCATGTTTAGACACACCATTTTACTAAAGAAGTTAAAAAAACTCAAAATTTAGTCTGCTTATATTGTGCTTTATTCCAAATCACATTGCCAATTCTCCTAAGTGTGCATAAGAGAGAAGTTATGCTACACACTCAAACAGTCATCAGTAAACAAGTAACTTTATTGAACCTGTATTATATGGATAAACAATATGATTGTGTTGAGGCCAACGTTATCAACAGCGTGGCAGCCTATGGCAGAAGCCATGGCGGACAAATTTTTTATATATAGACATAAACTAAAAAATAAACAGCAAAAGTGACATAATATTAAAAATAGCATAATGACAAAGTATTTATAGAAGTCTCATGGTTGTCCTCGCATAAAGTCTAAAAACATAATTCACAAAAACAATAATATTTCATTTTACACACTTTCTTTGACATTTGTGAAGTGTTCCCATCTTATATCTGACCTGTTACCCTTAGCATTAATAACAAAGTTTGAGGATGCATTTTTTCGGATTTGGGTGATTGACATTATTCTGTAAGTGAAATAATTGGGAACAATGTTTTATAAGCAATCTGAGAACAAAAACCAAATAATAGGTTCTGAAATTCAAAATAAAAAATTGAGCAGCAACTAGATGGAGTAGAATTTTCGAAAAGGGAAGAGTAGAACAACAGATGACAAAGGAAGATTAAAAAAAATAGAAGGTACAAGAAGAAAAAAATGAAAGTAGCCTCATTCTCTAATGTTTTCACGGTTTAGGGTTCTCGCATCATGAAGGTCCTCGTTTGCAAAGTTCAGAATCAGGTGCTTTTTGTTATTTAAAGATGTCACTCAAGCTAAAAGGAAATTTCACCATAGCCACCATTTAATAACATTGGTTAAGAATAGGTTTTACTTAGTAATGCAAATATTATACAATTCCATACTCCGTACAATAGGGTGCTTAGTTTAGGTAGCTTGAATCTGCAGTATGTAGTGAAGAGACAGAGCGAGAGGTAAATATTCAAGCTATATGGACACAATTCAGGATCAGATGCTTTTTGTGATTTAAAGATGTCACTCAAGCTAAAAGGAAATTACAAACAAAGTAATACAATTAACAATGCTTTATGGTGATTAGTGTTGGACAGTGAGGTGCCAAAAGCGTATACTATTATAGAGATGATAAAGTTCCAAGGGCAACTGCCAGAGAGCAAAATTGCTCAGAGGGCACGGTGGCTGTTGAAAAGCAAAAATGCTTGCTAGGCCTGAAAACTGCCAGAGAGAAAAAGTGCTCAGAGGACCCTAAAGCTGCTGGAGAGAAAAAATGCTCAGAGAGCAAAGTGGATGCCAGAAAGCAAAATGTTCAAAGGGTCCAGGGGAACAAAAATGCTAGGCATGACAGCTACCAGAGAACAAAAATGCTTGGAGAGAATGGCAGTTACCCGAGAGATACAATAATGAGGAACAAAATGAATAACTAACAATGATAAATATTTGCTAAGATATTTCCTACTTGATGTAATAAAATCATATCATATCCTAATTTTCTATTTAATGTAATCAAATCATATATTTAACAAACTAGTTTTCTGTAAAAGGTTCAGAATTGAAGTAATTTTCCATATAAACACTCATTATCACAAAATCCTAGTGGCTGACCTTGAATCTGAACATTACATTCAAGTTTGAAATATTGAGCAAGTGCAACTAAGCTTATATATGGATGTTAGAAAATTTTCACAAGTACATTGGATGATACTGAACATTACAAAGTCTTTCTAAGCAAATAAATGAAAAACGGAAAACTATAAAATTCTACTCTCATACATGTACCAAAAATTTATCCAACAGAACAGTGTGCAAGCTAGTCTAGGTCTGCAATATCAATAGCAGTTTGTTAATAGTAGAAATAATAGTTTCTTTCTATTGACAGAAAAGAGTACAACTGACTCCCTGGACTTTCAGTAAGGCTCTCCCACAACACTATGAATTCTGGTAGAAATCAAATTGAAACAAAAACAGTAATGGATATTTATATTAGGAGAACACTGCCACATAAGGATGACTTCCTCAGTACAGTGAATTTAAGACAAATACGAAGAAAACTATTAAACAGTGATGATATGGAGCACTGCTCCTTACAATATGAAGACTGAGATTACTAGCTCTGAATGATAAACTGCTAAGAGAGAACCAGATCCTCTCCTAACCCCAAAACCACCTTGAAACTTTTCAAGAATCTGTTTATGCCCCCTCCATTCTGTTATTTCCCCCCCAAATAATCCTTCTCTATCTCTTCTAGCATGATTACCACATCCTCCTCTTCCATTCTCCCACTGCCACCGGTCAATTCTGTCATTTCACTCCCATTACTCTCTATCCTTACTTTCCACATGTTTCGTTCTCTTTTCATACACCTATAGGCCTATTTAGGCCCATTCATACTAACACTATAAATTTCACCTTGTCCTCAAGGTGAAAATCAGCGAAACATTATCCAGAACACTGCCTCCCATATATTCTCATGATCAGGGAGGTTAACCCACTTACCAATACTAGTGGTTCCATTCATCAACCTATGCACTTGCACTATCTCTTGAGGCATCACCTGCAATTCCCACCACTCTACAAGGAATTTGTGACGACTTGGCAAGGTAAGACCAGCTTGCATGCGCAGACAAGTCCAACGTGTATGCTGCTTGCCCAATCATCCTCTCCTTAACTTCAAAAGGACTTGTACTTATAAGGTTGCGCCTTCAAATAAACCCTCTTCCTCCCCTATGTCAAATTTGACTTCCCTTCTTTTCTTATCCACCAACAACTTCATAGAATTCTGAGCCTTGCATAATTGTTGATCAAATCTTCTTGGATTGCATCTCTTTCCAAAAGCAAATGATCCACTTCACGTACTAAAGTTCCAACCAGATGATACTTGACTATGGTGGCAGGTGAGGGGGCATGCCAATGGCGGGGATCCCTCTCATACAGTGCCTTAAATGGAATCCATACCAAGAAATACATTGTGAGAACAATTTTAAACCAAAATTCTTCCCACACATAATCCAGTCCACGAGTTTAGGATAGCCATACACAAAGCATCTTAAATAAGACCCAATGGTCCTATCAGTGACCTCCTTCTGCCCATCCATTGTTTGTGTCAGCCATCTTAAATAAGTACTTCCAGAATTTACTCATGAACAACACCCTATACATACCCAAAACTATGGAATTCATAAAACCACAAAGGCAAATGATTTCTGCAATAAATACACCAACACCTTCTACCACAATGGATGGCTCAAAGGAAGAAAATGTGCTGATTTAGTTAATTTGTGCACAACCACTAATATAGTATCTTTCCCTTTTGATCGTGACAACCCTCCCAGGAAATCCATCAATAACTCCTACCAAACTTGAGTAGGAATTGGAAGAGGTTGTAGCAGACCAGCAAGCTTCAAAGCTTGATATTTATTTTGCTGGTAAACCTCACACCTCTGCGTATGACTTTCTATACTTTTTCTCGTACCTTCCCAATAGAAAACAACCACAATCCTCTAATAAGTTGAGTACCCCCACGTGACAACCCCATGGTGAAAAGTGGAAATATGCTATAACGGACATGATTGTGTTAGATTGTGCAGACATGAACAGCTTCCACTCATGCTGCAAACAACCCTATTTGGATATGAAATAGGATTAACACCAGACTTAATTGTCAAATCTTGTATCAATTTATTTAACACTTGACTTGCCATTGTTTATTCAGACACCACAGCCCAAAGGCCATAACCAAATATTCATAATATCCCTCATAAGTTCTGAACTTCATCCTATGAATATCACTCTTCCTCATTCTAATTTAGTGATATCCAGATTTTAACAACCAATTTTGAAAAGATGATAGCACCATACAATTCATCCAAGAGCTCCTCTATAACCTGAATTGGGAATTTATTGAGGGTAGTAATGCTATGGAAGGGCTCTACAATCAGTACAAAACTCCAAATCCCATTTTTTAATCTAAAATCAAAGATAGTGTAAGGACTTACACTTAGTTATGTCCTTCACAAACATCTCTATTGCATCCTTTAGATGGTGGGGTACCTATAGGGCTTGATATCTGGTATTTGAGGGCTTTCCTTTATCTCTATTGTATGATCACGTCTTCTAGTAGGAGGTAGTTTAGTGGCTTCTTGAAAAAGCTTTTGACATCCCACCTACGGATGAAACAAGACTTGAACAACTATTTATATTAGGAGAACACTCCCACCTACAGATGAATTCCTTATTGCAGTGAATTGAAGAAAAATATGAAGAAAAAATCTTAAATGGTATTGGAATAGAGCAATGCTCCTTACAGTGTGAAGAATGAAAGACAGTAGGTAAGGAGGTTAAACTGCTCAAAGAGAACCAGCTCCTCTCCTTACCATAAAATCACCCTGACCCACTTTGATAAAATATTCAACACCCTCCATTTTGTTATACCGCCAAATAATCCATATCACTACCATCTAGCATGACATGACTCCCACTCCCCCTCTTCCATTCTCCCACTGCCACCTGGCAATTCTGCTATTTCCTTTCCCAGTGCCTCTCTCTCTCTCTCCTTGCTTGCCACAAGTTTCTTTCTACTTTCATACACCCAAAGGTCCTTTTTAGGCCCATTTTCCTCTAGCTTTACTCCCTTATCCCTCTCTTTGCCTCTCCTCCGAAACACATTCATTATGGCCTATGAAATTCCCTCTCAAATCACAAGATAAAATCCTTCTCAACCAGGAGTCATGATGAACTTGACTCACTAAGTAACCCACTAATGGACTAACTAACTATATCAATCATAACTAGCTGCTCATAGAGTTGGTCTAAGAGTCATATTTCCTTGACATAACAGGGTAACTGAAAACAGATGTGAAAGATTGTCATAATTGTGTATTAACTATCTGAACTATATGTGTAGGATTAATCATTACTTTCTTTGTATCTTTGATGTAAGGAACTCCTATAAATGAATGAATGAATGAATGAGTGAGATTAGAGATAAATTTATCTCTTAAGCATATTTTCCATACTTCTATCTCAAGTAAGATAACTGACTACTCAAAACCTTGAAGCTTTATCATACTTACAGACTAACTACTTTTGCCAGATCAAAAAAAGAGTGTAAGTTTGATTAAGCCCCAGAGACTATGGACTGTAAATGATGCTAGAAAGATTAATTGCACAGGATAATACTTATGACTTGAGAAAAAGCATCAATTGTAAATAATTTTTCAATCTAGAAAAAGGTTCTTGTTAATAAACAACAGGCCTGTTGGCCTGTTGACATTGAGATATTCAATGGAAATGAAAGACAAACACGCAGTGCAGGGAAGAAGATATAATAGAAACAGTCCCTTCATTCACAGCAAAACAACTCATCCAGTCATAATTTCTTCAAGCTTGAATTCCTAATCTCCAACTAGATACTACTAGAGAATCCCAGCACTCCCTAGTGTCATTAGCTCTTTATTAATCCAAGCGATAGACCATATATTTTCCCTCTGTACAAATGTAGAACATCGGTGAATTCATCCCACGTGACTGGCCCTCTCCATGCATCAAGTTTGCATTTGAGTATCAAAGGTAATTAAGGTCTGTTTGGACGTTCTTCTCCATGAGGACTTTTAGCAAAGAAAAATAAAATAAAAATAAAATAATTTTATCCATAAGCTAAAGTTAGCTTACCTTTTAGGGAAAAAGAAGCTTGTCCAAACAGACCCCTAGCTATTATAAATTTTGGGAGACCAGAATCATAGAGCACTAACATGGAATATCAGGGAGCATTTGTCAAAATGTAAATAGTCAACGTTACATTCAACCATTTTCCCCTCCAGTAAGCACTAATACAAGAAAAGACTTCTGAAACCCACAAAGGAAAATCCCATCCTCTACAGCTTATATGGCACAATCAAAGTGGAACAACTTATCTGTCACAACAGTACATTAGTCATGGTGACTCATAAATGCAACACAAATCACACCAACTAATCTACATATTCATATACCATTCAGCTCACAATTTTCCTCTGGAAAATCAAGCTAAGAAGGCCGCAAAATCTTATTCCATAACTAGAAAATCAACCATATGCAGCCAAAAACAAAAACCTAGGTTTCAGCAACCCTTCTAAAGTCCAATCATGCAGAGAAGCAAACAAGAATTAGCTTACACAGATCTACATCCACTCGATTTCTAGTAGAGAAACCAAAAACCCAAGTCTACCCGAATACCGAAATCATTGAATACAAATAATAACAATTAAGAAAAGAACAAAATGAAATACCAAAATTACGACCAACGATGCAATGCCAAGTGGGACCGTGCCTCTTATCGAACTCCTTCTTTACCTGCTCCGCAACATCTTTCTCTACATTGTACTTCTCAAAGGCCTGATTAATCCGCAAAAAAGTAAAGGCTTTACGACACAACACAGCAAGCAAAAACAAACCCAGAAACAGAATCCAAAAGGGTGAACCATGCAACCAAGAAAATGGAAGAGAAGAAAGTTGTTAAAACTAACGGCGACAGCAATATCATCGGCCTCCTTCTGCATGTCGGGGATCATGTCGGCGCTCTTGATGATGACCTTCTTGGGAGGGACGGCCGGCGCCGGTAAGGGTAACGGCTTCCGGTCATCGGTGTTGGGCCTCGCCGTTAGAGGTCCGGCAATGCCCTTTTTGGCTTCTTCACTCATTTTTTTTCTATCTCTATCTTCGAATCAGCTTTGGCTAGCTTTTAGGGGAAGTGACGGAATCAGGTGGCGTGATTTTTTGAAACCGTATCCGAATAATATATATATATATATAATAAAAAAATCTTTGTTTTGTCTTATAACTTTTTTATATTTTTGACATTTTGAGTTGAGTTTAGATTTATTATGTCTTTAACTTTGAGTTTGAATGTTGTAAATTCTTGATATACTGATTGATGAAATTCAAATAAATTTTTTTTTTTTATATTAGGTGCTTCATAAATGAAAATTTATGTATTCTTCTTATTGATGGAGGTAGTTGTATTAATGTGTTCAGTGGAAAACTTTCTTTACCCATTATACCTCACATTAAACCATATAAGTCATAAAGGTTAAGTGAAGATGGGAGATCATTTTAATAAATAATTGTTTGTTTTTTTTTTATCAAAAGAGTATAAAGATGAAGTTCTATATCGTGTGGTGTCCATGGAAACAAGTCATGCACTTTTGGAAATATCAGTTTTGAGATCAATCACTACATTTGAGATATTGTCAGCTTTGAAGGTCGGTATTTTGTCACGATTTTATCTTTAAAAGGTATCTCGATGAGTTAAGGAAGGAATGTGTAATTAAATTGTCATTGACATCAATCCCTAAATTATGTGAGACTATATATTAGTCGTCCCTAAACAATTTCATATCCTAAAGTTTATCAGAATATTTATACTAATGACAATTTAAACTCATACTTATTGTTTACATTATTAATTTGATATTTTTTTTACTTGAATGTTAACAATTTTTTTACATATTAACCTACATTTGATGTTTGAATATCATTTCTCTAAAATATATTTCATAACTCAGCACAAGAGTCTCTTACTCTTCTTGTAAAACTCATCTAATCTAATGACACTTTATTTTTTTATAACAGAAAAATGTAATGTATTTTTATTCTTTTAAAAGACTATGAACACACATTATTCTTTTAAAATACAAGAAAGAAAATTGTATTAAATTTTTAAAAAATTAAAATAAATATTTTGAGGAATGTAAACTAATTTTACTCCCAAATTTTAGTTTTTCAATATCCATAGTTATCACATTATCGAGTGAAGATGTAGAAAATGAACTTATTCTAACATCTAGGTAAGTCTATGTTTATTTCTTTACAACTTACAAATTTAGACGCTTTTAATTCTAGTTTAACAACTGATGAACCTTAACAAACACAGTTTTTTGTGTGTCATTGTTTTAAATTATTGTCCAGGTGTGATTGCAATCTTTTTTTAGATATATTTTTATAGTAAATTAAATTTTTAAAAAAATCATTAAAAGTATGTGTTAAATTGTGTATTTGTAAATTTAGTACAAAATATATTATTATACAAAATTGGTAAAATAAAACAAGAAAAGCATACGCATAGTGGCATAGTACATATAGTTTATCTAAAATAAATATAAATTATTAGGGTAACATTATATGAATTCCATGTCATACTTGTACAATAAAATTAACATCCTTTTTAAATGTTATGAATAAAAATGAAGTGATATATTTCAACTTTCATTTTTTTTTTAATTAACAACTTTTAATTTATATATAATTTTTTTTATCAATAATAAATAAATATAATTAAACAAAACAGGAGTGTGACAACCTTTTATAAACAAACTCAGTTCAATCCTAAGAAACAATGAAAAAGAAGGTTAAGTAGTTCTAGCTAGATTTTACCAATTATATATTGCTATTTATAAGCCAAACTGTTTACCCAAATATTATGCAGTAGTTAGGCAGCAATTATGCAGCTTTTATTGTGCAGCAACAACAGTGACACTTTAATTGTTATTGCTCAAAAGTGCTGCAATCCTTCCATTCACACCATTCCTTCTTACTTGGTTATCAACCTTAGACGCTCCACATATATTCCTTGAGTCTTCCTACCACACCATGCCATTCTCCTAACCTGCCACCACTTCCATCAACCACAGTTTACCACAAGAGTTCCCTAGGAAACATCTATTTAAACATTAAGGACCTAAGGAATGAAAACAAATTAAAGGGTAAAGCACCCAATTGGAATAGGAAAAGTTGAAGTTCTTTATTCTCATCCTCATCCAAGTCCTAGCCTCTAGTTGTGCAAGGCTAAATACCTCTTATGCATCCACCTTTCCTTCTTTGAACACCACATCATTCCTTTGATTCTAGGTGCTCCATACCACGCTACCTAAACCCCTTTCCAAACACGATTTCTCTTCGCACTAAAACGAACTGTAGAAGATGATGTTTCATATGGTTGTGATATGTCGTAGACCACACTTGAAAGACTATTCTACATTCTGGAAATAGATGGTTAACCGTTTCTTCTTTCTGATTACATAAGGGGCACATAGAGGATGGTAAGTTTATTCATCTTCTCTATAGATTAGTTTTAGTTGGTATTTTCCCTTTCAGGATTCTCCAAGCTAACATTAAAGCATTGGGGATGGCTTTGATTTCCCATAAAGTTTCCATAGCTTGGCTGCTTTCAAAGGGTGTAGACAATGTAGAACTTGATAAGCAGATTTTACTGAAAACAATTCTCCTTCTTTAGCTGCCCAAACTAAGGAATTGTGTTGGATTCTACCAGTATTTGTAGTAAATTAGGCTTTAAAACGAACAAAAATAATGGTTTCCCGAGGCGTGAGTAATCACTGTCCGTAAGGACTTATCTGCAGTATATTGCACAAGTCCCCCAGGATACAGCAGAAACTTCCCGGTAATTTTTGAGGATCAGAACTAGCAAGTTACTCTTAAAAGAGTAATACCCAATGAAACCCAGAAATATAATAATAATTCAAATAAAGTAAGTGAGGAGAGAGAAAGTGAAAAAGTGAAAGAAGGTGGGAGGAAGAAGAAGGTGTCGTTGGTGGGTGAAGAAGATGAAGAATGTGAAAGCGAGATGCGTTTTCTGAATGAGGGGAACCCTTGCTTATATAGGGAAAAAAAGTAACAACCCCAAACGGCCACAACCCACGTTCCAGCAGTCATCTGCGGCACTACTCCAGGTCCCAACTGCACAACCTCCCGAGAAGAACGGATTCTTCGAAGGTCCGAGTCTCACGCTTTGCTCTTGCACAGATCATGAGTGAAGAGAAAAGGAACGGTTGCACGAGGGTTTCCGTGAATCGTGCAACAAGAAAACTGAACCCTGGATTTTAGGTTTGTGAATCAAAATCGCATTTAGGTTCGTGAGTCAAAACTGTATTAGGGTTCATGAATCAAAGCCACATTCTCTGTTTTTCCGTCTCACAAAATCGCACTCTGTTTTTCGTTTTGCAATATACACAGTTTTACAACAATCTCCCACATATTGCAAAAGATAAAACATAGAGATATAGAAAGAAAACTTCTGGGTTCATCTAAGATGTAATGCATCAGAGCTGGTATAACAAGTTATATGAACCAGTCTTAGATTGATGAACGTAACACATAGTGTAGTTAGTATAGCAAGCTATATGAACCAAGACACTTAGTATGTGTTAGAGGTTTATCAATCATAATACACCCTCACATTACTTGTTATCGCTGTGTTGTGCTACTAGGCCATGCGCGTGCCCGGTATTCATGAGTGCTATAGAGATCTTGCCAAGATCTCATGCAAGGGGCCCCACTTGACACTCATATAGATGATTTCATCAAGTGTATGCTGCAAATCATATACCACCCATAAGGAATATGAAAATCATTAAAACTTTGTAAATCGTTAAAACCCTTTTACCTCTGAATTTTAACCACAAAGTTTATCCTCTCGATAATGCAATAACTAGTACTTTCACACACACCATAGGAATGGACAAAATTGATTTGAAATCAATATCAGTGCTAGTAGAACTAACAAGTGACTTGTTTTTACCCATATGAACCTTATTCATGGGATCTCCAATCACAAAGGTTGGGTTTCCATCACTTGTTTGTTTGCAAGTGGCTTAAGTCCCATTCCCCTCGATGTT